>Ga0172366_10001392_pt1 | contig 18711 bp, 13 predicted proteins | sample LakKivSesite69cm_FD_114533 | JGI IMG/M metagenome (GOLD analysis project Ga0172366, IMG submission 114533) | Sediment microbial communities from Lake Kivu, Rwanda - Sediment site 69cm | ecosystem: Environmental > Aquatic > Freshwater > Lake > Sediment | place: Rwanda: Western Province, Lake... | reverse complement strand
TGCCGCTCTCTTGCAAGAAATGGTGGAATGGTTCGAGCAAGCGTTCTACGGTAGCGTCCGGTGGCCAGTGATCATCACGGCTCCCTTCCTCACGGCATCATTGCTCGTGACAGTGGCCGGGACGTGCTGCCTCGTGTTCGTGATCCTCGTGTACCTGGCCAACGCCTTGTTCAAGCGGGAGCAGTCGCGGCCGGAACGCGAGGCCGTGAAGGCTGTATCAAGCGCGATGCTCGCGTGCTTGTCCATCCTGGCGTGCGGCATCGGGCTGGCCATGCTGTTCCCGATGTCGCCCCTCTTCCCCGCCGTGCTGCCCGTGGCCATGGGGCACCAGCTCTTCTCGATCCTGGCGGGCAATGCCATCGGCTTTCTCGTAATCTATTACATCTTCGTGATGCGGGGGGGCGCGAGGCAGCGGCTCGACGGCCTTGTCGGAACGATGAAGGGCATGTGCAGCCCGGGTCCCGGCCGAGCAGCTTGCTACGGCACCCTCGCCGCCATGGTCTCGGCGGGCGCGATCACGCTGGTCATGGACTGGTCGGCGACGACCGCGGTCTTGACGGCGCGGGAAATCGGCGCGGCGCTCGGCATGGCGATCACGTTCTTCCCGTTCTTGCTCGTGAAGGAGTTCGGCCTGCGGGCCGTGCAAGGCCGCCTCGCGCCGTCGAGCCGGGTCGTGGAATACTTCAAGATGGCCGGCATCGGTTGCATCATCGATAACATCATCCTCGTCCCGATTATAATCGTCACGTGGCAGAATCCCAGTCACGTGGTGGCGTTCTATGCGCTCTCGATCACCGTGATCATCGCTTTCTCGGTCATCCAGCAGCTCATGACCACGTGGGTCTACATGCACTCGGGGCGCAACATCGTGGGCTCGACCGTGTTCCTCTGCATCTTCTACGCGTGGATGATCGTGAACTTCTTCCCCTTTGGACTCAACGCTTGAATCCAACCTTTTTTCTGCTTGCATTCGCAAGCTGGGCTAAGGTGCTGATGTATAATAGAAGATCTTACAAGGGCACACGTGATGAGAGAAGGTAAAGAAAGAGATGTTATTCCCTTGGCGCGCCGCAATCGGGGCAGAATTTCAAGCCCGCGATGTCCGGCATCGCAGCGCCGCACGCGCCGCAATATGACTTGGCCTTGCCAGGGGCGCCATGCTCTGGCGTGGTAACAGTCGCGGGGACGTCGATGCTCGCGGGCACGGCGCGAGTGGCTGGCGGTATATAGGGGATCTCGTTCACCTGGAGGAGGAAAGCAGAGCTTGGGATCGCCGGGCGCTGCGGCGGGAACGCGACCGGCTGCACGGGCTGCCAGCCGCCTGGCTGCGGGCCGTAATAGCGGCCTTGGTAAAAGCCCCTCGAATAGGGTTGCAAGATATCGTGTGCTGCTTGTTTCATGGTCATCCTGCTGGAATATCGCACCCCCGCGCTGGAGACCAGTACCATGATCCCCGCGATGACCTGGATCGCCGGCAAGAAAAACAAGGGATACGCGTGCGTCGCGGAGATGATGGCCACCACGATCAACGTTGTGGGCAGCAAGAGGATCCCGATGCCGGTGGTCATGAGAGTTACCTCCATGGTCCTTTTTGGCTGCGCCAGCGTGGCGACCAGGTTGTCAGAAACCCCCGCGGGAAGGTCCTGCTCGCAGCTCTTGCAGAGAAAAAACGTAGCGGCACATTGCTTGCAGAACTGGTGATGGCAAATTTGGCAAGTATGGAGAATAGAAACCCGCTTGCTGTAAAACTCCATTTTCTTGCAAATGCAGCACGTGTGCGAGGGCATATTCGTTTCCCTTTGGGCGATCGTTACCTTTATTTGGAGAGTAAATGACATTTCAATCTAATAAATAAATCAGTTACGGGCGATAGTCGCCCGGCGGTGAAACGCCACATGGATCTATACGACGCTATCAAGATCAGACGCAGCATCCGCAAATACAAGCAAAAAAAGGTTCCGATGGACGTGATCAAGCGCGTGCTGGACGCGGCACGGCTCGCGCCGAGCTGGGCAAACATGCAAGGGGTTCGTTACATCGTGGTCACGGACAAGGAACAAGTCGAGAAGGTCATCGATGCTACCAGCCAGAAAGGAAAGTTTGCGAGTGCACCTATGTTCATCGTGGCCATCAGCGACGCGAAATGGTCTGGTAACAACGGAGACATGGCGTATTATATGCTCGACGTCGGCATCGCCTTGGAGCATCTCGTCCTCGCCGCGACTGCCGAGGGCCTCGGTACGTGCTGGATCGGTTTTTTCGACGAGGAACGGCTCAAGGAGGTGCTCGCGATCAAGAAGAGCAACAGGGTGGTCGCCCTCACGCCTTTAGGCTATCCAGACGAGGCACCCGCCGCCAGGTCGCGGAAGGCATTGTCCGAAATCGCGTTCGTCGACACGTTCGGGAAGAAGCTCGAATAACCCCGCATCCCACGATTTGAAAAGCTAATAAAACACGATTTTTTTTATTTCTCCATGCCATTCATGCGCTGGTACACCTTGTAGAGGCCCTGGGTACCGAGATTCTCCAGGCCGATGGCTATGGCCGAGATGTAGAACTGGTGCGCCAGCGCGAGGCCGGGCAGCGCGAGGTTCATGCGCTTCGCTTCTTCCAGGGCGATGCCCATGTCCTTCACGAAATGCTTTATGAAAAAGCCTGGATTGAAGTCTCCCTTCAAGATGCGCGGCCCGTAGTTGACCAGCGACCAGTTCTGCGCGGCGCCCTTCCCGATGACGTTGATCATATCGCTAACGTCGAGGCCTGCCTTTGCCGCGTAGAGCATGGCCTCGACGACGCCGACCATGGTGCTGGCGATCATGACCTGGTTGGCCATTTTCGTGTGCTGCCCCGCGCCGGCGGGGCCCATGAAGGATATCTTTTCCTTGTCACCCATCATCTGGAACAATGGCAAGATCTCGTCAAATGCGGCCCTGTCGCCGCCGACCATTATGGCGAGCGTCCCGTTCCTCGCGCCCACGTCCCCGCCCGAAACGGGCGCATCGAGTGCAGCGACCCCGAGCTTGTTCGCTGCCTCGTGGATGCGGATTGCGAGGGAAGGCTCGGTCGTGGTCATATCGACGATGATCTTTCCCTTCTTGATACCTTTCAAGACCCCTTGCTCGCTAAAGTACACGTCCTCGACGTCATTTGGGAACCCGACGATCGTGAAAACGACGTCGCTCTTTTCGGCGACCTCCTTCGGGCTCGCGCACCATTTCGCGCCGAGCTTGACGAGATCATTCGCCTTGTCCTTCGTGCGGTTGTAAACCAGCGCCTTGAACCCGCCCTTCTTCATGAGGTTCGAGCACATGGAATTGCCCATCACGCCAGTCCCGATCCATCCGATCGTCGTGATCGCCATCATTTTCACCTTCATACCCGCTTGACGAGTACCTCCTTCTCGTATTTTTCGATGTCCTCTATCCATTCGATGCCGGCGGGCACACCCTTTTGCATGCAATAGAAGTTCCAGATGGCTCCCAATGGCATCATTTTCAATACTTCCAGCAGCGCGAGTCGCTTGAAATACCGCCCGGCTTCCTCCAGCTCGTTGAGCTGCTCCCATGGTTGCAAGAGTGCCGATAACATGGCCTTCAGCGTGGCCCGCGCGCCCGTGACCCATGCGCCGATGCGGTTGAGGCTCGCGTCGAAGTAGTCGAGCGAGATGTGGATTCTATCCATCGATCCCGAGCGGACGATCTCCTCGGCCAGGGCGACAAGATCGTCGTTCAAGATGACGACGTGGTCGCTGTCCCAATGCACCCCCCGGCTCACGTGCAACAACAACTCGGGGACGAAGGGAATGACCGCGGAGATCTTGTCAGCCACGGATTCAGTAGGGTGGTAATGCCCCATGTCCATGGTAAAACCGATCTTGTTCTTGACGGCATACGCCAGGTAGAAATCATGGCTGCCGGGGACGAATGCCTCGCTGCCGATCCCAAAAAGTTTTCCTTCCACGAAATCCTTCGTGCATTCCTTCCGTCGCTTTATCGCGAATATTTGGTCTAGCGAATCGGAGAGCAATTGCCTGTGCCCAGCACGGTCGACCGGGTTGTCTTTCTCCCCGTCGGGGATCCAGATGTTGTCGATGCACGGGTCACCTAGCTGTTTCCCGATAGCCTCGCTGATCTCGCGGCAGCATTGGACGTGCCGGATCCAGAAGTCACGGATGTCCTTGTTTTTATTGCTCAAGGTGTATCCGGACCTGGCCTTTTCGTGCCCGAACAGCGTGGGGTTGAAATCGATTTTCAAGTCGTGCTGCTTGGCCCAATCTATCCATCCTTGAAAAAAATCGACCGAGATCTGGTCACGGTCCACGTTCCCGTTGAACTCCCCGTACATGGCGTGAATATTTGCCCGGTGCTTGCCGGGGATGAAAGAAAGGGCCTTGATATAGTCTTGTCGCAGCTCCGCGGGCGTGCGTGCCTTGCCCGGGTAATTGCCCGTGGCTTGCAGCCCGCTCCCGTCGAGTCCCTTGGCGAGTTTTTCAAAACCACCGACGTCATCACCCTGCCAGCAGTGGATGGATAGGGATATCTTGTCAAGGCTGGCCAAAGCCGCAGTAACGTCGACGCCTAGTTCACGATACGCTTTCACAGCAAGGTCATAGGCCTTCTGGATGTGATCCTTGTCCATGAACGAATTACCTGAAATCGATGATCAATTGGTACTTGTCCTCTCTTCCAATAAAGGCTTTTAATGGCTTCGGCTGAATGAGGACGCATGACAAGGCAATCGTCGATACTGAAGGACACCTGGGGCGTGGTATTCTTGATCGCCATCCCCGTGATCCTCGGGATCCTTTTTATATGGTACGCGTTTTACCAGAACTACACAACGGTCTTCGGCCGGTATCATTACACGGGTACCGAAGAGATGAGCGTGTTCGGGCTTCTCGACATTGCCCACTATCGCAACGTCGCCACGGAGGAATTGCTCGGGTGGCAATTCTTCTTCGGGAACATGCCGTTCTTCGTGATCTACGCCTTGATGATAGCGGGCTACATGCACCTCGCGCGGCCGAAGGCCGTTTCCGAGGAAAGCAAAGAGCCACACGACATCGCACCGGGCAAGGGCATCAAGAGAACCGGCGTGGTCTGCGGGATCGCGGTGATTTGCATCATCGTTGCCGAGATCGTTTTCTCCGTAGCAGGCGAGCCACAGACAGGACTTGGAAGCCACTTGTTCACGGGTGATTTCTACCGGGATATTCCTACATTGCTCGCTGAAGGATATTACAACACCAACAACATCCCGAGCAATCCCCAGATGGTCTTGACGCTCCTTCCCTTCGCGTGCGGTCTCGGCATTCTATTCTATGTCATCTGCATCTCGGTCTTCAGGGCACAAGGAATGGTCTCGAAAAAACTAGAGGCCCGTCCCGCGGCCGTCATTCTCCTGGTCACAGCATTTGCTTGGTGGGCCATGATAGCTGGAAGCATCGAGATCCGGGTTCAAGAAGCCATGACCGGCTATTCCGCGATGATGTTAATGATCCTCTTTCTCAACGCGCTTGTCGTGGCCGGGATCACGGTTCCCATCACGCGTGCGATGCTTCCCGGCTCAACACGCCGGCCACGCCCGGCGTTTTCACCAGCACCCCTCTTCACGGCCATCATCGCGACGGTCGCGATGATCGTGGCCGGGGTGCTCGTGCTATGGCCATATCTTTCATTTTTAGATGTGGACGTTCCCTCGATACCCGGCATTCAAGCATACCAAGGCGTCGCCCTCGTGGCGTTTTTCAGCCTGGTGGCAGTTCAAGTCGTGCTCGTGAGACGAGATCATGTCGAGATCATGCGGGTGCTCTCGTTCTTTGGCGGTTGCTTTTCCTTTTTGATGCTCCTCGTGTACTTCGCGATCAACCCGGATGGCGGGGAAATGGAGATGATGTGGCTCTACAACTCGATCATCCCGTCAATCTTCATCAACGCACTGGTCATCGCGTTCTACATGCTCGGCTTCAAGCTCAACGAGTGGATCAAGCGGGCACGTTCAGTCATCGTGCGAAAGGCACCCCGACTGGTCACGGTCTTGAAAGATCATGACAAGAAGCGGCTCGAGGCCATCGCGACGGCCGTCCTCGTGTCTGCTTGCGCCGTGGCAGCCCCCGCTATCGTGGGTGTGAAAATTCTCGGCGATCATCCTCAGATACTGATCAACAACGTCGGCATGTTTCCAAACCAAGAGAAAACGTTTTTCTTCACGCTATCCAATGACTTCCCGGGTGCGGCAGGCACGTTTAACGTGATCGACGCGTCGGGTACCGTCGTGTTCAGCGGCGATCTCGTGCACCAGGGATTTCTCTGGCGCAGGTACCACTGGAAGGGCGATTTTTCCGGGCTCGCTACTCCAGGTACCTACCGCGTGGTGGCTCAGCTCGGTGGTCACGTTGCAACATCTAACGAGTTCACGATCGATCCCAAGTACATAGACGTGGCACGCACCCTTGGCCTGTATTGGTTTTATTATGCCCGCTGCGGCACGAAGGTAGAGCCTGTGCAATATAACGCCATCGGTCACGAGGCCTGCCATATGCATGACGCGTGGTACCTCTACAACAATTCGGGAAACTATGAATACCGCCACGACTTGGATCTGACAGGCGGCTGGCACGATTCCGGAGATTACAACACGTACGGGGGCATGATGGCAATGGCGATCTATTCACTCGCCTACAGCATGAACCAATCGACCGGTTTCCTCAACGAGCCCGCCAACAAGGCTGCCTACCCGCAGAACGACAGCATCCCCGATATTTGCGAGGAGGCCTGGTTTGGCATCCAGTGGTGGATAAAGCGGTTCTACGAACCCGAGCGGCTGTTCTTCGACTCGAACTGCCTCGGGGAGAACATGAGCATCAGGTGGACGGTCTTCTGCCCGCCAGAGGTCGAGGAGGACTTCGGCAACGGGCGCTGGGTGGTAGGCGACCAACCGGCCAGTACCACGTATGCAGAAGCCTATTCCAAGCAGTTCCTCAAGAACAGCGGGGCGTTGCTCCCCATCGCTTCCGCCGCGGCGATGGCCCGGCAATTCAAGGTACACGGCTATTACCTGGCAAATATCACGCAACTCGAAACATTCGCGAACAAGACCCGGCATGCATATAAAAATTACTTGAACGGCGACTGGGCCTCGATAGCTTGCGAGATGGAGATGTACCGCTTGACAAGGAACATGACGTACTTCAACAACGCGCGGAATTACGTCAACTCGGTTATTGCAGCTTCTGGATCTTTAGGTTCCTTTCCGGGTGATTATCGCCAGATCGCGCTCGCGATCCAGTGTGCAAGAGAGTTTAACGGCACGGGCGGCTGGAACGGGCTTGGATATCTGGCAGGGAACCAGACAATCGACCATCTCGCGCAGTATCTCTCTGCAAGGACAGACGACGCGCGAAATTATTTCAATTACTTGCGTTACGCGCCATCGAGCGCTCCCGTTGCTTGGAACTTCGAATATCTCAACGCGATTTTCGCTGCATCATATGCTTACAACTTTTCTACGAATAATACAACCCGAAAAACCTTGTATAATTTCATGACACGCCATTTCGACTGGCTATTCGGCCGGAACATGGAAAATACTTGCATGATGGAACGATTGCCCGGCGGCGACGTGTTCGTTCAAGATTATTTCACGCGCCAGCGCTTCATTCCCGGAAACTTGCACGGGGCCTTCCCCGGTTCCATTGCAGATGGGTTTCAATACTTCCCCGGCGACTATTCGGGTTGGGGATATGATAATTCCCTCTCGAACGCGGAGAAAAACCCCGCTATCCCCAAGCGCAGCAACATTTATTCCGAGACATGGTCGTACCAGGCTAATTCATTCCAGCTCGCCATCGGGGCGTTTTTCAGCCAGGTGCTCGGGCGGGCTTGAATCCATTTTCCTTCTCCTTAATAGAAATACTCGTCGACCTTCACGCTGGACCGGTTCACGTCATCTAGCACTATCGCCGGCTTCTTTTTGCCGAGATTTACATCGATCCTTGATTGCATGTTCGTCACGCGCACGTTTTCCGCGTGGCGGCAGTACAATGCCCAGCACGGTAGCTCGCCGAACATGCGCGGGTCGGGATACTTGTCCTCGGCCTCGGGCACGGCCCTTGGCTCCACCGGCCTTTCGACGTGACCCTTCGCAGCTGGTCCATAGGAAACAGATATCGTGTCAAGGGCAATGTTTTTCACGCGATAGCCGGGGCCGCCAGAAATGATGCACGGCATGTCCGCGTTCGTCGCGATGATGTTGGAGATCGAGACATTCTCCAGCGAGCCCGGGGCCGGTGTTTTTTGCGCCCGGCCACGTTTTCCCAAGCGGATAAAGATAGGACAAGACACGTTGTTCATCGTGATGTTCGATGCCACGATGCGGTCGATGACGGCGCCGTCGACAGATTCAATGGCAATCCCGCCAGGTGGCGCCCGGGAGATTGGCTGCTTGTCGAACGTGCAGTTGGAGATGGCGATATCGGTGAAGCCCCCCGGACCGGATTCCGTGCCCAGCTTGAAGCAGTTGGCAGATGTGGCGACGTGACAGTTGGTCACGGTCATGTGGGCGCAATCGATCTGTTCCCCGAGGGCAGGGCTCGATTTCAAGCAGATAGCATCGTCGGCACTGTTCACGCGGCAGTTCGAGACCCTCGCGAACCGGCAGCCATCGAAGTCGATCCCGTCCGCGAACGCGTTCTCGATCCAGACGCCGTCGACCACGAGGAACTCGCTGTCGATGAAGCTGATCGAGTAGTTCGGTGCGTAGATGATTTTAACGTCCCGAACGGTCACGTTTGTACATCGCTTCACCGCGATCGGCTTCGGTCCGTGGCGATGGGGGCGGTTTCCGTCGATGGTGCCCCCGCCTTCGATGCGCACGTTCTCGACCCCGTCGAGACGAAATAAACTACAGTTAAAGTAGGTTGTCTCGTTATCAGCATTGGGGTTATAGGAGAGGTCCTCGATCATGTCGATATCGTCATCATCCCCGATAGCAATCGTCGCTCCTGGGGAGATGTTAATGGTGATGTTGCTTTTCACGTGGATCGTGCCCGAAACATAGCGTCCTGGTGGGAAGTACACGCTACCACCGCCAGCAGCGGCGCAAGCCTCGATGGCCGCGTCGATACAATTCGCGTCGTTTGTTTTCCCGTCGCCCTTTGCCCCGAAGTCCTTCACGTCGAACATACACGTGCACCTGGTTCAATTCAAGAATGCTAGTGTATTTACATTTATTATGTATAAAGTTAAGGAAGATCTCATCGCCAGGCTCGCTGCGTGGGGAAAAAAGGTTTCGTTCATCGCGGGCTTGTACCAGGTCACGTCGACGGCGAGTAGCCTCGCCGGCCCGGGAGTCGAGTTGGATTTCTTGCTTGTAGTGGACCCTGGCCACGATGCCAACGCGGTACTCGAAGCGCTCAAGATTTTATTTAGCGACGAGCTCGTGATCGCGCTGCTCGTGCCATCAGGAACCACGTGCAACATGGTAAATCTGCACCTGAAGGGCATGCCGCAGGTGAACGTCTTCATCGCGACCCCGGAAGACGAGCTCGTGCGCGAGTTCCTACATGCGGGCAACGCCTCGGCCCTGGTAGAGCGTTCCAAGCACGGGAGCTTGTTGGTTGAAGACAAGACACGTAGTGGATTAAGCTCCAAGGATTTGGCAACCGCACCTTTCATCAAGCGGCGCGTGTCGAGCATCTTGCACAAGTTCGAGCTCGCCGCGATCGCGCACCATCAATCCGACTATCTCGGGTATTATTCCATCTATTATCCTCTCCTGGTGGAAACCCTCCATTTGCAAGGGATCCTGGAAGGGAAAGCCATTGCTAACGGTAGCATGAAGCACTTGCTCAACGCAGTCATGAGCGAGATGGAGCAACAATATTTCACGAGGCACCTGCTGAACGTTGGATTCGGCGAGGCGAATGCGGCCAGGAGACACTTCATGGACTGGTTTCTTTCGCTCATCGAGGACGTTTTCGCGAAGTTCGGCGCTGAATCACTCCCGGTGCCAATCGAGTCCATTGCACATTTCTGCGAGTACATCAACGACGTCTATTACCTCCGGAACTTCCGGCCGGTGCAGAGCACGGACAAGGTGTTTCGGTCGTTGGCACCCGCAGCATTCGAGGGAGACCCTCGGCTCGAAAGATGGTTTGTCGAGAACAATATCAAGACCATCATAGACTTGCGCCGCCCGGACGAGGTAGAAAAGAGTCCTGACGATGCGGCACTTGCCAAGAAGCTCGGGCAAACCGTTTACTTGCTGAACTTCAACGCCGACGAGGTCTCGGCATCTGACTACACCAAAGGCTTGATCGGTTGCAAGGACAACGTGCGGCTGATGTTCGAGGCCATGCTCGGCTCCCCTGGCAGCACGCTGATACACTGCGGGGCGGGGAAAGATCGCACGGGTATAATATCCGCCCTCGTGGAGCTGCTGCTCGGCGTTCCCGAAGAAAAAATCGTGGCTGCCTACCTGTTATCGGGACAAGATACTCGTGAGGAGCGCATCGTGCAAGCGCTAGGCTACATACGGGATCACGGCGGTGTCACGGCCTACTTGTCATCGTGCGATTTCCCTGTCGAAAAACAGAAGCAATTGATAAATAAATTAAAAGCGAGCCAGGCATCATGACCATCACATCGGCAAAAGGGCTGAAAATCGAGACTTTGACGACGCCGGTGCCGTTCGAGCTCCACCACGCGCACTGCTCCGGCATCGTGGCATTCCCGGATGGCGAGCTGGTCGCTGTCTTTTACTGGGCGATCAAGGAGGCAAACAAGAAGCAGAAAATATTCATCTGCCGCAAGAAGCCAGGAGAAAAGAAATGGTCATATCCAATATGCACCATGTCACATCCACGAATGATGACGGGCAATCCGGCGATATGGATTGCTCCGGACACTGGATTACTCTGGCTATTTTACGTGAACTCGCCTGGCGGGTGGGCGGCTTGCAACCCCCGCTGCGTCTTCAGCGAGACCCGCGGCATGGCCTGGTCCAGGCCCCAGAAGCTGTACTGGTTCATCTCCCGCGGCATCAAGAACCCGCCCATCGTCACGAGGACCGGGCGTTACGTCCTGCCCGCGTACATCGAGTTCCGCGATTATTTCAGCGTGTTCTACCTGTCGGACGACCAGGGCAAGACCTGGAAGGAGCGAGGGCGGGTCAAGATTCCCGACGACGAGGTGCCCGGTGCGGTGCTCCAGAACCGAAAGCGCAAGTGGGGCAGGCTCGTGCTCCAGCCGACCATCGTCGAGCGCAAGGATGGCTCGCTCTGGGCGCTCATGCGCGCGGCCCGGCCCGTGGGGAAGATGTACGAGACCGTGAGCACGGACAACGGAGAGACATGGTTTCCAGCTATGCCCTACATCTTGCCTAATCCTGGCGGGGGCTTCCACATGATCCGGTTGCGATCGGGTAACCTGGCCGTTATCTACAACCACGCGCCCGTGCCCGATGAAGGCCACGGGTTCGAGCGCAATCCCTTGTCAATCGCCATCTCGGATGACGATGGGAAGTCGTGGAAGTGGCGGCGCAACATCATGGAAGCCCGCGGCGACGACGTGCACGTGCGGATCGGTGGCTACCCGACCATGGCCCAGGGTGCCGACGGCACCATCCATGCCACGTGGACATATAGCTACATTGGCGAGGCGATGGGCCAAAAGGTTAGCTTCAGCGACATCAAGTACACGTCGTTTAGCGAGGAATGGGTGAAGCAAAAACCGTTTTTCACGTCTGCCTGGGAAGAATAATCCCACACGCTTGCACGACAACTCGTGATACGATCATGATAAAGCAAGCTGACGGCATTACGATCGAGACCCTTACCACGCCGGTCGCAAATAAATTACACCACGCGCATTGCAGCACCATCGTCGCCTTCCCGGACGGCGAGCTCGTTGCCGCGTGGTATTGGGCAGTCAAGGAGGCGAACATCGACGAGGAGATATATATCTCACGGAAGCTGCCCGGGCACGAGTCTTGGGAACGGCCAGCCGCGTGGGGATTGAAATCTCGCATTTTTTTCGACGGTAACCCTACCTTGTGGATAGCACCGGACACTGGTATCTTGCATATCTTCTATAATGCTGGCTGGGGCTGGAGCTTCGTGTTCGCGAAGCACAAGACCAGCACGGACCGGGGGCGGACGTGGAAGGCCAAGCGAAACGTGTACCCGCTCGTGTCTCGTGGGGTGAAAAATCCCCCGATATTGACATCCAAGGGTACTTACGTCCTCCCTTGCTATGTCGAGTTTAAAAACCTCCGGGGCGTGTTCTTCATCTCGGCGGACAAGGGGGTGACGTGGAAGCAATCGAAATTCGTCGATCTCCGCCCGGACCTCGTTCCCGCGGGATACGAGGCGAAGAAAGGGCGGCAAGTCGAGCAGCCGTCCGTGATCGAGCGGCGGGACGGCACGATATTTGCACTTTTCAGGAACGATGGCCAACCCATGCGCAAGATGCTCGAATCGACGAGCGCCGACGGCGGGTTCACGTGGACCCCGGCAACGAACGGGGTCTTGCCCAACCCAGCGGGAGGCTTTCACATGTTGCGGCTGGCCAGCGGGAACGTCGCCATCATCTACAACCACGCGCCGTCCCCCGGGAATGACCGGAAATGGCGTAACCCGTTGAGCGTGGCGCTATCGGAGGACGACGGGACAACGTGGTCGTATCGCAGGAATCTGCTCGAATGGCATCAAGACGAGGAGGGAAACGCGGAGCAAGAAACCTTCGAGTACCCGACCATGGCGCAAGGCCCTGACGGCCGCTTGCACGCGACGTGGTCGCGATCCCACGTCGTGTCCTTGAACGGCGTGGCGCAACGGGTCACCGATATCCAATACACGAGCTTCCCCGAGGCATGGGTAAAGGAACGCCCGTTTTTCGATGATGCCTGGGAATCTAGTTAGATAACACATGGCATTAGGACCTCAAATCTCGGAAGTCAATGATGAATGAGCTCGGAAATCATGCCTATCTTTCAACTGGCATGTTACATGTGCCCTGACTCATCTTCGAGTTTCCGTCGGGGAAGGATCCCTTCCACAAGGCTTAAAAATTGCCCGCCACCAGCGACATCAATCCCTTCAAGTGTATTGATTCTACCATGCACCGCATTTCCCTTGGTACGCGTGATTTGATACATTCAACTTGGACAAGAGTTGGCTAGTTTGTCGACCCCACCAACAAACGGTGGGCGTAACTATCGCGAGTACCAAGTGATCGCCATTAGCACGGCGATCATCTTCTTGAGTTTCGTAATGGGTTATGGCATAGACCTTGCAAACAACCTTGCCAACATCTTGATGCTCGCGGGTTCGCTCCTCGTTCTCCTGGCCGCGAGCAACATTGTCCTCGAATTCGCTGTCAAGCTCGCGGAAGCCGCCGGGGTCTCGGAGCTCGTCATCGGTCTCACGATCGTCTCTATAGGGACGTCGATCCCAGAGATGTTCACGGCTATCTTGTCCTCGGCGAATAACGTCGGGGGATTCGTCGTCGGTGATATCTACGGCTCCTACATCACCCAGCTCACTGCCTTTTTGGGCATCATCGTTCTATGGGCACCCAGGACGGTGAACAAATCGTTCGTGCCGGACGTGAAGCGCGATGCGGGCCTCATGATCTTCGCGCTCTGTTTCTTGTCGTTCAACCTCCTCGATGGAAATCTGACACGCATCGAGGCAATCGTCTCCGTTTCCGTATTCGTGGCGTATACCATCCTTTTATACAAGTCGACGTTGAAGAGCCATGTCAAGCAAGTGGCACAGATCGTGGCCACGGAGTCGCTCGAGGAGATCGAGGGCGTTCACACCAAGAAGGAAATGCGAGATATAATCGCGACAAAAGAGGTCACGGGCAAGTTGGACATCGTCCCGCTGCGGTTGAAGAAGTCCAAGGCGTTGATCGCCTTTTACATCGGGATGGTACTTCTAGGAACGTTCTTGTGTCATGTCGGGGCACACTGGATGGTCGAGAGCGGCGTGTACATTGCCCATACCCTGTTCGTGCCGGATTACATCGTAGCCGCGACCATCGTCGGGTTCGGGACTGGCCTCCCCGAATTCATCGTTTCCTTCATCGCGGTTCGCAAGCGGCGTTACACGATCGCGTATGGCAACTTGCTCGGTTCGAACGTCGTCGATCCACTCCTTTCCGTGTCGCTCGGCGTTTTCACGAGGGAGATCGACATGGGCACCGCCGCTGCATATCGCGTCATCTTGACCATGTTGCCGATAGCTATTCTCGTCGGGATCCTCATCATTGCCATTTTTTCCAGGAGGATCACGTCTCGAGTGACCGGACGTGCTTTTGGTGCCACTTTTCTCGCGCTTTACGCGCTTTTCTTGCTCGTCAGCGTTGCCACGAAAATCTAGCGCCCTGTACGATCCGCTTCGTCTATTTTACCCGGAAAAAGGTAATTGTATCGCGTCCTCGTTCAGTCAGAATGTAGATCGGTTCTCTAAATAGCAGTCCTTGAAGGTACCTTGATGAATACAAATGACGTGAAGGCACTCGTGCACTGGTACGTGACCACGCGCTGCAACTCGCGCTGCAAGACGTGCTCGATCTGGTGCGACGACCGGTACAAGAGCGAGGAATCCTCCCTCGAAAGCCGGCTCGGCCTACTCGAGCAACTCAAGGCTATGAGATTTCTCTCCATCGATTTTACTGGCGGCGAGCCGCTGCTCTACCCTGGCCTCCCCAAGCTCATCCAGGCGGCCAAAAAGATGGGCTTCATGACGTGGCTCACGACCAACAGCCTTCTCTACCCGAAATACGCAGAGGCCTTGCGAGGCGCCGTCACCCAGCTCAGCTTCAGCCTCGATTCCCCCTTCCCCGAGCGCAACGACGAGATCCGCGGCATCCCCCACTTCAAGAAAGCCATCAAGGCGATAAAGCTGGCCATGTCCTTGGGCGAGATTCCCATGATCAAGGCCACGATCAGCAAGGAGAACGTCGATGACTTGCAAGCATTCGCGAACCTGGCCCGAAAGCTCGGCGTGCTCATCGAGTTCAACGCGGAATTCGCGTACTTCGGCAATCCGGCTCTCGATCGACCGGGCATCGGGAAGATCCAAGCGATGAAAGGCCATCCCAACGTGATCATCAGCAAGCCGCACCTGCAGTTCATGCTCGACGGCGGGAACAACCCGCGGCGGCCCGAGTGCCACATCGGCCAGAACATGATCGTGATCGCGCCCGACAACTCGTTATATTATCCATGCATGCATTTGGTGCAAGAGCACATCCCGTTAAAAAATGGCAGCATCCGGGAGACCATGGCGCAGATGCGCCAGGATGGCCACGTGGAGAAAGTCGGCCGGTTGCCATTCTGCCGCCGGTGCACCATCCCTTGTTACATGGAACCCGCGTACACGACGAACATCGATAAATACTTCGTGCAATGGTTCGCCGGCCGGCTCGATTACGTGAGGAAACGCCTCGCCCTCCAGGTCGCCAATAGGTTCGGCGCCCCCAGGGAAAAAGGAACGCGTGGCTACCGCTGAAGGTGATGTGATCATGGAATACACCATCGACCTGTTGGAAGGGCACGTTGAAGGGCTTTACTGGTTCGGGAAGGGGAACCACGACCTCTTCAGGTTCCCCTCATCATCGTTGGGCCAGCTGCGCAAGGACGTGGCGTTCCTTGCCACGAACACGGCGGGCGGCTGCATTCGTTTCAAGGCGCGCACCGCCTCGATCGGCATCGAGATCGTGATGCAGCCGTCGCGTGCCTACGAGAAATTCTCGCGGGCCGGGCAATGCGGTCTCGATGTCTATGCCGACGGGCGCTACATCCACACGTTCGTCCCGCCCCGCGATGGTTATTTCATCAGCGTCGCGGAGACCGACGGTGCCCGGGCGCACGAGTACGCGATTTACCTCCCCACGTACGCGTCCCTCGAATTAAAATCTATCGGTGTTGACGAGGACATCAAACATCCCGCACCGCACGCGGTCAAGAAGCCGGTCGTGTTCTACGGCTCATCCATCACGCAAGGAGCCTATGCATCGCGGCCGGGACTTGCCTACCCGTCGATGCTCGGGCGTCTCCTTGACTTCGAGGTCATCAACCTAGGTTTCTCGGGCAACGGCAAGTGCGAGCCTGAGGTCGCAAACCTGGTCTCGCAGATCGATGCGTCTTGCCTGGTCATGGATGCTGGCGGGAACCTCACGGCGCCAGAAGAAGAAGGATTGATTCAAGCGAGATATCCCGCGTTCTTGAAGACAATCCGAGCTTTACATCCCGCGATGCCCATCTTGATCGTCAACATGCAGCACATCGGGGCGGCCACTTGGGATACACGGTTTCGACGGCTTTGCAACAAGGTGCGTGACGCGATAAGGGAAACACGTGATCAGTTAACCCGCTCCGGCGACAGGAACCTGTACTATGTTGATGGTATGGATATGGTCGGGCCCGAGGACATGGATTGCACCGTGGATGGCACTCACGCGAACGACCTAGGCTTCCATCGATACGTTTCAGTCCTGGCCCCCGTGTTGAAGCGGATATTCGCGGAAGCGAAATCCTAGTTGTGGTAACAGAAAACAACTTATAATAGCCAGCACGTTAACATATCAAAAGCTGGAGCGCATCCCAGCACCTCGTGTAACTCTACTATCCTTGCCCTCCGGAAACGTCAATTGGGTATGACGCGATGAGTCAAAAGAAACTCCTCTGCCCACTTTGCTTCGATGACGAGGTCGAACGCGTCAAGCTGACCTCCCCAGAGGGCAAAAAGCTTGTTTCTATCTATATCGAAAAGGTCGTGAACGAACGGGAGCGAAAAAAACTCCAGGTTCTAGGCCGGATCCAATCGTCTGAAGCTATCTATATCTACCATTGCTTGCGATGCCAGAACCTGGAGATTTGGAATAACGAGTTCAAGAAGAATCTCGTGAAGCTGTCAATCATCGACACTGCGTCCGTCCAAGCTCGAAAGAAACCGCAGAAGTTGCCGTTTACTATCACGAAGGCCCAGAAGGAAATCATCTATGGCCTCATCATTGGCGCGGCGATCGCGTTCGTGGCATTCTACGCGTTCCTCTACGCGATGTTTTTTCTCGCTCGCGATCAGGTCACCTCGTTGCCGATACCGTTTATAAACACCAGCACCTTTGAAAGAGACGTGCATGTCTACGTGCTCTTGCTCGTTGGTCTTTTCGTGCCAGGGATCCTCGTCTTTTCGTATTTCATCTTGTGGGTCATCGACAAGCGGATCAGCGTCCTCGAGTTCACCATGAAACTCCACCAGCTCGTCTATGGCCCGCATTTTTACTTCCTGGAATATAATGCCAAGTACGAGAAGACTAGCTTCGTTGCGAGCCTCAAGCGGGCCGGCTACGGCAGCACGCTCGTGCTCGGCATCGCGATCCTCATCCTCGAGAACTTCTTGATCATCCCGGACTTGCAGAAGGTGTTCTGGAATGCCTCCTACATCACTCTCGTTTCGCTGGCCGTCAGTTTACCCCTTCTTCTCATCTTCTTGAATATCTCGCCCTTGCTCACCATGGAGGTGAACCTCTACTATTTCGACAAGAAGGATCGCATCGTGAGGAACGTGGGCTCCTGGCTGGAGGATGCCCTGCACTTGCTTGCAGTTGTCGATATCATCGTCACGAGCATCATCATCCTCGATTCCCCGATCGATCCTGCATGGTTCCTCGTCATCCTCGGGTTCGTGCTGCTGGTCTTCGTGCTTTTTCTCGTGTTTACCATTGCCTTCAATAAACAATACCATTCCCGGTTGAAAGACAAGTTCATCCAGTTGTTAAAGGGGAAATATAATTTACCGGTTCGCAAGGCAAGCGTGTTCCAGCAAAACTATTATTGCAGGAATTGTGGTCAGGCTGTAGACGTGGTGCAGCAAGACCGTTGTGCGAACTGCCACACGCAAGTCCACAAGTGTTCTATATGCGGCGAGGTCGTTGACGTGCGTCATATCGTCGGAAAAAATGTGAAAGGGATTGACATGGGTGAATCCAACAAGATCACGAATCTTATCGATAAGATGGAATCGAAGATGAGCGGGGGTGCCAGGAAGGAAACCCCGTCAATTCAATGCCCCGTTTGCTTGAAACTCGCGCACCTTGACGAGTTCGTTGCCTGGCTTAAACTGAGAGGGAGCTGTCCATTTTGCAAGGAACGCTTGAATTTCTACGATCTCTTTTAAGATATTATTACAAGCGTTCAACACACATGTCCCGCTTTACGGTCTTTCGCGATCGCCGTCAAATAACAAGTCCGAAACCATGGCAGTGCCACCTTCGGTTATAGATACAAATTCCTCCTCGCGATGCGAGAAGCGGACGTGCATTATATCATGTTCCTCTCTTTTCTTTGTCCTCGCTCGATAACTCGGATGTTCTCGTGTTGAGCTAGCATGACGTTTAAGGAGGCTTCTTTTATCCAAATTTCTGGTCGAAAGGACTAGTTGGAAGAATCTTTTTGTCTCGTCCGGCGACAAGAAGCAAACCATGAACGTCGGAGAAGCCAGGAACGTCTCGGCCTAGGAGCATTTCAAGGATTTTATGGATGATTTGGAGAAGATCGTCGGTCTATAAAATACGAAAGAATTGAGCCTATAGTCGCTCTTTAATGATTCTATTTCTTGATTGACATTATTTGTTTTTCATTCCAACGAGAGAAGGAATGTCGTGAGCTCCTGCTATACTAATTCTTCGTCTATCCAGCGTC
>Ga0172366_10001391_pt1 | contig 18715 bp, 17 predicted proteins | sample LakKivSesite69cm_FD_114533 | JGI IMG/M metagenome (GOLD analysis project Ga0172366, IMG submission 114533) | Sediment microbial communities from Lake Kivu, Rwanda - Sediment site 69cm | ecosystem: Environmental > Aquatic > Freshwater > Lake > Sediment | place: Rwanda: Western Province, Lake... | reverse complement strand
GAGGTCTTTTTTACCTAATCTATGGCGCCTCTATGGAAAAAAGTTTATGCTACCGCAGTAAAGAATAATGGGCATCAAGAATCGCTCTTTAACACTGACACCCGATGCTGATATAAATAGATCAAGGCTACCGCAGTTGTCAATATATATGATGTAAATTAAGAAATACGGTTCGATATAATATAAATCGCTTCTCCTGCCGCAAATTTAGCGGTTTGTATTTGGCTGCGCCCAATTATAATCGTAAGCAGAGCGAAACCATCTGGGCAGATTTTCTGCTGATCAGAGCCTGAACTGGCCGGTGTCGATCCATTCTTTTTTCAGAACCGACCAGAAATCCTCGGCCAGCCCTCTTCTCAGGTAATCATACGGAAGCCAACCGTAGCCGCCTTCTCCCCAGCCTTGACCCCACGAGTTGCGGATGAGAAAGGCCCCCTCGGATTCCGCTCCGCCGTACTTGTTTTTGATTCTCATCTTGTCGTCGAAGCCGACGGCCGCGACGGCATGGCCGCCTTCGATTTTATCGAGCGCGGAGGGGAAGGGAATCCGGCCCGTGCCGGAGGCCTGTTCGATCGAGGTGTAAACAGTGAACCCGAACATGGCCGGGTGTCCGGAGCTCAGATATGTTTTCACTCTTTCAAGGATGCCATCGGGTGAAGCGGAGGGCGGGTCATGGCGGTAGTATTTGAGGGTTTTATAATTCTGGGCGAATGAATAACAGAAGGCCGGCGGCTCCCTGTCGAAGTCATCCGGAGCGTCCGTGTAAGGCCAGTATTCCTCCGGAGGAACCCCGAAAAGCACCATGGCGCCGATTGTGCTCCGCAGGTAGGCTCCGGTATCTCCCTTCATCTTCATCAGGTTCCGGGTCACCTTATAGAGGAAGAGGCGGGAGGCCTCGATGTGGCGGCGGAAAGATTTTCGCTCGTAGTATTCGATAATCCCCGCACCGGCCTGGGCGGTGCACGAGCCGAGCTGACCCTGGTCCTCTACAGGGGAACACCACTCCCTGAGGTCAACCGAGGCCGGCAGGGCTTTGGCCCCCTGCGGCTTCTTTGCGGCCCCCCGGACGGCAAGGCCCGTTTCCCCCAGAATCTCCCTGACTTCCCGCGTTTCCTCGGTGTAGTCCCTGAAATCCGGATAGTCGGGGATCCAACCCAGTGCGTATTTTCCGGTCATGTCGATCTCCAATTAATTGAATTCTAGTCTAGGCTCCAGCGGGTGTCAAGAAAGCCTCGGGCTCCGGGTCGTCAGCCGGCCTATTTTCCGGGCCGGGGCACTCGTTTTTTTATTCCTGCGCTGTCTAATATAGAGATGGAGATGCGCCCTCGGTCGGTTGATTCTCCCCTGGGGATGTGCTACATTTCGGCCATAATGAAAACAGACCGGCTTCCCGGTCAGGTCAGCCGAAATCCGGGCTTTCTCGGGCTTGCGCTGGCGTTCGTTTTTATTTTCGCTTCTCCGGGCCTTTTTTCGCTCGAAAGCAGAGAAAGTTGTCCAGCCCCCCCGGATAGGGTGCAGGCCGCAGAGAAGAAGGCCGCCCAAAAAAAGGCCCCCCAGGAAAAGCCGCCCAAGCCCAAGGCTCAGCCCCGGGAGACGAAGACCGAAGAGAAAGATGCGCCCATCACCGTCCTTGCCGGCACATGGGATAAGACCAAGGACCGCATTTTCGCCCAGGGGGACGTTGAGGTCCGCTACAAGGAGCTCAAGCTTTTCGCCGACCAGGTCGAGGTGAACACCGAGACAAAGGATGTGGTCGCCACGGGAAATGTCGTTATTCAAACGCCCGACCAGGTGATCAGCGGCGATAGGGCTTTCTACAACCTGGACAGCCGCGAACACAGGCTGGAGAAGGCCGACGGGATGATCCAGCCCGATATTTTCTACCAGGCGGAAACGATCGAAGGCGTCGGCCGGGACAGCTTCAGCCTGACCAAAGGCCGCCTCACCTCCTGCACCCAGCCCACGCCCCGCTGGAATTTTTCCTGTTCCCGGGCGAACTTCAAGAAGAATGATTATGTCGAGATGTGGAACTCGGTCTTCAGGATCAAAAAAGTCCCGGTCTTTTATATGCCGTATTTCCGCTATCCTTTGGACAAGGAGCGCTCGACCGGCTTCCTGATGCCCCAAATCGGCTATAGCGGACCGAAGGGTTTTTTCTTCGGAGAGAGCTTTTACTGGGCCATCGCCCGGAACATGGATGCCACCTTTGACGTCGATTACTATTCGAGCAAGGGATTCGGAGGCGGGCTGGAATACCGCTACCAATTCAGCGAGGGGACGGGAGGCGAGGCCCGGCTCTATTATTTTTTATTCAAGCGGGAGCCCGACGGCAGCCAGTCCCCGAACGCCTACTCGCTGAGGTTCAAGCACAACCAGCCGCTGCCGGCCGGGTTTCGGCTGGTCGCAAACATCGATTACCAGACATCCTTCGACTTTATGCGGGAGTTCGATAACGACTTCAAGCGGGCTTCAGTCTCCAATTACCGGTCCGAGGCCTTTATTTCCAGGGCTTGGTCTTATTACAATTTTAGCCTTCGGGCCTCCCGGTTTGAGACCTACTATCGGCGGCTCAGTAATTCCATCAACACCTACTACCTGCCTCAGATTTCGCTCAACTCCTTCAAGATCAAGCTCTTCTCGCCCCTGTACTTCTCTTTCGCCTCATCTTTTACCAGCTGGAAATACGGCTTCCAGACGGATTTCGACAACGGTCGAGAAAAGCATTATGACAGCGTTAACTTCAGCCCGACGCTCAGCCTGCCCTTTTCGGCCATCCCCTGGCTGACCGTCAATTCTTCGCTCGCCGCGAACCTGGTCTATTATGCCCAGTCCTATGCTCCCGGCACCAAGACGATCGTCAGCGAGCCCGTTTTCAACGCCAACTATGTGTTCGGTGTGGAATGGACAGGGCCCGTCTTCTACAGGATTTACCAGAGAGCCGGTGGGCAGACCAAAGTTAAGCACCTCATCGAGCCCTTTATCAATTACCGGTACGACAGCCCCGTCAACGAGCCCGACCGGATCATCACGGCCTACGGTTTTTTCCGCCACCACCAGCTCACCTATGGGATGACCAACCGCATTCTGGTGAAAACGGACATGCCCCGTGAGGTCTTCACCTGGGGAGTGAGCCAGACCTATTATCTCTCGCCCGAGGACGGCCCGCTGAGCATTTACGAATGGCAGGGCGCAGTGCCCAAACGGTCGGATATCACAAGCTACCTCCGCTTTTATCCGGCCAAAAAATACAGCCTCGACGCCTCGACCGGATACAACGACTATTTCCGGACCTTCTCTTTCGTCCGCCTCGGGGCCAACATCAATTCGCGCACCGATCCGTTTTTTCTAAACGTGAATTGGTACCGGCGGCTCAATCCGTGGCGCCAGAACATCCTCAGCGACCGGCAGCAACTCGGCGTTCTCAGCCGGTTCGATATTCCGAGACTCCGCCTTGAAGCTCAGGTCGATTTCGATTACAACATCCTCGAGCGGAAAATGCTTTACTCCGGAGTTTCCCTCGTCTATCATTACCAGTGCCTCGATTTCAAGGCGGACGTGCGAGTTTTTTATTACCGCGAGACGCCTGAAGTGCAGTATCGAGTGTCGATCGGACTGGGCAATATCGGCAAGACGTCCGACTTCATGGGAGGTCTCGGTTTTTAGGATGAAAGGCCTGATCCTCAGCGGGGGAAAAGGAACGCGCCTGCGGCCTCTGACCTTCACCCAGGCCAAGCAGCTTGTTCCGGTCGCCAACAAACCCGTTCTCTTCTACGGAATCGAAGCCCTCGTCGGAGCCGGGATCCGGGACATCGGCATCATCGTGGGCGATACCAGGGCCGAGATCCAGGAAGCCGTGGGTGACGGGAGCAAGTGGGGCCCCGACGTGAGGGTTTCCTATATTGAGCAGCCGGAGCCGCTCGGGCTGGCCCACGCCGTGCTTGTCGCGGAGGGCTTTTTGGACGGGCAGCCGTTTGTTATGTATCTGGGCGACAACATCCTGAAGAGCGGCATCGTTTCCCTGGTCGAGGAATTCGAGCGCCAGCGGCCCAACGCCCTGATCTTGCTGACTCCCGTGCCCAATCCCCAGATGTTCGGGGTGGCTGAACTCCAGGACGGCCGGGTTGTCCGGCTGGTGGAGAAGCCAAGGGAGCCCAAGAGCAACCTCGCCCTAGTCGGCGTCTATATGTTCGACCCTCACATTTTTGAAGCCGCCAGAGCCATCCAGCCGTCCTGGCGAAATGAGCTGGAGATAACCGACGCGATCCAGTTTCTTGTCGACCACGGCTACAACGTCCAGCCCCACTTGGTCTCGGGCTGGTGGAAGGATACGGGGAAGATCGAGGACATCCTCGAGGCCAACCGGTTGATCCTCGAGACGATCAGCGGCTCAGTCGATGGAGATGTGGACGAAGCGACGCGGGTCACCGGTGAAGTGATCATCGAAAAAGGGGTTATCGTGCGGTCGAGCACAATCCGCGGCCCGGCCATCATCGGCTCCGGAACCGAGATCTCCGATTCCTACATTGGACCGTTCACTTCCATCCAGCGGAACTGCCGCATCGTCAAGACCGAGATCGAGCACAGCATTGTTCTCGAGGGCAGTGAGATCGTGGATGTCGGAAGCCGGGTCGACCAAAGCTTGATCGGGCGGGAAGTCCGCATCTACAAATGCCCGCCCAAACCCGTGGCCTACCGGTTCATGGTCGGGGACAAGAGTGAGATCGGCTTGAAATAGGGAGAGCGAAATGATCGACGGCGTAAGAATGAAGGCGCTCAAGGTCGTCCCGGATGAGCGGGGGCGGGTGATGGAAATCCTGCGTCGGGACGAGGACCTCTTTGATAAGTTCGGGCAGGTGTATATGACAACCATCTATCCCGGCGTCGTCAAGGCCTGGCACAAACATGAAAAACAGGCCGACAACATCGTCTGTGTGGCCGGAATGGTCAAGATGGCTCTGTACGACGGCCGGCCCGGCTCGCCGACCTACAAGGAGCTCAACGAGATCTATCTCGGCATCCACAACCCCGTGCTCGTACACGTGCCGCCGGGAGTCCACCATGGGTGGATGGGAGTGAGCCCGGAAGAGGCCGTCGTCATCAATATTCCCACGGAGCCCTATGACCGTGAGAACCCGGACGAACAGCGCCTCGATCCCTATGATAATGACATCCCTTACGACTGGAAAAGGAAAGACCGATAGGCCGTTGCGACCAAGGACCGGGAGTCGCGCAAGAAGGCAATCCCGTGGATAGAGCAGCCGTTGATTTAAGGCCTCTTGAAGGCAGGACGCTTCTCATTACCGGTGGGGCCGGGTTCATCGGCAGCAACTTTATTCATTATCTCCTTCGGAAATATCCGACGATCCGGCTCATCAACCTCGACAAGCTCACCTATGCGGGGAACCTCGATAACCTCCGGGACGTCGAGGGCGACGCCCGCTACGAGTTTATCCGCGGCGACATCCGCGACCGCGAGGTCGTCCGCCGCCTCTACGAGCGAGTCCAGGGGGTCGTCCATTTCGCCGCCGAGACGCATGTGGACCGGTCCATTCTCGACGCCGGGGAATTCGTCCTGACCGATGTGTACGGGACTTTTGTCCTCCTTGACTGTTTGAAGGCCGCACCCGGGATCGAATTTTTTCTCCACGTTTCGACGGATGAGGTTTACGGCAGCCGCGAGGAGGGATTTTTCAAGGAGGAAGACCCGCTCCGTCCGTCATCGCCCTACTCTGCGAGCAAAGCGGGCGCGGACCGGCTCGCCTACGCTTATCACTGCACCTACGGCCTTCCCGTGATTATCGTCCGGCCGAGCAACAATTTCGGCCCCTTTCAATATCCCGAAAAGTTCATCCCTCTGTTTATCACCCATGCCCTGGAAGGGCGGCCTCTTCCTCTCTACGGTCACGGGACCCAAGTCCGCGACTGGCTGTATGTCGAGGACTGCTGTCGGGCGGTTGAGTGGCTTATCCGGCGAGGAAAAATCGGGGAAGTCTATAATATCGGCGCTGGAAACGAGGTCCGGAACGTCGATGTCGCCGAGAGAATCTGCGACCTGCTGGGAAAGCCCCGCAGCCTGATCATGTTCGTGCCCGACCGCCCCGGCCACGACCGCCGCTATGCCCTGGACTGCACCAAGGTCCACAGTCTCGGCTGGAAGCCCGAAGCCGAGTTTTCTCAGGCGCTCGCCTCGACCGTCCGTTGGTACCAAGAACAGGAAGGTTGGTGGCGCAAAATCAAGGACCGAAGCGCCGATTTTCGGGCCTTTTACGACTCGTACTACAAAGACCGGAAATAGTGAACAATAAAGTTGTGGCGAGGGCCATGAGTCTATGGGAAGTGGAGGACGAATGAGAGTTCTGATCACCGGAATCACGGGCTTTGCAGGGAGCCACCTGGCCGAGTACATCCTGGCTCGCCATCCCGGTGTTGAGGTGTATGGGATTGTCCGCTGGCGGAGCCGGATGGAGAATATCCAGTCCATACGGGATAGAGTCGAGCTCTGTGAGGCCGATCTCAAGGACATGGTTTCTCTCCAGGGCTGTCTGGCGCACGTCAAGCCGGACCGGATCTTCCATCTGGCCGCCCAGAGCTTTGTCCCGACGTCCTGGAAGTGCCCGGCCGAAACATTCGCTATCAATGCCACCGGCGAGATCAACCTGTTCGAAGCCCTCCTCAGTCTCAAGCAGTCCCCTCTCATCCAGGTGGCCGGTTCGAGCGAGGAGTACGGCCGGGTTTTACCCGATGAAATCCCGATGAAAGAGACCAACCCGCTTCGGCCCCTGAGCCCCTATGCTGTGAGCAAGGTGGCTCAGGACCTCCTGGGCTATCAATACTTCGAGAGCTATCGTCTTCCCATCGTCCGGACCCGGGGCTTCAATCATACGGGACCGCGGCGGGGCGAGGTCTTCGTCACCTCCTCTTTCGCCAAGCAGATCGCCGAAATCGAGAAGGGAAAGCGAGAGCCGGTCATCCATGTCGGGAACCTCGACTCTAAGCGCGATTTCAATGACGTCCGCGACATCGTCGAGGCCTACTGGCTGAGCCTGGAAAAGGGCGAGCCCGGCGAAGTCTACAACATCGGCTCGGGAGTGGCCAGGACCATTCGCGAGGTCCTGGACACACTTCTTTCTTTGAGCCCGGCTAAAGTTCGTATCCAAGTGGACCCCGCGAGACTCCGGCCGTCGGACGTCCCCATCCTGCTCGCCGACTCCTCGAAGTTCATCGCCCGCACCGGATGGAAACCCCGCATTCCTTTTGAGCAAACCCTCCGGGACCTGCTCGATTACTGGCGGGACCGAACTTAAGGAGATGGAAAAGAGACGGGTCTTCATCACCGGCGCTACGGGCTTTGCCGGACGCCACCTGATGGCCACACTCAGTCCCCTGGAGAATGCCGTCTATGGCACCGCCTATCCTCAGCCTCCTCATCCAGAGGAGAAGAACATCTTCCATCTCGACCTGCGCTCCGAACGGGATGTCTATGAGGCCGTCAAGAGAGTCCAGCCGCATTGGGTTTTTCATCTTGCCGCTATTTCCAACGTGGGGACCTCGTGGAGGAAGAAAAGGGAAACTCTGGAGACGAACGTGATGGGGACATTCCATCTCTTTGAGGCCCTCAAGAAGTTTGCGCCCGAGGCCCGCATTCTCTTTGTGAGCTCGTCCGATGTCTACGGCTTCTCCCCCGGTAAAGAGGAGGGAAAGCCCAGGATTTTTGCTGAAAATGACCCCCTCCACCTTTCGAGCCCCTACGCGTTGACCAAGTTCAACGGAGAGCTTATGGCCGGCTTTTACAGCCGCTGGGAAGGACTGGATATCGTCATCGTCCGGCCGTTCCCTCATACGGGCCCGGGACAGAGCCCGGAGTTTGTCTGCTCGAGCTGGGCCCGCCAGGTCATTCAGATCGAGCGCGGCTCCCAGGAGCCGGTCATCCGCGTCGGAAACCTTGAGGTACAGCGCGACTTCACCGATGTCCGAGATACCGTCCGGGCTTATCTCCTGCTTGCCCAAAAAGGCAGAACGGGCGAAGTCTACAACGTCTGCCGGGGCCGCGGCGTCGCCCTGCGCAAGATCCTGGAAATCCTGATTTCTTCGACCTCAAAAGAGGTCCGGGTCGAGCAGGACCCGGAAAAGTTGAGGAAGGTCGACATCCCCTCACTCGTCGGAGACAACGGCAAGCTCAGGACGGAGACGGGTTGGGAACCGAGGATTCCTCTTGAGACAACTCTGGCCGACCTCCTGGACTATTGGCGCGTCCGACCCTAAACGTCGAGTTCCATCTGGCCGGTCTGGACGCCGCGTCTCTCCTCCTCGATTTCCCTGAGGGTTTCCGGAGTGACATCGCCCGTCGGGTAAATCCCGTCGAAGCAGGCGGCGCAAAAATGCCTGAGCTTGGGATTCCCCGCCCGGACCGCCGCTTTCAGGTTGTCAAGTGTTTGATAGATGACCTTATCGGCCCCGATCTTGCGGGCGACCTGGTCTGCGTCGGCGTTTCGGGCGACAAACTCCGTCCGCGTCTGCATGTCAATTCCATAGACACAGGGATAGCGAAGCGGTGGCGAATAGATCGCGAAATAGACCTTTTTGGCGCCGCACTCCCGGACGAGCTCGACGATGGCCCGCGAGGTGTTGCCGCGGACGATGCTGTCGTCAACGAGCAGGACATTTTTGCCCTTGAACTCTGAGGCAATGGGATTGAGCTTCATGCGCACCGAGCTGCGGCGTTTCTCCTCGGCCGGCATGATGAAGGTGCGGCCAATATAGCGGTTTTTGACCAGGGCTTCCCGGTACTTGAGGTTGAGGCTGCGGGCGATCTCGATGGCGGCATCGCGGGCCGAATCGGGAACTGGCACGACGACATCGATCTGGAGGTTCTGTTTGCGGATTTCCTCGGCCAGAAGACGACCGAGCTCGACCCGGCAGAGATAGACGTTGACGTTGTCGATGAAGGAATCCGGCCGGGCAAAATACACCCATTCAAAGAGGCAAGGGGATTGAGGGCAGCGGGCGATGCGCTGGCGGTGGAAATTCCGGCTCCGGTCGAGGAAAACGGCCTCGCCAGCGGCGACATCCCGGATTTCCGTGAAGCCCATGATATTCAGAGTCACGCTCTCGGACGCGATGGCATAAGAGGGGACTAGGCCGTCTCGGCGGAGTCCGTAAAGGAGGGGCTTGATCCCGAAAGGATCACGGAAAGCCACCATCCCCTGCTCGGCGATGTAAGCGACGACCGAATACGCGCCCTTGACCTTTTTGTAAACACCCTTGACTGCCTCAAAGACATTCTTGGGGCTGAGCCGCTTGGTCCGCTGGGCGGCCAGCTCTTCGGCGAAGACGTTGAGGATGGCTTCGACGTCGTTATCGGAGTTGAGCAGGCGGTGGTACTTTTCGAAGAGCTCCTTTTTGAGTTCGCGATAGTTGATGACATTGCCGTTGTGCGCCATCATGATGCCGAACGGAGAGTTCACCAGGAAGGGCTGGGCGTCCTCGCCACGGCCGCCGCCGATTGTCGGGTAGCGGGTGTGGCCGATGCCGATGGGTCCCTTCAGATGTTCCAGGTTTTCGGGAGTGAAAATGTCCTGGACCAGGCCGTTTCCTTTTTTGGTGTGAAACCGGCCGTTGTAGGTGATGATGCCGGCTGCGTCCTGGCCCCGGTGCTGAATGGACAGAAGCCCCTGATAGAGGTCGCGGAAGACATCTTCATTTCCGTAGAGGCCGACAACGCCGCACATCTCTCTTTATTATAGTGCTTGTCTCAGCTTTCTGCCAATGCCGCCTGGAGTTCTTCCGGATTGACGGTGGCGGTTCCGATCTTTCCCACGACTATCCCGGCGGCGGCGTTGGCGATACGGGCGGCCTCCGCGATCGTGGCTCCGGAGAGAAGAGCCAGAGAGGCCGCTGCGATGACGGTGTCGCCCGCGCCGGTGACATCGAAGACTTCCCGAGCCACTGTCGGGATGTGAAGCGGCCGCTTACCCGCCTGGAAGACCGTCATGCCTTCTTCCCCCCGCTTGATAATCAGGTAGCGGCAGGAAATCAGGGAAAGCATTTCGGCTCCCGCTCTTTCGACCTCGCCGTCTGTCTCGCAGGCGTGGCCGACGATTTTTTCAGCCTCTATATGATTCGGTGTGATCAGGGTGACGGGTGAGCAAAGGCGGAAATGGTTCACCTTGGGGTCGACGAAGACCGGGATTCCCCGTTTCTTGGTCATGGGGAGAGTCTTGGCCATGAGGGAAGGATTGACGATGCCCTTATTGTAGTCGGAGATGAGCAGGCCGTCGTATCTTTCGCTCTGGATGAAGGTCAGGATCTTTTTCTCGAGCTCGGCAGATAGAGTGACTCTCTGTTCGAGGTCGACGCGGACAACCTGTTGGTGATGAGCGATGATTCGGGTTTTGACTGTGGTCGGCCGGGACTTATCACAAATGATGCCGCGGCTGTCGAAAGCGTTGTCCCGGATCCAGCGGCCCTCCGGGTCGTCGCCGACGACACCGGCCAGGACCGGCTCGGCGCCCAGGCTCCTCAGGTTTTGGGCGACGTTACCCGCCCCGCCCAGGCAGAGAGTGTCCTTCTTGACCTCGACGACTGGGACAGGAGCCTCGGGAGATATCCGGGAGACGGCGCCCCAGATATAGCGGTCGAGCATCAGATCCCCGAGGACGAGCACTCTCTTTCCCTTGAATTTGCCGATAATGCGTTTGACTTTTTCCGGGCCAAGGATTGGAGTCTTCACCATCGAGCCTCTCTTATAAAGATGGGATTGGAGATGAGCCAGGGAAAATCCCGGGAAAGAAGGGATCCTCCCCGGAGATAAATCTCTATCCGGTAAACGCCGGGCCCATCGGGCCGAAAAGAGATCTCCGGCCCATCCGAGCGCCCAACGACTTCTCCATTCCGGAAAAGGTGGGCACGAACCGGGAAAGGAAAGGCGGCTTTAGACCGAAGATGCATCCGGACTGAAGGAGCAAAGGAAACCGTGCTCCCCATCGGGAGAACTTCGCTCGGGCTTTCGAGCCAAAAGTTGAAACCAAAAGCCGGTCGGGCGGCATCAACTGCACAGTAGAAGGCTCCCCGGCGGAGGGAGTTGAAGACCTGGGCCCGGGCCTTATCAAAATCGGCGGCCAAGGGCTCTTCGAGGAGCACATGGAGCCGGAAACAGGAGAAAAGAATCCTGTAGGCGAGATGGGCATCTACGCTGAAATAGCCGTAGACAGGCTGGGACGCAGCCATCTCGTCCCATTTCCGGAGAGTCTGCCACGGCCTCACGAGTGTTCTCAGAAGGAAAACCTGAGGGCTCAAAGGAAGCGTGGGGAGATAGGGAACGGCCCGGAGGAAGTTCCTCCTGAACATGGAGTCGGAATCCGCGATCTCGATCCCGGAATAGCCGGCGAACTCGCCCCATGACCATCTGGTTTTGGAGAAGGGATGGGCGATGACCGTGAACCCGCCGGCGGCGGCGACCTGCTGGGCCGCCTCTTCGGCGTTTTGGGAGAAGGCCTCGTCCGGCGGCCTGAAGTCGAGAGCGACCAGGTGTCCCCGGCTGACCGAAAGCTCGCTTCCCGCAAGGACGAGAAGACCTCCTATCCATCCCTGGCTTTCCAGGGAGGCCCGATTGGGGTTTCCGTGGTCGGTCAGGATGATGAAGTCCAGGTTTTCCGCCGAGGCCGCGGCGACGACCTTTTCGAGCGGCTGGCGGCCGTCCGAAAAAGCGGTGTGGACGTGATAAACACCTTGGATTTCAAAACCGGATCCGGTTTTCTCGGGCGAAACGCCCCGTCCGGTGCGATACCTGACGAGGGTCGAGCCAAGCCAGAGGACATAAAGGCCCAGCAGAATAACAAGGCCAAGGAAGAGTCTCTTTTTCCCGCGCCTCGCCCTCATGGCTCCACCTTCTTCGGGAAGGCGAAGGGCAAGGTGATGAGATAGAGAAAAAGAACGGTGACCTCAGAATCGCCGAAATTGTATTCGAAAAGGCCGGCCGTGAACAGGCCGAGAAGCGCTGCGGCGGCTGCGGCTGCATAGGGGAAAACGGCGGAGTCCCTGTCTCGGATCAGCTTGAGAAGAGAAACGAAGGCCCAGACGATGAAGGTCATCCAAGCCAGAAAGGTAGGAATGCCTCTTTCGGCAGCGATCTGGATAAGGTTGTTGTGAAGGTGGACGTTCTGGCGGCCCACCTCCGAGAGTCCGTATTTGGGGTTTTGGAAGACCATATCCACGGTGTCGGGACCGGTTCCATGCAAAGGAAAATCCCGGATGATCCGCCAACCGGCTTTGAGGTATTCGATCCTCAGCACATTGCTATAAGCGTGAAGGCTGAAGGTACTCAGAGCCCGGCGTTTCATCGGCTGGGGGCTGACGAGGAGGAAGAGGGCGATGAGCACAGGGATCAAGAGGAGAGCTTTTGGCCTGTAGAGAAAGACGATAAAGGCGGCGGCGACGACAACCCCCACCCAGGCGCTCCGGGTGAGGGTCAGGGCGAGAGAGACAATCGCCAAAACAAAAGCGGCTCCCCAAAGCCATCGCCTCCTGTCTTTGACAAAGAGCCAGAAGCTCAGGGCCGCGCAGATGAAAAGAAGAAGGAGGCCCGCCTGGGTCATGTAATGCCCCATGAAGCCATGGATGCGCTCGCCCGGCCGGGACCGGATGACCATATAACCGACCGAATATATAGAGCTTATGAGGCCCGAAGCCAGGAGGGCGGTGGTCGATGAGAAGCGGCCGCGTTCATAGACCGTTGCGCTCATAGTGATTGGCACAGCGAGATAAAGAAGGAGTTCGCGGGCTTCTTTGAAGCTGACCTCGGGACTGACCGAGAAGAAACAGACGATAATGGACAGGACCGCATAGGCCGCCAATGGCCGGAAGAACCCGGGGATAGCAAGCCGAATCTCGCGCTTGAGAAGAGCGATGAGCCAGAACAAAAAGGCCAGGGCCAGGAAGCTCTCCATCAGGGTGATGGAGATAAGAGAGAAAAGCAGACAGCCGGCGAGCGCGAGGCTCAGGAGTGCGGGCCAGACGCTCTTTTCTCCTTGATTTCTAAGAAGTTCCATGCGAATTCAGGAAACTAGCTTAGCCCACGGCCGCCCTGATTTCAAGCTTGAAGGTGGGGCAAACAGGCCTGGAGGACCTCGTCGACGGTGATGCTCCGGAGGCAGCGGAAGTCCCTGGTCAGGCACTTCCGCTGTTTGCAGGGACGGCAGCCCAACGTTTTCTCGATGATTGTCGCTTTGGCCTTCCAGGGAGAGTTGTACGCCGAAAGGTTCGGGCCGAATAGGGCGACGATCGGTGTCGAAGTGGCGGCGGCGATGTGCATCGGGCCGCTGTCGGGCCCGATAAAAAGAGCGGAGCGTTCGATCACCTCCCGGAGCTCGATCAAGTTGAGCCGGCCGGCAAGCGATAGCACCGATTCTCGGCTTTCGGTTCTGATTTCTTCTGCTCTGGGTGCGTCCTGCCGGGAGCCGACGAGCAGAACCCGGATGCCCGGCATTCCAGCCAGTCGCGCGGCCAGCGCGACCAGGTTTTGACGGCCCCAATCCCGGAATTCGTTGCCCGCGCCGATGTGAAGGACAACAACCTTTGAGCTGTCGAGTTTCTGCTCGGCCCAGAGCCGATCAATCCTTTCTCCTTCTTCTTTTTCAGCTGGGGGAAGAGTGAGCCGCGGCCAGGGCTCTTGGACGTCGATTCCTGCAGCCCGGATCAGGTTGAGGTGGTTCTCGACGCTGTGAATCGGTGCCCCCTCCCGGCTCCGGGGGATGCGGATGTCGTAGCAGAACTCCTTGTGCTTCAGCTCATAGCCGACCTTGAGTTTTGCCCCACTCAGCCAGGCCAGCCGGGAAGCCCGAGGGCCGCCGTGAAAGTCGATGGCCAGATCATACTTCTCGCGGCGGAGCCGGCGGATGAGGCGCGCAAAGGAGATTAGGCTTTGATGCGGCGGGATCGGGATGACTTCGTCGATATCGGGGTTTCCCTCGATAAGCCGGCGAAAGGACTCCTCGACGACATAAGTGAGGGAGGTGTCGGGCCGGGCTCGCTTCAGGGCGGCCACCGCCGGAGTCGTCATGACGATGTCGCCGATGCGGCGGGGGCGGATGAGCAGGACCTTGCGGGGAGAAGCGGAGTCAGTCTTTGGTCGCTCTTTCCGGTTCAATGGAGGCCTCGTCGATCAGCATGACCGGAATGTCGTCCTCGATTCGGTAAACGCGAAAGCAGCGGAGGCACTTCAAGCCTTTCTCGTCGGCGGTGAGCTTCACTTCCGTTTTGCAGAGAGGGCAGGCCAGGATTTTGAGGAGCTGGGGGTCAAGCGCCATGGCGGCCTCCTGAATATTGGCGGTGCCGCTATCTTATACCAGGCCTCCCGCAATCGTCAACCAGGAAAACCTGACGGAACTCATTCGTCAACCGACGGGTGAATTCTGAGAACTCCGCTCGGGCCTAAACCTTTTTAAGGAGCAACGCAACCCGGGTTTATCTGTCCGGGCACTTGGTGACCTTGCGCACTCTGTGGCGTGTCCCCGCCGCATCCGAATAGTCCAGGGTCAAGGTGACTCCTTCGCTGGCCAGAACCAAAATCCCGCTACAGACAAAAGTCACGACTTCATCCCCTCCGGGCGGAATGGCTGGGACCGCTACGGTGTGAGTGACATTGCTTTTCGAAGCGAGATCATACCATTGGACTGTTAGAGTGCCGGGGTTAGAAGCTAGGTCTCCAGAGTTGTGGATGTAGTAATCGGGATCTAAAAAGGCGATGACGCCAAGATAGTCGGCGATATCGCTGCAGCTCGGGCAGCCGTAGCCCGGAAGGCTGCAGATGTGAGCACTGAGCCGGGCGCAGTTGATACAAAATGCGGGTTGTCTCACGACGTCGGCGAACTTGGCCCGGATGGCGGAGATATCCTGGATATTCTTTTGCTTCTGCTGATCCGCGGTTGTGCCCACTGCCAGGACAAGAATCCCCATAATGAACAGAACGCCAGGACGGTTGGGCAAAGAAAAGAATCTCATGCTAACCTCCTTAGGACTTCATTATAAATCTATGTGAAGGGCAAATAAAACAATATTTCTCCCGCGGCGCCTTCAAGCCGGAAGTCCAGTTCTATTCCAACCCTCTGATAGGGTGGATATCGCAGAAGCATTGAAAAAAAGGCGGCGGTGGTTTATTTTGCAGGGGGAAAGAGATGGAGGTTGTCTTTTTTGGCGCGTACGACCCCGAGTATCCCCGAAACGCCGTGCTGCGTCGGGGCCTCGAGCTCAACGGAGTTCGGGTTTCGGAGTGCCGGGTCCCGCCGGGTCGTCGTTTCTGGCTCCGCTATCCGGCTCTCCTTGGCCGTTGGCTCAGACGCCGGAAACACGACGCCGCATCGGCCTCTATTCTATTTGTTCCCGAGTTCGGCCATAAGGACGTTCCGTTGGCCCGGCTTTTGGGGCATCTCACTTCACGGCGGGTCGTTTTTGACCCGCTGGCCTCACGCTACGAAACTAAAATTCTGGACTGGAGGAGAAAGCCCACCGGGTCGCCCTCGGCCTGGTGGAATCGAGTCATCGACCGGCGGGCCTTCCGGTCGTCCGACTTTCTCATCGCCGACACTCGGGCTCACAAGGAGTATTATGGCCGCGAATTCCACCTTGAGGCGTCGAGAGTCGCCGTCGTTCCCGTCGGCTTTGACGACCGGATCTTTTCGCGAGCGCTGGCTGACTTCGGCCGCTCTGTCCGGAAAACGGACGAGGTGTTCACGGTTCTCTTCTTTGGCTCGTTCCTGCCACTTCATGGAGTTTCCGAAATCATTGAGGCGGCCCGGATCGTCTCCGATATGGACAAGTCAATGAATTTTCGTTTCTTCGGATCAGGCCAGACTCTCGCTTCCGTCCGGGCCAGGGCCGCCGAGTTGAGGTTGGCCAATGTCGGGTTCGAGGGATGGCTGAACCAGGCGGAACTCGCGGCCGCGGTTTCCCGGACGGCGGATGTCTGCCTGGGAATATTCGGCCGGACCGAGAAGGCCGATCGGGTCGTGCCCCACAAAATCTTTCAGGCGATGGCCCTCCGGAAGCCGGTGGTCACGGCCCGGACGCCGGCCATCGAGGAGTTTTTCACCGACCGCGAGAATATCCGGCTCTGCCCTAGAGGCGATGCCCGCGCTTTGGCCGAAGCCATTCTGGAGCTGAAGGAGGATCGCGCGCTTTATGAGCGGATTGCTCAAAAAAGCTACGAGCTGGTCTGGACAAGATATCATCCGGCCGCACTGGGCGCTTGCTTAAGAGATATATTGGAGAAAGGCCTGTACGGAGATTCTGAAACATGACGCCCGACGGGACAGAGAAGAGCATAACGCGGAGCCTTGATTTTGGGGAATACCGGGGGGAAGTTCTGAGCGCTTTTGACGACCCAACCTTTATCGGGGCGATCTCCCGTCCAGAAGAAATCTGGTCCCGCCCGGAAATCGAGTTATTGACAGACAAAAGGAATAAAATTGGGGTGCTGCGGAACTCCATGTCCTTGACCTTGACGCGGGACATCGTAGTCAAGGAGTTCTCCTCCCGGGGGATAACCCGGCTCAAGTCGCTTTTCCAGGACTCCAAAGCGGCAAGAGCCTGGAGGGGTGCGCTTGCTCTGAAGGAGATGGGGCTGGGGACCGCCTTGCCCGCCGCCTACCTGGAGAAGAGGAGACACGGTTTTGTCGAGCGGAGCTTCTTTTTCGCCGCCAGGGTTTCCGGCGCTCAAGAGATCCGCGGGCTTTTCCGGAGTCTTGCCGAAGCGGAGCTCAGGCCTCTTCTTTCGACCCTAGCCGCCTTCCTTTCCCGGTGTCACGACCACGGCATCCTCCATCGGGACCTTTCGGACGGGAATATCCTGGTCAAAGAGGGGGGTTCAGGGTCGACGGGGTTTTTCCTTCTCGATACGAACCGGATTCGCATCCGCAAAAAGCTCAGTGCCTACCGCCGGGCCAAAAACCTGATCCGGCTCGGAGTTCCACCGTCGTTCCAGAACTTTTTCTTGAGGGCTTATTTCGGGGAAAAACGGTTCCGGAAAACGCATTGGCTTTGGTATAAAATAAACAAAGCCGTTTTTACAGCGTTTGTCTCCTTGAAGAAAAAGTTGCGTTTGAGGCAGGTCGCCCGCCGGCTGAGGATTCAGTAGGATGAGCTTCCCTTTTGCCTGGAATGATTTCGCCGACCAGCCGCATAACGTCGCCCCACGAAGAGAGCGTTTCCGCCATCATCTCAAACATGCCCCGAGCTACCTTAAGCTTGCGGCCTCGAATGCGGCCGTCGCGTTCCCAGTTCTCCGGCGCTACCGGCGGCTCGTGCGAATGATGCATCGGACTCCTGTTCAAATCGGGTCCCCGTTCGCCCTGTCTTGTTCGCAGGCTGAAGGCCGCAATGATGAGGTCGCAGAGGCTTTGAAGTCGGCAGGTGTCCGCAAGACACTCGTCCGGATTCCCTCCTGGGAGAGGGCCGATCTCAAACGCTATGAGGAATTCATCCGGCTTCTCCGACGGGAGGGCCTTGAGGTGGTCGCCGCTTTGCTCCAGCGCCGGGATGACGTCCTTGAGCCGGCCTCCTGGGCCGCCTTCCTGGACGATGTCTTTTCCGCGCTCTCCTCCTTATGCACTCATTTTGAGGTGGGTCACGCCTGGAACAGGACTAAGTGGGGGGTCTGGGATCATCAGGAGTATATCACTCTGGCTAGAGCGGCCGTTCCCTTGGCCGAGAAACACAGCGTGCGGCTTGTTGGCCCGGCCGTGATTGATTTCGAGTTCCACCTTTACCCCCCGACACTCCGGGCGGTTGCCTTCGACAAGGTGAGCTCTCTCCTTTACGTGGACCGAACGGGAGCCCCCGAGAACGCCCAGTTCGGCTGGACGACGGCCAAGAAGCTGGCTCTCTGGAAAGCGATTGTTGAGACTTTGTATCGCCGGCCGAAAGGGTGCTGGATCACGGAGATGAACTGGCCGCTCGTGGGCGCCGGGGAATACTCGCCCGCCCCGGGCCGGCCCTGTGTCACCGAGGAGGAACAGGCCAACTTTCTCGTCCGCTATTTCGTGATCTGCCTGGCCAGCGGGCTCGTCGAGAGAATCTACTGGTGGCAGCTCGCAGCGCCGGGCTACGGCCTGATCGACAATCGCGGAGCGGAGTGGCGGAAGAGGCCGGGGTATTTCGCCCTCCGTCAGATGGTCCGTCTCCTCGAGGGAAGCTGGTTCGAGGGAAGGGATCCGGTTCGAGAAGTGGAAGTTTTTTGGTTTCGGAAAAACGGTCTCAGGTTCGCCGTCTGCTGGACACGGCGCGGGACGGTCGATCATGAATTCTCTCCGGTGCCCCGCCGGATTTTCGGCCGAGACGGGGAGGAGCGGCCGGTCGGATCGGCGAGGGTCCGGATTGACGAAAGACCCCAGTATGTATTCACAGGTTAAAGTCCCTTTTAAGGAGCGTGAGGTCGCCGATTACGAGCGGCGCCGCTACCGGGGCCTGGACCAGCGCCTCGTCCACTGGAGGGAGGTCCGGATTTTAAGGAAAGCGCTCCGGCTCATAGGCGACGAGGCTCCGGCTGGGTTCCGCGGCCTGGCCCTGGATGCTCCATGCGGCTACGGGCGCTTCACCGCCCTCCTCTCCGAGGCCGGATACCGTCCCGTGGGCTGTGACCTTTCGAAAGCCATGGTCAGCCGGGCCCGCTCCAAGGATCCATTGTCGCATATTCCGATAGGAATAGTATGCGATATTATTAAGG
>Ga0172366_10001390_pt1 | contig 18720 bp, 18 predicted proteins | sample LakKivSesite69cm_FD_114533 | JGI IMG/M metagenome (GOLD analysis project Ga0172366, IMG submission 114533) | Sediment microbial communities from Lake Kivu, Rwanda - Sediment site 69cm | ecosystem: Environmental > Aquatic > Freshwater > Lake > Sediment | place: Rwanda: Western Province, Lake... | reverse complement strand
CTGCCCGAGCTTCTTGTCCACCAGCGCCAGCCAGTCCGAGATGCGGAAGCGCTCCGACGATATTCGGTAAAGCTTGCCGAGGTACCATTCACCAGTGAACTTGAGGATGTTACGCATGTCTTCCACCAAGTCAGTAATCTCCACCCGCCACTCGGCCAGTTCTCCGGCGGCTCGCGCCAGTTCGCCGTACCCGCGGCGTCCCCACGCTATGCCGATCCTCGGCTTTGCGAACACCGTGTGTAAAGAGTCGTACGCGCGCTCTAGGCGACGGTCGAGCAGTTTGTCGTACGTTTCCAACTCGAGGAGCTGGATCCTAGCGAACTCGATCATGCGCTCCAGCTCGCCCATGTAGTCTACGGCGCCGCTCATCAGCGCCGAATACCAATCGACGATGACGATGTCTTCGTCGGAGTAGCTCAGGTAGAACTTTATCGAGTCCTCGGCCTCCTTGTTGCTTAGCTTCCTCCACTCTCTCTCGCCGCGGAGTATGCCGGCTGTTTGTTTTCTGTACCTCCTCATGAAGTCTCGAGCGCTTAGCTTCGGGTCGGATTCCGTTATCATGATCAAGGTGTAGATTTCGGGGTGCTCGAACGCCGGGTACGGGGAAACTATCGAGGGTTTGATCGTCTTCAACAACCCAGAAAAAAGTTCCTTCGTAATATTCTCGAATTCAATTTCCTTGCCATCGACTTTTACAGAGTGTTCATCCATTCCAACGATCTTTACGACTTCGTCCAAGCCGGCTTTGCGGAACTCGATGCTCAGGTAAATTTCGATGACGCCGATCGGGAATATCCTGCCCTCCACGGTCGCGTCATGCCCATCGATCTTTTTTGTGCCCAAGTTGACCTCGAGCGGCTGGAGCCCGACTTCCTCGTACCTTGGTGCCAGGACGCGCACTTTTTTTACCTTGGGCCGTTCGATGAGCGCGAGTTTGTCCTTGGGTATTTTTGAAAGTTCGATGTCCCCGCCGCAGTCGTAGAAGTACTGGAAGACCACGCGCCCGGTGAGCGATTGAGTTTTTTCGGTCGTCGGCATTCCAATCCCCGATGACATCTACCTTTTGGCTTAAAATGGCGCCGGGGAAGGGATTTGAACCCTTGATGCGCTGACGCGCAAACAGGTATCTGCAGGTTTTTACCTATAGCAACCTGTCGCCTTACCTGACTGGGCCACCCCGGCTCCATTATAATTTTGCTCGGCTATCTTAAATTAATGTTTTTTCCTTTTAAACAACCTTCACCCAAAACATTGGCGGGTCGCGTGGAAGTAACGCCAGAACTTGCCGAACTTTTTGGGGCATACATAGGAGAAGGGTCTATAAGCGCTAAAAAAGGAAGTAATGGCTTTCAGATGTCCATAGCGGTCGGCAAGGATACAAAGGAATGGTTGAACTATTTAGTGAATCTTTTTGAACAAGTGTTTAATTACCGCCCGAAACTCAAGCAGTATTCAGAATCGTGCTCAATTAGAATATGGGATCGAAAAATTTGCCAGTTTTTTATAGATGCTGGTTTTCCTGTGGGGAAAAAGGCGCCGATAGTTAGAGTTCCGAAAGCAATCATGGAAATCAGCGACCTACATAATTATAAGGCATTCCTAAGGGGATATTTCGACGGAGAAGGCTGTTTACATTTTAGTAGAAGCTATGGAAGGTATATCGAGTTTAAGAAGACACACCATCATTACCCGCGCCTTCTTCTTTCCTCTGCTTCTAAATATTTGATTGTTGGAGACATTGCATATATGTTAAAGTATACTAGTTTGCGGCCCGTTTTTCGGGAGATAGTGCACGAAGGAAAACTTGATGAGTATAATATTACAATAAGCGGCGCTGTACAGCTTGAATTGTGGATGCGCGAAATTGGGAGTTCAAACCCAGTACACTTTAGTAAATACGAAGTCTGGAAAAGATTTGGATTTTGTCCCCCCAATACAACGCTTGAACAAAGGAGAAAAATGCTTTCTGGAGAGCTTGATCCAAAAGTTTTCTACAAAAATATGTAAACGGCGGCGAGCACGCACGAAGTTGACGTCTTCCCCGCGCGCCGATTGCTGGTCCCAAGCTCCACCCCGTGATTCGCAAGCGCCAAACGTCCTGTTTACGGTTGCTATCTTCCGATTCTGGCCGGGTTCAACAGGTAAGGGCAGTTTACCTCGACCCTACAGCCGAGGTCCTGCCGCCGCCGACCCTACGAGACGGGGCTTCTACGCCCAAAACCAGGTCGACGCGCAGTTCCGAACGCCGCCCCCAAGCTTCGGCCCACCGTAAACCCCATTTGTGGTTACAGGCGAGGGGTAGCCGCCCACCTAGCTCGCCGCCATGATTATTTTGTTTTCCCAGAAATAAGCGTTTTTCGTCGTAAGGTTTGTCGGGGGTTCACGTTTGATGTCTTATTTACGACATCGTCAGCTAGTTGGTTGTCTAACGTTAGACATTGTGTCTTATTTACGACATTACAAACGACTACACGAGCCGCGACCGCAGATGTCTTATTTACGACACTCATTGCTTGAGTCCGAGTTCCTTCAAGAGTTCGCAGGCCTTGCACAGCTCACCCGACGTAGGTTCGCCGCACACTTGGCACCTTCTTAGTGCAAAGCTCGGCAAAGCCCGCACAATGTACGGCCTCATGCGGTCGAACATCCTCAAAATCATGAACTTGGTGTTTGGGTGTTTGACTTCGAAATCGTTTAGGAAGTCGCGGATCTCTGTGTGGATGCCACCTGCATAGGGGCAGACGGCCAGGTGAACTTTTATTTCTTTGAGCAGCGCGTAGAGTGCGGTCTCTTTCTCGGGGATTTCGCGCATCGGTTTTATCCTTGGCACGAAGCCCTCCCGCGGCGAGTAGACCGGGCCGAGGCGGTGAAGTCTGGAAAAATCTCCACGGACGTAGTTTAACATGATCGCTTGGGCCTCGTCGTCCAAGTTGTGGGCCGTCGCCAGCTTGTCGGCGCCGAGTCCTCGCGCCGCTTGGTTGAGCAGAGACCTGCGCATCACCCCGCAGTAGGTGCATGGGTGTTGTTTGCTCTTTCGCTTCTTCGCCAATTTCACAATCTCATCGAGCGTGGCCCCATACACTTTTTTGAAACTGACAACCACATGTTCAATCCCAAGTTTCTCCGCGTTCTCCCTCGCCACGGGCAGGCTGTGGTCGCGATAGCCCTTTATCCCCTCGTCGATCGTGACGGCCGCCACCTCGCAGTTCTTATTCTTGCAGTAATCTGCGATCAGATGGAGGGCCACGACGCTGTCCTTGCCCCCTGAGACCGCGACCGCAATTTTCTCGTTGGGCACGATGAGCTTGTGCTCGGCAACCGCGCGCCAGAAACGGCGCTCAACGCTTTTCGTCAGGCAGCGGTCGCAGAGCAGCGTGCCGGCGTAGCGGCGGTCGTAGACGGCCCTGCGCCCGCAGAATGTGCACTTCAGCATCTAGCCACCCGTGACGATAGGTATTATTTCGACGAGGTCGCCGTTCGTGAGGCGCTCTCCTTCGGGCACTATTTTTTTGTTGCACCTGACGGCGACGACATCTGGATTGTAGTTCAATTGTTTCAGCAAGTCGGTGATTTTTGCGCCCTGCGTCAACTTGATTTTCTTAATCTTTCTCTGCCCGTAAAGCTTGACTGTGATGATGATCCTTTTCATCTGATCACCACAGGCTCGGGAGGAAGCTCACCACTATGAGCGCCAGCACGAAGAAGGAAAATCCGAGAGCGACGCGGCGAGCGGTCTTCGCGGAGGTTCGTTTTTCGACGAATCCCTCGAGAATATAACCGCCGTCGAGAGGGATCGCCGGCAGCATGTTGAAGAGCCCGATCGCGAAGTTGAGCAGGAACATCCATGTCAGCAGGGAGATGATTGGCCAAGGCAGGTATGCTGTGTTGCAATACGGGTGAAAAATCGGGTAACCTGTGATTCCCCACCCGATCGCCGCGAGGGTGAAAAGCGGGTTGATGAAGTCCGACCGCGATATGGCTGAAATGGGAACCAGCCCCAAATATCCTTGATTTTCGTTTTCCTCGGACGAGGTGATGGTGATAGTAAATGTATTTTCGTTCGTCACGATCGTGAGGTTTTCCCCCGGGTGAGTGTTGTCCATGAAATTGTGGAAATCTTCCCACTCGTTCATCTGCACGCCGTTGATGGAGAACAATCGCATGCCGGGCTGAAGAACTCCGTATGCTGGAGTATTTTCGGCAGTCTCCCAGACGTAGACACCTGGGCGCGGCGCAACTGCCACGAGGAGGATGGACAAACAGAGCAGCGCCAGCAGGACGTTTGCAAACGACCCAGCCCCGTACACCCTGAGGCGCTGCATAATGGGTGCTTTCTTCAGACGCTTTTCATCTGGCTCGACGAATGCCCCAGGTATTACAACGAACGCCATAGCCCCGACGGATTTTACTGGAAGATTATGTGCGCGAAGCACGAAACCGTGTGCGAACTCGTGTACGAGGAGAACGCTGAGGATCGCGATCAAACCCTCCCAGAGGGGGATCGTCAAGCCAGGTATCACGAGCCTCACGCCTGGCGGTGCCACGGCTGGCCGCGTGATGATGAGGGCCGCGTTTAGAATGAGGTTCACGAGCATGAACACCATGAACGCAGATCCAACGACCACAGCAGCATTTCCAAAGATACGCCATCCATTTTTATGTGCTTTAGCGGTGTTGTCGATGAAGTTCAGGCCCCGCTTGGTGCGCCACATCAGTATGCCTGGCCCGACCTCGAAGTTTCTTTTCTTCAAGTTGTAGCGGCGATTGAGCGCGAAGATTGCTAGCCAAAATCCAGCGAGGAACGCCAATGCCAACGCCAGCCAAGTCATGTCCATAGTTTTCCCGTAGCCCTTATAATGCGTCGGGGCTTAAATTTCTCCGATGGGCATGTTTTATCTCGTGTTGACGACCACGAAGACGCACGCCGAGGCCGAGCGCATCACAAAGAAAATCGTCGGTGAAAAATTAGCCGCCTGCGTGAATGTCGTCCCAAGCATAAGCTCGACGTATCGCTGGAAGGGGAAAATCGAGCGTTCGAGGGAAGCTCTGCTTTTGATAAAGACATCCGACGAGAAGCTCGACAGGTTAATCAAAAGGATTGCAAAGCTCCATAGCTACGAAGTTCCAGAAATAATAGCGTTGCCCATCGAGCGAGGGCTACCCGAATACTTAAAATGGTTGAAGGAAAGCTTGAGGTGATAGATATGGGCATCCCGCTTGTGGAATCGCACAAAGTGATCGCGCCTCGACCGATATTGTTGATAACTACAGTCGACAAGCAGGGGCGGATAAACGCCGCGCCGATGTCGTTCGTTATGCCAGTGGAGATGGATCCACCCATCATAGCGCTTTCGACTGGATACGACGGCGACACCTACAAAAACATATGCGAGACCAAAGAATTCGTGGCGAACGTCGTCGGCGAGGATATCAAGAAGCAGATGTGGACGTGCAGCAAGTCTTTCCCGCGCGGGGTCAACGAGCTCGAGAAGGCCGGCCTGCACTGGGAGCCGTCCGAGAAGGTGAAGCCGCCGCGCGTCGTCGAGTGCCTGGCCAACTTGGAGTGCAAGCTCGAGTGGGTGCACGAAGGTGAGGAATACGTGGTCGTGGCCGGGCGAGTGGTGGCAGCGAACGTGAGGGAGGGTGTCATCAAGTCCGGCAAGTTCAACGTCAAGGAAGCGAAGCCCCTGCTCCACCTCACCGGCAAGTTGTTCGTCGTAGGAGATCATGTTGTAGAGCTATGATTCGATGGCGAGGCCAGTCAAAGTTGCGGACACCGTCGAAGTGTTGTACGACGAGAAACGCTGGGCGTTGTTCAGACGACTGAGGGAGCGCACCAAAGAAATAATGCTCGCCCTGTCGAGGCGCAGCGTCGCGTCGATAGTTCACGGAAGCGTGGCCCGCGGGGACGTCGACCAAGCAAGTGATGTAGATGTTTTTGTGCCGTCGGTTGTGCAGTCTTACGAGGTGGAACTCGCGCTTGAAGATGCCGGACTCAAACCGATTGAGCGCGAGATCGTCGTGGCGACCCCATGGCAGTTGCCGAAGGCGCATGTCTACATCAGCGATGACAGCTCGGTCACTTTTCCCTTGATAAAACCAAAGGCACTGGATGTTGAATTTTATTACTTTGGCGGAGCGGTGGATCTGAATCAATTGAAAAAAGAAAAACGTGTGGCGGGGGTAGACAAGCGGTTGATGCTGATCGAGCCCACATCAAAAGGGCACGTGGAGAGCCAAGTCATTGGAAGAGAAGCGGAGGTGGCCAAGAAAATAGGCGTCAGCAGAGAAATCGTCCGCGAGCGGGTGCAAGTGCTGACGCGGCGGGCCGACGTTGGGCACACTGGAATTTTTATCAAAAGGCTGCTTGCTCCAGAAGAAAATTTTGAGGCAGTGATGCAGCAGCTGGTGAAGGAACGGCCAGAAATCAAAATCCGTTTGAAGGAAAAGTGATTAGAAATAATCGGGGCCGAAATTTATTTAATGGTGTTAAACTAAATTTAATTGACACGGTTCGGTACTGTTAAGCTACGGTTGCCCAGCAGCCGAAAAGGCTGCTGGGTTTTTTGTTTTAGGCAGCGGTGTAGCCGTCGCACCCGTGGAGTGCAACCGTTTCATCCGGCCGCCGGGAGTTGCACCCGGATCTTCCGAATCCACGGTTCGGCGCTCTACTATTAAGCTACGGCCGGCCGCCACACCGCCGCCAAGGATTTGGGTGGCAGTTCTTTATAAAGACAAAACGACTCAAACTTCACGGAATCTTTTAATCACAAATTCTTTGTCTAGCGCGGAGATGAAATTCCCCACTCTCGGGCCGAACTCCCTCCCTATCAGCGCGAGGTACACCGCCTTGAAAAGTTCTTGTGGTTCGATGCCGACATTTTGAGCGATTTCATATATGTGGTTGTGGAGTTCCACCGGCTTGTAGTCCCTTTTGGATAGATCGTCCGCCAAAATTTTTAGTCCCTTTCTCTGTTCCGTCGTGATGGCTCTAGCTTCTGGTGGCAAAGTTTCTGCGATCTTGAATCTGAGATATTCCGGAGCGTAATCTTTTATCCAGTTGGACGCGCGCTTCAAACGTTGTACGGCAAGTTTAACGTCCGCCTGGCTTGGATCGGTCATCATCCCCTTTGATTTTATGATGTCTATCGCCTGATCCCAATTTTTCACGACCTGGCACAACACGGCAGCGAACCTGAACGATATCCGTTGCGGCTGCTGCTTGGGCACCCCATCGACCTGCGAGAGTTCATAGATGCGTTCGACCTGTTCCTCCTTCCTGTCGCCTATGCTAGTTTCCGTGAAGTAAGCGTTCTCTACCATGTCGTATTCGTCGTAGAAGTCGAGCAGGGGCAGACCAGGGTCGAACTCCTTGCTCTTCATCGCCTTGCTCCTGAAGATGAAATATCGCAGTAGCTCAGGCTCAGCTATGCTCAACCATTGAGGCAACGTGAAGACGACGCCGCGAGATGAGGACATTCGCCGATGCACAACTTCGCCGGTTTCTTCATCTACGCCCTTCAGGCTGACCCACTCGTATGGCACGGGATATGGGGCGTCGCGGCCGAAGACCTGCCTCGCGATGAGCTTGCCGGTTTCGTAGCTGCCGCCGGCGGCCGCATGGTCCTTTCCAAAAGGTTCGCAGGTCACGCCCAGAAGCTTCCAGCGCGCCGGCCACTCCACCCGCCACGTCAGCTTTCCTCCACCCTTGGTGTAATCGGCCTCGCCCTCGTGGCCGCAGCCAGCCGCATAGTCGCACCCGCTGCACTTGTAGCTCACATAATTGTCGTGCCATGCATAGGTTTTCGTCGTGGCGAGCCTGCCGCATTTTTCGCAGATGGCGTCGTAAGGCAACCAATCCTCGGGCAAAGGTTTTGCTCGATATCTGTTGAGGATCTCGCGTATCTCGTCGGCGTGCTCGAGGGCGGCGCGGATTAGGTCCGCCATCTTTCCGCTCCTGTAGATCTCCGCGGCGGAGTAAATTTTCACCTTGATGCCGAAGTCATCGAGCGAGTCAGTGAAAGGTCTGGAGAAGAAATCGACGAAGTTTTCGTGCGTCCGGTCAGGCGACGGGATGTTTATGTAGGGCATGCCGAGGTACCGCTTGTATCGCTCGGCTAGGTCGCCCTCGTTCAGCGGCCACGGGATGCGCCGCATCGGGTCATAATCGTCGGCGTACCATATCGCCTCGGCCTTGCCTCCAGCCTGCTCCACGGCGCGGCGGATGCCGTCGGCGATGAAGACGTCGTTGCAGTGGCCAATATGGACGTGCCCTGAAATTGAGATGCCGCTCGCGATGGTGTGCTTCTCGCCGCGACCTACCAAAGCCTCAGCTATCTGATCAATCCAGTGCATGGAACCCACGTAGATTTATATCATCCATCGTAAAACTTTAGCGGGGAACGATGAAGCCAGCAAAACATATCATGTCTATACCGCAGTCGAGCACGCTGAAGGTGCTCGGCTTGGCGAAGGAGTTGGAGCGTAAAGGTCAGAAGATCATCCACATGGAGGTCGGTGAGCCGGACCTCGACACCCCTGACCACATCAAGAAGGCCGCCGAGGAGGCGCTTGCCAAGGGGATGACGAAGTACACGCCCAGCGCCGGTTTGCCCGAGCTGAGAGAGGCCATCGCCGACCACCTCAAGCCGCAGGGCATCCAGACCTCCTACAAAAATGTGATAGTTACGCCCGGCGCGAAGCACGCGATCTTCTGCGCGATGGGGGCGGTCATAGACCCGGGCGACGAGGTCATAATCCCGAGCCCGTGCTGGACGTACGAGGCGATGGTGCTGATGTTCGGCGGCAAGCCTGTGTTCGTGGAGACCAAGCAGGCAGACTACTTCAAACTGAAGGCCAAAAATTTGGAAAAGGCCTTGACGAAGAAGACGCGGATGATTTTGCTGAACTACCCGAACAATCCTACAGGAGCGGTGATGAAGAAGGAGGACTTGAAGGAAATAGCCGATTTGGCGGTCGACAAAAAATTGTGGGTCCTATCGGATGAGATCTACGACTGTTTGACCTACAATGGGAATCACACGAGCATCAGGTCGTTCCCTGGCATGGATGAGAGGACGATATACGTGAACGGCTTTTCGAAGGCGTACGCGATGACGGGCTGGCGCTTGGGCTACGCCGTGGCCCCGTACGACCTGATAGCTGAGATGGACAAGATTCAGCAGGCCTCTACATCTTGCGCGGCCGGCTTCGTCCAGGCTGCGGGCGTCGCGGCTCTGCGCGGTCCTCAAGATTTTGTGATCAAGATGCGCAAGGAGTACAGCAAGAGGCGCGATGTCATTGTAGACGGATTGAACTCGATCGATGGGATCAAGTGCAACAAGCCAGCTGGCGCGTTCTACGCATTCCCGAACATCGAGAAGCTCGGCAAATCCTCGCTGAACTTCTGCGAGCTCCTGCTGAAGGAGGCGGGCGTTGCGGCCGTGCCGGGCAGCGGTTTCGGGCCGTACGGCGAGGGCCACGTGAGGTTCAGCTACGCCACGTCGATGGAGAACATTAAGAATGCGATCGAGCGGGTAAAAGGCGTGGTCAAAAAGTTTTGATTGATTATTTTGATAGTTTCGCGAACTCAGCCCTGCTGCGAGCTCATGCTTTTCAACAATCTGCCATCCCCTACTGGAACCATTGTGGGGATTCAAGGATTTTCATATCCACGTCTTGCACCCTGATTCCAATTCAGCCGCAATGTCGTCGAATTTTGGTAGGGCTCCTATTATCAGGCCCTTTAGGTCTCGAATCCACATGTTGCGTTTCTCGTGTAGTTTTTCACAAAATGTTTTTGGGTGAAATTTCAATCCATATGTCTTTAGTTTTTTGTTAACCATGGAGGTGTCTACCTTTGTGCCTTTCTTGATCAGGAACCAGAGATCGTACAAATCTCTCGGCTTATCTCTGGTCAAGATTCCCCTTATTTTCTCTGCAGCTATCTCCTCGATGCCAAGCACAGAGAGTTCAAAGGATGGGATCTCAGTATAGCTTGCGGTGAGGAGCATTACATGTACGGAAGTCGGACGCTCTCTCCTGCTGAGGTTGAGCGTGACTCTAGACATGCTAGCTCTGCGACCGTCATAAAGCGGGCCCCTTATAGCAAATCTGATGTTGGTCTCATTGCGGTGTTCCTCCATTTCGCATACCGTTCGAAACATGTCCACGCGTTCCATATTTCTGATCACGCGCTCTGTCAAAGCCTCATTATCGAATCTCCTTCCGACGACATCAAAATCGAGGTCCTCGCTGAACCTGTTGAGGTTGTAGAACTTGTACAGAGCTGTCCCGCCCTTTAGAACAAGCAAGCGTCTGAAGTCAGCCGTAGAATAAAGGACGAGTTCGAGCAGGTAATCCCTTTCTGCGTTTTTCAAAGAGAGGTGCTTGAAATCCGCTATCCTCGCGAGTTCCGGTTTCGTTATCATCATATCACCTCACGTTAACCACGACGCCCCACCTTGTATCTTTCTTGCCCGAAGGTGGTTTCGCGTAATCAAGCGGTATCGCAGTTTTGTAGGTAATTGCCCACAATTTTTCCGCCTTGCGCCCAAACGACTCCAGCATCCATCCGAACCTCTTCGCGAGGGCCTTGTTCCGCGTTTTCACGATATAGTCCACGAGGCGCCCAACGGATATTGTCTCGAGATTGTCCTTCAAGATAGAGTAGATCTCTGAGACGGATATCCTTCTCATCAGGACGGCGTCTATTATCGCTTTCTCTGGCTCCGCCATGAAGACCTCAAAATCTCCGACTCGAACCTTTGAGAAACCGAAGAGGTGCGAGGGGGGGATCCTTTCAAAAACAATCTTGGTGTTTGCCACGGATATGGTCCTGCGGCTCTTCGCACTCGTGGTTAGGACAGAGATTTCGTTTGGTAGCTGCTCGGTGAGGTTGTGGTATCGGATGGCCGCCCACAGCGATATGTAGCTCGGCCACGTTATCCGGGAGGCTATAATTAGGGGATCTCGGTGAACCGTGTACGCGTCCCTCTGAAGTTTCTGCACGAGCCCTCTCTTCTTCAAACGGTTAAGGTAAACCTTTGCGTAGACCGTGTCCTTGCCGATGATGCTGGCAACCGTGGCTAGGTTGAACGTCGGGTATGCCTCAAGCTTTTTCAGTACTTGCAAGGTCTCGAGCGCCACCGTTTTACCCCCTTAAAACATGGTACTTTACCGCTTATAAAATTTTCTACACGCAGGTAATCAAAATTGATAACTTTCGGTATATAATTTTTAAAGATAGCCGAGCTGGTTGAAGCGATATCCTGGGAAGCGGTTTCGGGCCGTACGGTGAAGGTCATGTAAGGTTCAGCTACGCCACATCGATGGAGAACATCAAGAAGGCGATCGAGCTGGTAAAGAGCGTGGCCGAGAAGCTTTGATTACGGGTATCACCGATTACATCAAAAAGCTTTTGCTATAGTTTGAAGACACTTCATTGTATGCGACTCCTACTTAAACTTCGCGTAGCCAAAGATCAGGTTTACGACTTGAAGTATCACCACAAGCTCCAGGGGTTCATCTACAGCCTGCTCGATGGGACGCCCTACGTCAAGCTGCACGACAAGCGGGGGTACAAGTTCTTCTGCTTCTCCAACATCTTCCCCCCGAAGGGCGCGAAAAAAGAACCATCCGAGAGCATGAAAAAGGGTGAGCTCAGGCAGATGCTGATATCCTCACCTGAAGTCGGGCTGGTAAACATCCTGAACGAGAAATTGGAGCAGATGGGTGGAGAGAGGTCGCCAGTGAACATCGGTGAAATGTCGTTTGTGGTGGAGTCCGTGAAGCCGCTTGAGCCAATGATCTGCAGGTCGTGCAGGCTCATCACCGGCACGCCGATAGTGCTCCGCATACCAAAGGAGAAATTTGAGAAGTACGGCATCGTCCCGCCCAAGGATTACGATTATGTGTACTGGCGGAAGGAGTGGCCGTTCGAGCCGTTCGTCAAGCAGCTCGAGGAGAATCTGTTCAAGAAGTACAGAGAGTTTTACGGCAAATCGGTTGAGGAGTTCCCGATATTTGAGCAGTTCGAGTTCAAGAAGCCGGTCTGCAACCATGTCGTGCTCGGTGGTAAGGAGGTCAAGATGCTCGGTTCCATCTGGGAGTTCTCCTTCAGCTACGTGGATGGGGAAAAGCGGGAGTTGCTGCAGTTCGGGCTGGACGCGGGGTTCGGGGAGGAGAACTCGCTGGGGTTTGGGTTTATGAACGTGGCGAGATGAATATTGAAACACTAATTTGTGGTGGTGGCACGCAATGGGGTTAAAAGAGAGTTTTAAAAAAATTACCGGTTTTTATCCATATGACTTTCAGATGAAGTCTATGGAATTTCTTTCGCGAGGTGATTCTCTAATTTTAATGGCTCCTACGGGCTCCGGAAAAAGTGAGGTTGCCATGATTCCTTTTATTCTAAATAAAAATAAAATGTTACCTTCTCAGATGATATATTCATTACCTACTCGAACACTAATAGAAAATTTATCGAAACGGGCCCAAAAATATGCTTTATCCGAGAATTTATCCACAGCTTTTCATCATGGAAAAAGAATTGAGAGCGAATTGTTTAATGAAGATCTAATAATAACGACCATAGACCAAACTGTTGGAGCATATGTTTGTACACCACTAAGTGCACCCATAAAAAGAGGTAACATATTAGCCGGAGCTGTATCTTCTGCATTTCTAGTTTTTGATGAAATCCACACGTTCGACCCAGATAGAGGATTACAAACAACAATAACTCTTGCTGAGCATTCTTCGAAATTGGGTTTGCCTTTTGCTATAATGTCTGCTACTTTGCCAGATTTGTTGATCAATAAAATTAAGAGAATAACTGGAAAACAGACAAGAATAATAAAGGTGGAAAATGAGGATGAAATAAAATCGAGGAAGGATAGAAACGTTATTTTGCATACAAAACCGCTTAGAGAAGACACGCAAATCTCTGTTAAAGATATTTTGGGAATATACAATTCTTCGAGAGACAAAAAACTGATAATTGTGTGTAATACTGTTGATAAATCGCAACAAATTTATCAAGAACTAATAAAAGTTAAAGAATTAGATGCTTGTACAATACTGCTACATTCTAGATTTCTAGATAAAGACAGAAAAGAAAAAGAAGACTTACTCCAAGAATTGTTTTCAAGAAAAAGCAAAGAACCCGTGATTTTGGTATCTACACAAGTAATTGAGGTTGGAATGGACATATCATCGAACACAATAATTTCTGAAGTTGCACCGGTGGACTCGTTAATTCAAAGAGCAGGAAGATGTGCTCGTTGGGGTGGAGATGGGGATTTTCATGTGTTTAATATTGGAGATTATGGTCCTTACAGAGAAAAAGAATATCAACAAATTGTAGACAAAACACGAGATGAATTGAAAAGACTCGACGGTGAGGCACTATCATGGAATTTAGAAAAAGAGTTGATTAATAATGTACTCTCTAATCATTATAAAAAAGTTTTAGATGATTTTAAAAGAACAGAGATCATGGGAACACTTGCAAGGGCCGTTTTTGATGGAAACAGGAGTAAAGCAGAAGAAACTGTTAGAGAAGCATATACCTGTAATGTAAGTATTCATAATGACCCAAAGACGCTGTGTAATAAGGATAACGATATTTTCAAACTGCAAAAGGTTGGTGTAAATATTTGGGTTTTTAGGTCTAAAGCAAGAGCGCTTTTAGAAAATGGGATTAATATTTGGTCTATAGAAGAAAGTAATATCTTAGATGATTATACTTTTAGATTTACAGAGAGTCTTGTTTCAGATGCAAATTCACAAATCCTGCCGTTTAAACATTATGTAGTTTCTCCCGAGGGAGCATATTATGATAAAAGCATAGGGTTGATTTTTGGAAGGAAAGATTCAAAAGTGTTCCCCCTTTCAAAAGAGCAAACTATAGAAAACAAAGAAAATGAATTTATAAGAAAATATGAGCCGTGGATTGATCATGCAAATAAGACCTCGCAAGTATTGGATAGGTTTTTTATTTCGGGATATGACTTCGCGATTAACAAATTCTCGAAAGCTTTTAAAATAGATAAAAAGGATTTGATCGAAAAACTCAGATTTATTGCAACACTACATGATGTTGGAAAGTTGAACAAATGGTGGCAAAAGAAAATCGAGTGGGATGGGCAAATACCTTTGGCACACACCGACAAAGAAAGCATAACTAGAATTGGTATACCGCATGCAACGGTTTCTGCCGTGATTCTTGGTAGAATATTCAAAGAATGGGAAGATCAGAATTCTGTAGGAATTCCGTTTTACCTTTCTGTGGCGCATCATCACTCGCCCAAATCACAGTATTACAGAAGATTCAGTTTAATTGATGGGTGGAAAGAAGTGGTTAAAGAGGTCGTACCCGACATAAACCTCTCGGAAGTAACTTTTCAAAAAAATGTCGATGGCTATGTAGAGATACCTATGCTCTCTATCGCTGACGAATTCCGAAAGTATAGGCTTTATAGTTTCATTTCAAAGATAATTAGATTGTCTGATTGGATGGCTACATCGGGTGAAAGAATTGGAATATTATGTAGTTAAATCCGGTATGCAAATGTATGACTTGAGCAGAGCTTACGGTTTAGGGTACATAATCAACAAACTTTCCAATTCAAAATCTGTCGTGAAAGATTTTGGATATTACTACCTTATTGAAAACAATGGGAAGACCGAAGTAAAAAATATATCAAAATTATCCGCATTAACAAGCGAGGACTTGCCGTGGTGGGGTCCGCTTGCAACGATCAAAGGTAATAGACAAAGTAAGATAAAGGAAATAAAAAAGTCAATAAGAAAGAAAGAAACAATCAAAACTCTATTGGAAAACTATAACAGTCCAAGTCCGCCAAAAGTGAAACGCACAGAAGTGTTGTACGGTGCAATGGAATTATCAGCAGTGAAAGGAGAGAGAAAGGAAAAGAAAGCGGAAAAATATACTGAAGGCGATCCCTTTAAAATACCAAAGTTGGATTTTCTTTTGTCTGTAATTGGCCATATTAACCTTACTATTTGGAAATTTAAAAAAGAAAAAAACAATGCCACAATCATTTCAATTCTGTTAACCCCTTCAGTTGCCGGAATAAATATTGGCGGGGCTGGCGATATATGCTCGTTAAAGAATGCTCTCGAAAGAGCTACATCGATACATAGATGTGGTGTCTTGCCTACTTTATCCAATGTGGCAACTAACTTGGGTAAGCTCATTTATGAAATGAAACACGAGGAAAGGCTATTTACCCCAAAATTTTCTTCGCTAATATTTGGTATCATGGTTGGGGCAGGGCAGCAAATGAAACCTAATGTGGGGGGAGTATACCCATTGGATCTCTTATACAAAATCATTGATAGTACTGAAAAATCTGGTGAAATATTCGATCATTGGGTAGATATTTTTAGAGCGACGAATAGGCCGGGTTATGAGGACTTGGCTTTAAATTTGTCAGAATTAATAACTCACCCTTCAGAAAAAACCCTAGATAGCTATTTAAGAACACACTTGAGAATATTTTTGAGTAAAAAGGTAAGACCTAGATTATATGAGAATGAAATTATGAAAGAAGTGTTAAAAAATGTCTGAGAAACTATCCGACGTGTTTTTGAATCCCGCGGTGAAAGAGCTTGGTGGATTGTTTAGAAACTCGATTAGGCCGCCTAAGAAAAATGATCGTAATCTCTGGCAACCAGATTATGCATCATTTGTAGAACTCGAATATGTTGAGACCCCCAATCAATTTAAAGAAATTGTGTGGAAATTTCTCAGACGATACGAAGTTGTAGCAAAAAAACACGGCCTAAAACGTTTATCTGAAAAAAGTTTAGATGAAATAATGACTCTAGCAGATAATCATGGCGTCAAAACAGTCAGAGCAGCGCTAATTGCACATGCTCTTGTTAAATCCTCGAAAGAAGGGGCATGAAAATGGCTAAAGTGTATGAGATCGCAATATTGGGCAGAGCAACATGGAATTTACACTCGCTAAATAACGAAGGAACTGTGGGAAATGTTACAGAACCGAGAAATGTTAGAATAATTGACCCAAACACAAACGAAGCAATAACAACGGATGGTATTTCTGGAGAAATGTTAAAACACATGCATGCAGAAAAACTGTGGGAATTATCCGATAAATCCGCTCTTTGTAATGGGTGCAAAAGATTAGAGCCTGAAAGAGGATTTAAGGATAAGGAAATTAGAGGTTCGAAAGATTTTGCTACCGCAGCTACTAAAGCAATTCAAAAATGCGTGATTTGTGATTCTCATGGTTTCTTGTTTCCCGAAGGAAAGATTACCGGTTCAAGAAGCTCAACAGTAGAATTCGGGTGGGCACTGGGGTTGCCAATAAACGGTGAATTTACAAGGGACATCCATACACACGCTAGACATGCAGTTGGTGAAAAGGGCAAAACAGAAGGAGAGATAACTACTCAAATGGTTTACCACCGACCAACACGTTCTGGAGAATATGCAATAGTTTCAGTATTTCAACCATGGAGGATTGGGCTGAATAATGTAACCATGAATTACATCAAAGATGTTGATCGGGATGAAAGATACAAGTTGGCCCTAACAGCATATCAAGCAATGTTTATGCGAGCGGATGGAGCCATGACTTCGACTAGATTACCGCATGCCACAAACTTTTCAGGAGTAATCGTTTTGTCAAAAAACAATGTTCCAGCACCAGTGATAAGCCCTTTGAAGGCAGATTATGCAGACGAGATTAAGCAGATAGCAAATACTTTTAAAGATGATTTAGAATCTATTGAATTCAAGTCCATTGCAGAATTCATCGGAAAGATAAATAATTTAATTGAAAGATCCCCATTTTCAATAACCCTTGAGTGAGAAAATGGTATGGATTAAAGCCACTTATGAATTCGCCAGCTTTTTTTCTTACAGAATCCCTGATTTTTCATCCCAATATGCTTTATCTTCGATTTTACCTGGGCCGTCTACAATAAAGTTAGCAATAGTTTCTACGGCAATAGAAACCACTGGGAGCGTTGAATACGGAAAAGAGATTTTTGAAGTAATAAAAAATGCCCAAATCAAATTCAGTTTGCCGAAAAAAGTTGCCCAGACAAATGTGCTAATCAAACGATTAAAGAAAAAGAAAGAAAAATCTGGTCTGGAAACAACATATGGTATTCGAGGTTACATTCACTATCCAGAAAAATTCAACATTTTTTTAGACATATCAAATAGGCCCGAAGAAATCGAAAAAATACTGAAAAATATAAGAAGATTCGGCACTTCAGATTCTTTGGTCTGGTGTAGCGGCATTGATAAACAAACTCCTCCAAAAAATGCTATTTCAGCTACATCGAAATTGGAAAGTGGAAGTGGTAAAGATAAAGTTGTTATTCCAGTCAAAGATATAAACCCAAAGGCACAATTCGATGACATAAATGTGTATAGCAAAAAAGGAATGGGGAAAAATATTTTGGAACGGAAAATTTACTCAATCTCTGTTTCTAACCGAACTCAAGGTAAAAATTGGGTGGTTTATGAATTTATTTAATTGCCCACGCCATGCTTCATTTTTATTCGATAGTGATGAATCTTATGAAAAGGATCCCCTCCTCTGAGCTCACCTACACAGGCATCCAGATCAACAACTACCTCGACTGCAGGCGGAAGCTCTGGCTCGCACATTTTGCACATCGCGCATTTTTGTACACTGTCAATAGTAATGACAAACTTTAAATAAAAGCTTGTCAATAATAAACTGATACTTGTGAACGTCGATGGGATAAAAAGGGTCGTGGCGGACCAGAGGGAAGAGCTGGAAGAGATTTTCCGGAGAGAGAGGATAGTCGAGAGAATCGCGCCAACCGAAAAGCTGCTGAAGGCCCTGTCCCACCCCAACATCCTGGCCATCTTGGGGGTCAGGAGGTGCGGCAAGTCCATATTTTCCCACCTGCTCATGAAAGGAAAGCGATACGGCTACATAAACTTCGACGACGAGAGGCTTGCCAACCTGACCACGGATGACCTAGACCGCGTCCTGCAGGCATTCTACGAGCTTGAAAAGGAGCTGGACTACCTCGTCTTGGACGAGATCCAAAACGTGCCGAAGTGGGAGCTCTTCGCCAACAGGTTGAGGAGGACGAAAAAGGTGGTCATAACGGGGAGTAATGCCAAGCTCCTTTCGGGGGAGCTCGCGACCCACTTGACTGGGAGGTACGTGGACTTTGTCCTCCACCCCTTCTCCTTCGAAGAGTTTTTGCGCGTGAGGGGGATCGAGGTCGGCCGGGAGGACACTTATTCCACGAAGAAAATAGCCGAGATAAAGAGCGCCCTCCAAGAATACATGCGCGCCGGGGGATTTCCCGAGGTCAGCAAATTCGGGAGAATCGCCATCAGCAGAATTTACGAGGACATAATCACGAAAGACATACTTCTGAGGCATGGCGTGAGAAAGGAGAGGGACTTCAAAGACATGACGAGGTACTTGGTCTCAAACTTCTCAAGGGAGGCGACTTTCTCAAAGCTGAAAAACCTGTTCGGGATAAAGAACGTCCACACTGTAAAAAATTATGTAGATTATCTGACCACAGCATACTTGGTATTTACCGTGGAACGGTTCTCGTTTAAATTGAAACAGCAGATGATAGCGCCGAAGAAGGTTTATTGTGTTGACACAGGAATTTTGGACGCGATGGCCCCCCGATTTTCGGAAGACACGGGAAAATTGATGG
>Ga0172366_10001384_pt1 | contig 18754 bp, 10 predicted proteins | sample LakKivSesite69cm_FD_114533 | JGI IMG/M metagenome (GOLD analysis project Ga0172366, IMG submission 114533) | Sediment microbial communities from Lake Kivu, Rwanda - Sediment site 69cm | ecosystem: Environmental > Aquatic > Freshwater > Lake > Sediment | place: Rwanda: Western Province, Lake... | reverse complement strand
GTGGACTTCGCCTACCGTGCTGACGGACACGCTACCGACCGCATCCTGGACGAGATTGACTACTTCCTCGCGGGAGAACGCACCACCGGCGATCCGAACGCCGCACACCGCAGGTCTCCCTAGAGGCTGTTTCATAACCTTGTGAAGGTGGCGTAGTGGTGAGTATCGTAAGGCCGGAGGTGGTTTGCAATGGCCTTACGAGAGCAGTTTCTGACGGATGCGAGGTGGGAGAAGATCGAGCCGCTGCTTCCGGATATGCCGAGAAGCAAGCGGGGTGGGCGTCCTTGGGCAGAGAGTCGTCAGGTGCTGGAGGGCATCCTGTGGATTTTGAGGACGGGTGCACGATGGAAAGACCTTCCGAGGGAGTATCCCAGTCCCAGCACGTGCTGGCGGCGGCTGCGACGATGGGAAGAGGAGGGGGTATGGCTGAAGGTCTGGCGCGCCTTCCTTGTCCAGTTGGATGAGCGGAAGCAGCTGGACTGGAGGGAGTCATTTGCCGACGGGAGCTTCGCGCCAGCGAAAAAGGGGGAGCGGGTGTTGGGAAAACCAAGAGGGGGAAAGGCACGAAGTGGATGGTGGTAGTCGACGGCGCGGGTGTTCCTCTGGGAAACTACCTGGAGAGTGCCAGTCCCTCGGAAGTGAAGCTGATCGAGCCACTTCTGGAGAGGGTAGTGTTGGGGCCGGGGAAGATGCGGCGGTTGATTTACGACCGAGGTGCCGACAGTGATCCGCTGCGTCGTCGTTTACGGGAAACGCGTGATCTCGAACTGATTTGTCCGCATCGGAGAAACCGAAAGCGTCCCAAGACTCAAGATGGCAGGAAGCTCCGACGGTATCGCAGGCGATGGAAGATGGAGCGAACCTTCGCGTGGCTTGGAAATTACAGACGGCTGGTCGTCAGATGGGAACGTGATCTGCTCATGTACCAAGCATTCTTCAATCTCGCCTGTCTTCTCATTGTGCTAGGAAGGTTATGAAACAGCCTCTAGTGTTATAAATAGAATTCGTATTACCTGCAAATCCGATGGGGAGACCATTCATGGCAGTTCCGCTCAAACGTCCAGACATCGTTGCGATCTATTGTCCGCTCTGGCACAACTACGACCACGCGTCGTCGTGGAAGGGCGAAGGCTGGTGCGAATGGGAGTTGTTGAGGACGGCCAGTCCCCGCTTTGACGGGCACTACCAGCCCTACAAGCCCGCGTGGGGGTACTTCGACGAGAGCGACCCGAAATGGTCGGCGATGGAGGTCTCGCTGGCGGCGGATCACGGCGTTGACGTGTTCCTCGTGGACTGGTACTGGTACAGCGGCGTCCGGATCATGGAGGAGGCCCTCGAACGCGGCCTGCTGAAGGCGAGAAACCGGCAGCGGGTCCAGTTCGCACTCATGTGGGCGAACCACCACTGGGCGGACTTCTTCCCCGCCCCGTTCGGTCAGAGGTGGAATTCCTGGCTGCCCTCCCGCCATTCACCGCAGGACTGGGGCCGGGCGATGGACTACTGCATCGAACACTACTTCCGCCAGCCGAATTACTGGAAGGTCGAGGGCGAGCTGTTCTTCAGCCTGTTCGACCCGGTGCGAGTGGTGCGCGAACTAGGCGGCAGCAAAGCGTTCAGAAAGACGCTCGCGGACACCAACCGCCGTCTCTCGCGGGCCAAGCTCCCTGCTCTGCACCTGAACGCGATGGTCTGGGGCCTCGATGATGTGGACGAACTCAGGGACGCCGGATATGCGAGCACCACGACGTACAATGTCACCGGCAGCGGCAAAGCGGGGCCGGACCTGATAGACCGGTACGAGGACCTGATCGAAGCGCACCGGCAACACTGGGGAAAGATGAGCGGGACATCCCTGCCTCATTGTCCGGTCGTGACGGTGGGTTGGGACGTGACGCCGCGCTGCGAGAAGACGGTGCCATGGCCGTTCCCGCCGTCGCCCTTGAGCGGGAATTGGGATTATCCCTACGGGCACGTCGTCGTCGGCAATACCCCTGAGCTGTTCGGGAGACTGTGCGGGTACGGGTTGCAGCATTGCCGCACGGCAAGCCCCGAACCCTACGCCGTGTTCGTCAACGCTTGGAACGAATGGACGGAAGGCAGTTTCCTGCTTCCGGAGGAGCGATACGGTACCGCCTATCTGGAAGCACTCCGGGAGACATTCGGGAAGAAATGAGGATCGTTTCCGAAGGCTAACCGGCCAGCCTGGTGTGCAGAGCATTGGATTTCCCGCGTAGCAGCTATTACCATCGGTATAAGGAGCGCGTTTTCCGCATCCCCATGGCGAACGCGTGTCTTCCAACGTCCACATCTGGAGCCATGCCATGAGCACAATTCATTCGCGCACTCATCCTTCCGACACGGTACGCGCAGTTGTTGACGGGCATTGCGCACCCGATGAACCGATTCTGCTCTGGCAGCGCACTGACATTGGCGCGGACGGTTCGTTCGAGGATCGGTGGCTGGCGATCACTTCCGCAAAGGTGATGGTCGTCGCCGCAGACGGAGAGCAGCCTTTGGTCGCGCTCTCGTTTCCTCTCGCGGAGGTCTCGCACGTCAACGCCGTCAATCGCTTCGGGTACGCAGCCCTCGAAGTTGAAGTGAACGGGCGGCGTCAAGACCTCGTTCGTGCGTCGAAGTCACACGCTGGCGTGTTCCATCAGGTGGCTCGTGGTCTGAACGAGAGGAAGGAACATGAGGGGAAACCGCAGTTCAACATCGAGGAAGAAGAGGAGAGGTTTTGCCCTAAGTGCGGTCGGCTGCTGCCGGAGAAAGGGAGTTTCTGCCCTTCGTGTCTGAAGCGGACGAGAGTGATCGTCCGCATCTGGAAGTACATGCGACCTCACTGGCGCAAAGCCCTTCTCATGTCCATCTTCGTCGCAGCCGCCACTGTCCTCGGCGTGGCCCCGCCGTACCTGACGAAGGTACTTGTGGACGACGTGCTCCTCGCGAAGGGCAAGGAATGGCTCTTACTCCCGGTGGTCGTAGCACTCGCGGTGTTGTACGGATTGAACGCCGGGGTCCGCATCATGCAAGGGCGCACCGCAGCGTGGCTCGGTTCGCGCATCATGCACGATGTGCGGTTCGAACTCTACCAGTGTATGCAGGCGCTCACGTTCCGACGCTTCGACAAGACCCAGACCGGTACGCTCATGTCGAGACTGCTTTACGACAGCGAACGGCTCAACTGGATGCTCATTGACGTCGGTGCGTGGTTCGTCCCGACCATCATGCAACTCATCGGCATTCTGGGGGTCCTGTTCTACATGGACTGGTTCCTCGCGATCTTCATGCTCGTGCCGTTGCCGCTCTTCGTCTACGGGATGACGTGGTTTCACAAAATGATCCATCGCATCTTCCATCGTCACTGGAAGCGGCGGGATAGGATGAGCGCGGTGGCCAACGACAGTCTCACCGGCTACCGTGTGGTCAAGGCATTCGCTCAGGAACCACGAGAAGTGAAGCGATTCGGGGGCTACAGCTACGAGGTCTTCAAGCTCGGTACGCAGGAAGAACAGGCTTTTTCGACGTTCTTCCCGGCTCTCGATCTCCTCGTCATGAGCGGGAGCTTCCTGGTGTGGTACGTCGGGGGACGCCTCGTGCTTGGCCAGTTCGGCTGGCACGCCGAGGTGACGTTGGGGACGCTCGTCGCGTTCATCGCGTACATGGGGATGTTCTACGGTCCGCTGCACTGGGTGACCCAGATTGCCAACCACATCAACCGCGCCATTACCGCCGCGCAACGGTTGTTCGAGATCATTGACGCCGAGCAGGAGGTGTACAGCGATCCGAAGGCCATCAAGTTGCCCCACCTTGAAGGGCGCGTGGAGTTCAAGGATGTCAGGTTCGGATACCGCGCGGAGAACGAGGTCCTAAAAGGGGTTTCCTTCACCGTCGAGCCGGGAGAGATGATCGGACTTGTCGGGCGCTCTGGCGTCGGGAAGACGACGGTGACGAACCTGATCTGTCGCTTCTACGACGTGGCTGAGGGAGCGATCCTCCTCGATGGGGTGGACCTTCGGAAGATCAGCGTCAGCGACCTGCGCAAGCATATCGGGATCGTGCCGCAGGAGTCGTTCCTCTTCAATGGGACAATCGCGGAGAACATCGCGTACGCCAAGCCGGACGCGACGCGACAGGACGTGATCCGTGCGGCGATTGCAGCGAACGCGCACGGCTTCATCCTGCGTCAGCCCGACGGCTACGATACCCGCGTGGGCGAACACGGCAGCAGGCTGTCGGCTGGCGAGAAGCAGCGCGTTGCCATCGCACGAGCGATCCTCCACGCCCCGAAGATACTCATCCTTGACGAAGCCACCTCGTCGGTGGATACGGAGACGGAGGGCCTTATCCAGGCCGCCTTACGGCGGCTTGTGAAGGGGCGTACGACCTTCGCCATCGCGCACCGGCTCTCGACGCTGAAACACGCGAACCGCCTCGTCGTCCTCGACGAGGGGAAAGTGGCCGAGATCGGCACGCACGACGAACTCATGGCGAAGAACGGGGTTTACGCGAGGCTCGTCGAGATGCAATCGAAGCTTTCCGCGATCAAAGCTGTGGACGGATAGACTATGGCTGAGACTGCGCTTGTGGACGAAAAAACCGACACTGCGACCAACGGGAACTCCGGGGAGAGTAAACCCGAAATCAAGCGCATTGAACTGCCGCCGGAGCCGGAGTACGAGTTCCTCGATCCCGCGAAGCTGCGTCTGTTTCGGGATGGGAGCGGACGCACCCGTGCGACGATTGAGGATACTTGTTCCTACCTGGACGTGAAGCTCGTGCGGAGCTTTCCCCAGACGATCCCCGATCAATTCTGGGGGCTGACGTATCAGGACAATCGGGTGATCGGCGTGATCGAGGACCCTCGCGCATTGGACGAGGAATCCTATCGGGTAGCGCTCGACTGTCTTGAGACTCAGTATTTCATGCCGATCATCACCGCGATCCGATCCCTTAAAGAGGACTTCGGCGCGGTCTACTTCGAGGTCGAGACGGATCGGGGACCGCGCACGTTCGTCGCCAAAGCGGTGCGGGATAGCATTGATGAGACCGAGACCGGCGAAGTGATCCTCGTTGACGTGGATGAGAACCGCTACTGCATCCCCGACTGGCAGCAACTGGACGCGAAATCCCAACGGTATCTCGAACGGATCATCTGACGCTCTTGCGTGGGCTGCCTTGGTTACGCTTCGGCGACATCATGAATCCGGCAGCGCGAAAATCGGACTACTTGGGCAGCCCTTCGTGAGCGTGACAAGGGACTCTATGCGAAGTAAGTAGTTACCGACAGGAGTGTGCGATGAAATGCTTCACACTGTGCCTGTTCGTTCTTGGTATGCCGCACGGCGGACAGGTCTCTCTCTGATCGCGTGTCGGAAGTCGCGGACATGACATCAATGACACCCCGCCAACGGCTCCAGGCCGTCTTTGACGGCCGCATCCCTGACAAAGTGCCCCACTTCGAGTTGGTGTTCCAGATTCCCGAAGAAGCGTTTGGCCAGTCCTGGCCGACCTTTGAGGACATGCGGGCTGCCACATCTGGTGAGCGGGAACGGCTGCTTGAACGGCACTTCGATATCTGCGAATTGATCCTGGATCGCTACGGATGGGCGGCGATGGATTTCCCGACCAGTCTGCACGGTTTTTTCGACGGGCAAGTCATCCCTCGAGCACGGCGGCGTTTCAGCGATCGGGTCATGCTCTATGGCTTCAACGGCAGCGGCACGTATTGGATGCCTACGGGTGGCGAGATGGTGGATTTCGCCGTGATGCTATTTGAGCGGCCCGACGAGGCCCACAAGAAGGCCCGCGCCAAGCGGGATGCCTCGATTGAATTCGCCCGGCGCCAGGTGGATCAGGGGCTGGATTTTATCTGCATCAACAGCGATTATGGCTTCAATCAGGGGCCATTTATCAGCCCCAAGATGTTCAGCGAGTTCGTGACACCGTACCTGACGGAAATTGTAGAAAGAATCCATGAGTTGGGTGTTCCCGCTCTACTGCACTCCGACGGCGACCTCCGGCAGATCCTGGACCAGTTGGTCTCTACGGGCCTCGATGGCTACCAGTCCATTGATCCACAGGGGCATATGGACATTGCCGAGGTCAAACGGGTGTACGGGGACCGATGGGTCTTGATGGGCAACGTCAAGACAGCACTTCTCCAAGAGGTAGACGAGGGACCGATCCGGGAGGCGGTCCGCTATTGTATGACCTGCGGCAAACCGGGTGGTCGCTACATATTCTCCTCGTCCAATTGCATCTTCAAAGGATTGCCGCTAGAAAGCTATCACGTTATGCTCGACGAGTATGAGCGCCTGGCCTATTACTAGTGCACCGTCCATGGTAGAATGACGGGTTGTACTCTGGTATACACGAGATTCCTCGCTCACGAACGCTTCGCGTTCGCCGCTTGGAATGACCGCGCACCGCGAACCCCGTCGTCATTCCGAACGAAGTGAGGAATCTGGGGCAACTTCGGACAACCAGATGCTTCGCTTGCGAACTCTTCGAGTTCGTTGCTCAGCATGACGGGCGATGTTTGTTGCGGAAATCTGATTTATCAGACACAGCCTAGCCTGAAAGCCCCCAGCGCAGGTAGACGACAATATCCATGGTGAGAGCGACGGCGGCATGGATGGCCACGCCGTACCAGATGGAGCGGGTGCGCCATGCGAGCACGCCGAGGAAGATTCCTGCGGCCACCGAACCGAGCGTCTCGGCGATGGGTTTGCCGACGTGCAAAAGGGCGAACGGGACCATCTGCACCACGACGGCAACCGGGCCGAGGGATGGCTCCAGACTGAAGAGGAGAAACCCCCTGAAGAAGAACTCCCAGCCGACGAAGAACCCCGCATACCCCACTTCGTAGACCCAGAAGAACTCGTGCGAACCAAGCGCGCAGGGGTCGAGCGGATAGGTGGCGCGAAAGTCGGCCCATGGAGCGACGAGGATCACGAGCGGCAGCATCACCGCGTAGATCACCCCAGTTGCCGCCAGCCCCAGCCGCCAGTCGCCAAGGCCGAGGCCAAGCTCCCGCGCCGAACGTCGCCAAACAAGACGCGCCACGAGGAGCGGCGTGCAGAACAGCATCACGACGTTCGTCCCGAACCAGTAGAGGCTCGACGCGATGGCGCGATACCGCCAGGGGCCGATGAGGTCGTCGAGCCAGAGCCGGTACGTCATCGGGTAGCCGTAGTACTGCCAGAGGAGCAGGAGGACCACACCCAGGGAGAGCGAGCCGCCGGGGTCTCTCACAAGGAGCGCGCAGGACTGGCCAACGAGCGCGGCAAGCCGCCTGAATAGATCACGCATCGCCGAGAACCGATCTTACCGGGATGCCCGGCCCCAAGAGAAATCTCCGGGCGCGAGGAAGGACACCATGGCGAATCCCGGAACTGCGGGCAGCATGAAAAAGAAGCGCCGGAGAGAGAGTCGGTCGCTTGCCGCGCCTCCGGCGTACCTGCCGCGTCAGAGCACGCTCTCCTGGAGCACCGGCAAGGCGGGCAGAGGGAGGTACAGCGTGAGGAGCGCCCCACCGTCGGGGTGGTTCGTCGCCTCCATCCGGCCTCCGTGTTCGAGCGCGATGTTCTGGCAGATGTGCAGCCCCAGCCCTGTCCCTGACGCCTTCGTGGTATAGAACGGATCGAACAGCCGATGACGCGCATCCTCCGGGAAGCCGGGGCCGGTGTCGCGCACCTGAATGCGGACGCATCTCTTCCCCAGAACCCGATAATCGTGCACATCGGCGGTGATCTCAATCCTCCCCTCCTGCCCCATCGCGTCAATGGAGTTCATCACGAGGTTCATGATGATCTGCTGGATCTGATCCCGATCCACGCGAATCCTGGGGAGGTCGGGGGCGATGACGCTCGAAATCTCCATCTTCTTCTGTCTCGCCGTGTCGCTCAGGAGCCTCACGACGCGGTTGACGCATTCGGAGATCTCCGTGACCTCCAGGCGCGGTTTGGACGGACGGGAAAAGGAGAAGAAATCGTCAATCTTCTTGGCAGCCCGCCGGGCCTCGTCTATGATCCGCGACACATGCTCTCTGCGCGGGTCATCTTCGGAGAGGTTTTCATAGAGCACTGAAGCGACGCTCTTGATCCCCGCGAGCGGATTCTTGATCTCGTGCGCGACCCCGGAGACGACGAGGTTGAGCGCCTCCAGCTTTTGCAGTCGCTGCATCTGGAGCTTCAGTTCTTCCACTTCGGTCAGATCGCGGAACAGCACAATGAACCGTTGCCCCGCGCCGGACGCATGGTCGGGGATGGAAACGGAATAGCCGAAGATGCGCGTCGCGCCGTTGGCGTCGCGGTAGGTGGCGCGGCGCTGGACGCGCTCAAGTTGTCGCTCGACCGAGGTGAGGTTGCCCACCAGGTGTGCGCCGCCGAGGTGAGGCGTCCCATTGCCCCGTCTCTTTGGAGCGGTAAGTTCGATCTCGAAGCCGAAGTGGCGGAGGCTCTGCCCGATGATATGATCTGCCTCCAGCCCAAGCATACGCCGCGCCGATGAATTGGCAAAGAGGATCGTACCGGCTTCGTTCGCGGCGAGCAACCCGGCGTCTATCCCTTCGAGGAGGCTCTGGTTGAAGTCATAGAGTTCCCGAATCTGCGCCGTCTTCTCGTGCACCTGCCGCTCCAGGTTGGCATTGGCGTCCTGAAGGCGTCGGAAAAGCTCCCGATTCTCCTGATGCAATTGACGCCGTTCGATGGCTCGCTGAGCGGTTGCGATCATCTCTTCAAGCGAGCACCCTTTGGCGAGGAAATCGAACGCGCCGCGCTTCAACGCTTCGATGGCGTTTTCCGCGCTGGGGAAGCCGGTGATCATGATGATCGGGATGGAGGAATCGTGCTGGGTAAGTTCCTGTAGGACATCAAGCCCATCCATGTCCGACATCTGAATATCGAGCATGATGCAGTCGGGTTCGTGGATGCGCGCAAGCTGAAGGCCCGTCTCTCCCAGGTCTGCGGTGAGCACTTCGTACCCGCGATCGCCGAGCATTTCCCGGTATAACTCAAGCAGCTGCACGTTGTCGTCTATGACGAGGACCTTAGCCATAAAGTCCCTCCTCCCTGCCCAGTACATAAAATACAGAGAGTTTTCGACGACTCCTATACAATCTCTTGAGCTACCTGTCTGTCCTTGCGAATCCGCCGGGCTTCCAGTGCTCTCGGAAGCGCTTCCACAAGGCTTGCCATGCGCACGTTCCGGTCAACGCTCACCAACAGCGCCACCCCACAGAGACCGACGACGAAGTTCGCCCCCCACATCGCCACCCAGGGGGGGATGAAGTTCCGGTCGGCCAGTTCTTCCCCTCCGATGAGCGACGCCCAGTACAGGAGGAACAGCGTCAGGCTGCTGACAATCGCAATCGTGCGGCCCGCGCCACGCGCCATCATGCCGAGCGGCGCACCGATGAGCACGAACACCAGACAGGCGATGGGGATAGAGTATTTCTTATGAACCTCGACCATGTATTGGCTCACGTAGCGATGGTAATTGTCTTTCAGGCGCAGTTCCGCGTGGAGCTGCGCCGAGGCCAACGAAGGGGCAAGGGTCGTATCGCTCTCCAGTTGCCGGATCCGCGTGTTCGCCGCAGCGATCTGCTCTTCGTACATCCTGGCCCGTCCGAGCATGGCGGACGCGGAGAGTTCCCTGTCGCCGCGCTGGGCTGTCTCTGTCCATGTCGGCGCGCCGGAAAGCTCGCGCTGGCGGTCGGTGATGATGATCGTCTGCGTGTCGAACTCGGTCCGCAGGTCACGGGTTGGGTCCTGCGCATCCACCTGGATCATCTGCCCGTCGTGGAGCACCAACCGCACCACCGCGCCGTTCTTCCAGATTTCGATGGTTCCGGTCCGTGCGGTGACGACGGTCGGCGGTTCTTGGCCCGACTCATCATACTGGTAGACGAGGATGCCCTCCAGGCTGGAGCCGGTGATCGGTCCGACGGGCGAAATCGCGTTGAGGTGAACCTTCTCGACCCGCAGGACGTACTGGGGGAAATCGGTGATGAACGTGCCTTCGCGGTCCTTGAGGGTGATGGCCGGTTTGCGCTGCTGGACCGCGCTCATGAGCACACGGGCACGATAGTTGCTCTCCGGGAGCACGTTGTTATTGAACCACATGAGGAGGAGCGCGATCAGCCCACTTGTGATGAGGGAGGGCACCACAAGCGCGGTAGGGCTTATCCCCGCCGCCATGAGCGCGACGATTTCGTTGTCGTTGGCAAGCCGACCGAACGCCATGAGCACTGCCACGAGCACGGCCATGGGGACGGCAAGCGCAGTCATCCACGCGAAGTTGAGGATGAACATCTGGAGGACGACGGCCGTCTCAAGTCCTTTCCCAAGGATGGCGTCCATGATCTCGAGGAGCAGGTCGAGCACGAGGATGAAGAAGATGATGACAAATGCGAAGAGAAACGGGCCTACGTGTTCTTTGAGAACGTAGCGCCAGACAGTCCACATGGAAGCTCACCCTTTTTCAGTGCGTTAGACACACGCAACGGACGGGCTTGATATCCTGAAAGGCACGTAGGTATACTCTACCTCCATTGCAGGACGACACGACCGGGACACGTGTGATGCGCGGACGGGACATTCGTTCCTCTACCCCCCACCCGACGAGAGAGGTACCTTTACTCGTCATTATGGCGGAAGATAGCACGGACGCGTCGGTGCGCCAACTTCTCTCTCGGCCTGGTAGCAGTGACCCTGTACGGACTCAGGGCGACAGGGGTCAATGATTTGGCTTTGAAAGGTTTCATGCTGCGGCGCTACCTCTGTCGGATCAGCATCTTCCTCGCGGTCGGTCTTGCCACATCGGCGTTCGGGGAAGAACCCGTAGTATCCGATCAGATACCCGGTGACGTGCCCTCACACTCCGTTGATACGGCAACGCCCGACAGCGTGAAAGAGCGCCCTGCTCACCCCCCCGAACCCGCGTCCGGAGATTCCCTCGGAACCGCTGCCCCAGAGAGCACGACAGCGCGCCCCTCCTCGTTTCACCTTCCGCCGTACCGATTCCCCGCCCCTGACTTCTTCTACACGAAGGAATCGGTGATAGACTTCGACCGAGGCATCGTCACGACGGTGACGACGGTAGGCGGCGTGCCTGTCCGCCCGCCTGAGGTGCGTCCGCTCGATAAGTTCATCTACGAGTCAATCGCCGAGAGGCTGCGCGAAAACCTCACGGAGACGCGCCGACGGCTCATGATGCCGGAGCGGGAAGGGGGAGGCCCGGTCATCCAGATGCAATTCGCCATCCCCAACTTGCCGCCGATGGCCAAGAGCATCATCGGGGAAGGGCCGAGCACGCTCCACATCTCCGGATACGGGCGGATCACCATGAGCGGGCGCAGCCAGTATCGCTCTGGGGAAACCGTCGGGGCCAACCTGCACCAGAGCAAGTTCCCCACGCTCTCCATGCAGCAGGAACTGAGCTTTCAGATCGAAGGTACGATCGGCAGCAAGATCTACGTCAGCATAGACCAGGATACCAAGCGGACAAGCGACCTGGAAAACAGCATCCGCCTTCTCTATAAGGGCGACGAGGATGAGGTCATTCAGGAGATCGAGGCGGGCAATACGAACCTCTCTCTTCCGGGGTCGCAGTTTGTGAGCGGGGGTCGGCAGCACAGCGGCCTGTTCGGCATCAAGACGCGGGCACAATTCGGCAACCTCGAACTGACCATGATCGCCAGCCAGCAAAAAAGCTCTTCCCAGAAGAAGACGTTTCGCGGCGGCGCTCAGGCTACGGACATGAGAATACGAGACACCGACTACCTCGCCCGGCGATTCTTCTTCCTCGACGAAAGCTACCGCATCCAGTACGGCAAGGCGCTGGAAACCCTGCGGGCAAACCCCTCCATGACCGAACTGGACATCGGGATAGGTCAGGGGCGTCCGTGGGCGCGTCAGATTCGGGACGTGAGGGTGTACCAAGGCATCGCCACGACGGCGGGGGTGATTGACGCGCAGGATGGGTTCGGCATCCACGCGATGCTCACCGACTCCAGTGGGAACGACATCCCGCACAAGCCGTACGACCCGGCAGACCTTCAACGGCAGGCGGAGGGCAGCGCCGGACAGATCAGGCAGGGCGGCTGGCAACTCATCCCCAGTACCGAGTACTACCTCGATACCGATCTCGGATACGTGGACTTCGGAAGCTCGCTCCCCGATGGCGCGATCCTCGGCGTCGTCATCACCTTCGTGAACCAGGTCGGCGTGATAGATTCGTTCCCGAAGTCAACGGACCCGAAGGTGCTCGTGGTGAAGATGATCAAGTACGGCCAGAGCCGCCCCTCCGACCCGACCTGGACGTACGAGTGGCGAAACGTCTACTCCGTCGGGGCACGGGACCTCAGCCCCAACGACTTCAAGCTTGAAATCGTGGACGGACAATCCCCCAGCAAACCGAATACGCCCCAGTCCTCGGCGCAGACCTACCTCCAGGTGATGCAACTCGATGTCGCGTCCGGCGTCAATCTGGAAGGTTCGCCGGACGGCCTCGTGGACCTGAACGCCGCCAAGGTGGACCTCAAAGGCGGGCTTGTGTACTTCCCGTACCTGGAACCGTTTAAGGAGGCGTTCGCGGACCTCAAAGGCGAAGGAAATCCTGGGATTTACGAATCGAACGACCGGAGCCTCATAAGGGATAAGTACGAGATTGTCGCCACGTACAGCAAAGCCTCAACGAGAATTCAACTCGGCTTCAACGTGCTTGAAAATTCGGAGGTGGTCAAGCTCAAAGGAGCACGCCTGACGAAGAACGTTGATTACAGAATTGATTACCTCACCGGCGAGTTGCTCTTCACTCAGACGGTGGCGGACCAGGTGAGCCAGCCCGGCGCGGACCTGAGCATAGATTACGAGGTGAACCCGTTTTTCAAACCGGAGCAGGAATCGCTCGTCGGACTGAGCGGCGTCTATAAGCTCGGAGAGCGCGGCAGCGTCGGCAGCATATTCATGTACAACAGCGAACGCACCTCGACGACCCGTGTGCGCGTCGGGGAAGAGCCGACGAGAATGACGGTCTTCGCCACGTACGCCAACTACGAGTTCCGGCCCGACTGGCTCACGGGCGCGGTGGACTGGCTGCCGCTCATCGAGACCGACGAACCCTCCGTGCTCCGCCTTGAGGGGGAAGTCGCTCAGAGCCTGCCGAACCTCAACACGCGAGGGGTGGGATACATTGACGACTTCGAAGGCTCTGGAAACCGGACTCCTCTGGGCATCAGCCGTCGCGGATGGTTCCTCGCAAGCCCGCCGGTGGACCTGCTGAGCAAACCGAACGACCTTCCCCGCGAGCAACTTGGGAAGTTCGTCTGGTTCAACCCGTACAACCAGGTCAAAACGGTTGACGTGTTCACGACGCGGAGCGAAAGCGAACTGACCCAGTCCGAGCGATACATGGACGTGCTCAATTTCTGGTTCCGCCCGACCGGGAGCACCCCGTCCGAACGGGAGAAAAGCTGGGGCGGCGTGATGCGCTCCTTCGGCTCGGAAGGCGTTGACCTCCAGAGGACGCAGTTCATTGAGATATGGGTTCGCGGCAGCACCACGCCGTTTTACCCAGAACGCGGCCTCCTTCAGGCCGAGCCGTCACGCGGCAAGCCCGTGCTGCACATTGACCTCGGCGACATCTCGGAAAACGCATGGTACAGCCCTCAGGCCGGGATATTCCGTCTGGCCGACTTCAACAACGAAGACTACATCCTCAACACGACGTACGTGAACGAGAAGTGGAGGGAGTTCCGAAACAACGGGATTCTCGACTTCGACAACAGCGACCAGGGGGAAGACGTGGGGCTGGATGGCTGCCCCGACAAGTACGAGGATGGGCACGGAGGCTGCCTGGATACGCCGAACCCGAACTATCCCCAGGTGCAGGACCCGAATGGCGACAACTGGAGCTACACGAAAGGCTCCGTATACGGCTACGAGTACATCAACGGCACCGAGTTCAACTACAAAGACGGAGAAGGGGTGCCCCGGCCCGATAATGAGGACCTCAACGGGAACGGCTCGCTCGACCGGACAAACTCCTACCTCAGCTATAAGATAGAGCTGAGCGAGAATAGCCCCTATGCTGTGCCTGAGACAGAACAGCCGACCTCCGGGTTCAGGCTGTACCGGATTCCCCTCAAAGAATTGGGCATCCCTGAGGTGGATTCGAGCGGCACGAGCAGAGCCTCCTTCCAACGGATCACCTCCGCCCGCCTGTGGGTGAGCGGTGTGCCGGATACGGCATTCTGGGTCACTGTCGCGAGCATTGACTTCGTGGGGAACAACTGGGAGGAACTGAAGAGCGCCGGAGAAGAGTTCTCCGTCACCACCGTCAACACTCACGACAACCGGGCGTACCTGCCGCCGCCGGGCGTGCAGCGCGAACAGGACCCGCTCACCGGCGCGCTGCGAAGCGAGCAGTCGCTCGTCGTGCAATTCGACCACATCGGCCCTGGCCAGACCTACCGCGCCCAGCGCGACCTCGTGCGGAATCAGGATTATACCAACTACAGCCGTCTGCGGATGTACGTTCACGGCCCCGAAACGGGGTTGAACCCCACCTGGGACCACCTCGCCGCGTTCCTGCGCATCGGTCTTGACTCGACGAGTTACTACGAACTGCGCATTCCTCGCCTGTACCCCGGCTGGGACGAACGCAACTTCATTGATGTCCACTTGGACTCCCTCACCAACCTCAAGCTCACTCAGAACGGCGAGGTATTCTCTGGAGTGGACACGATCTCCTCCGATGGTAAGATGCGAATTGTCGGTGCACAGCGCGGCGTGACCGTCACGCTGCCCTCGCTCTCGTCCATCAGGATTCTCCAGATCGGCATCACCAACCTGAGCGACCACGTCATTCGCGGGCAGACGACGAACCAGCCGGTTCAAGTATGGTTCGACGAGTTGCGCCTGGAAGGGGTCCGCAACATCAGCGGCAGGGCGATGCGCGCCAACGCAAATTTCAAGATGGCGGACGTGGCGAACTTCCAGGTTGCCGCGTCGCGGCAGGAAATCGGATTCGGCGGCCTTCAGGACAAACAGGGCAGCACGATGGACTCCCGGACATTCAGCATCTCCATGGACCGCTTCCGCATTGACAAGCTCGTGCCGCCGGGTTGGCGCGTCTCCATTCCGGTGAACGTGAGCTACTCGGTGAACACTTCCGTGCCCTGGCTCAAGCGCGGCTCTGACATTCAGCTTGTCCGCGAGGAGGACAAAGCCATCGAGCGAGGGCGCTCGGAAACGTTCAATGCCTCGACATCGTTCGCCAAGACCTCCCAATCGCGCAACCCGGTGGTCGGGCTGACGCTTGACCGGGTAAACCTTGGGCTGACGTACGGCCTGACCCACAGCCTCACCCCCACCCCCTCCTCGAGGGATAGTTCCTCGTTGCTCAGCTACACCGCAAGGTTCAACTACGACCTGACCCCGCGCCGTGCCCGGCAAGTGAAGCTCTTCGGCTGGATGCCGTCGTTGATGCCGGACGCCATCACGGAATCGGAATTCGCCTATCTGCCCACAAGCCTGCGGTTTGACGGCTCGGCCACGTTCTCGTCGGACTCCACCTGGCGCAAGCAGAAAGTGCTCGGACGCGATACGACCTACGTCCAGGGAAGACGGGTGTTCACCCTCTCGGAAGCCTACCGGCTGGGACTCCAGCCCTGGCGCTCGGTGACCGCGAGCTACGATCTCTCGCTCAACCGCGACTTGCAGGACGCGCTCGGCGAGGACATCAGCGCCGCTGCCGTTGCCCAGTCAATTGCGGCGAACATCTTCCGCCACCACGAAATACGGCGCAGTCAGAATACCTCTCTCAGCTACTCGCCCCAGTGGCCCTGGTGGCTCTCGCAGTCGTACAGCCTGACGAACCGCTACAACGACGACAGCGACCCGCGCACAAGCGCAGGGATGACTCGCGCGCAGGGGCGGCAGTTCTCCATCACGAGCCAGCGCAGCTACAGCCCCAGCTACACTTTCAAGCTCAAAGACCTCCTCACCCGATTGAGCGGCAGCGCTCCGCCGGGCAGAGTCCCTGGCGCTCAGCCGCCGAGAGGCCAGAAGCCAGAAGCCGCTCCAAGAGACTCGGCGCGGGCGGGCGGATATTCTCCGGTCAGGGCGCTCCGGTCGGTCTCAGGCTTCCTGGGAAACCACCTGGAGAACATTACCGGGCGCGTCTCGTACAGCGACGATTACCGGGGCACGCAAATCCCCGATTCGCTGCGCCCGAACCTGGTCTACCAGATATTCGGCATCGGCGCGCATCCGGGCCTCGGAGACGAAACGCGCACCGTTCGCTCTCAGAACGCCATCACCAAACAATTCGGATGGGACGCCGCCACAGGACTGCAATTGCCGTTCAGGATGCGCGTCCAGGGGAAGTACTCTTTCCGGACGCAGAGGACATTCACCGTCCGGGACACCAGCCGCACCCGCGATGTCACGTTCCCCGACATGACGTACACGTGGGATGGCCTGGAATCGTTGCCGGTGCTGAAGTGGGTCGTCACCCGAAGCGACATCCAGTCGGCCTTCCAGCAGCAGCGAACGGAACGCTGGACGAAGGCCTCCCAACTGCCGGAGCGCCTCGAATCGCGCAGCACCTCGTATCGCTTCTCCCCGTTGTTCGCCTGGACCGTCCTCTGGAAATTCGACGTGCGGACCACCCTGCGCGCCACGTGGGAGCGCAGGCTCGACGACCGCAACACGGGCACGAGCCTGACCACCACCGAGACGACCAACTGGTCCGCCGGTATGACTGCCACCTACGAATTGCAGACCTCTCGCGGCATCAAAAAGCCCTGGGGCGAGGGCGTCTGGCGGCTCAGCGGGAACATCAACTTCAGCCTCGACGCGAACCTCAACGGCAGCCGTGTGGCGGGCCTCAACGCCAACGTCGCCACCGGAGGCGACCTCTTGCAGACCCATACGAGGGGTTGGAGCATAAAGCCGCGCGCGTCGTATCAGTTCAGCAGGATGTTCAACGGACAGGCGGAGATAGAAGTCGGCGCGACGAAAGACCTCAAGCTGAGAAGCACTACCAATGTTCGCGCATTGAGTATTTCCGGCGAATTGCGTTTCAATTGACGCTTCCCCGCAGGGCGACGAAGGAACGCACCCGATGGTGTTCGGACTACGATATGCGGCAGCTCTGCTCGTGTTCGCCGCCTACGCGAATGCCCAGCCTCCGCTCAGAGAAGTGAATGGGCGACGGGCGTTCGAGGTGTTGCTCCGGCAGTGCGCCTTCGGGCCGCGCAACCCCGGCAGCCCTGGACACGCCGCGTGCCGTGCGTACCTGGCCGAGCGACTGACGACCCTCACGGATACCGTCGAGTTGATGCACTTCCAGCCGATTGACTCGCACGGAAACCGTCTTCCCCCCATGACGAATCTCATCGGTTGGATTGCCCCGAAAAACCCGAAGCGGTACCTTGTGTGTGCTCACTGGGATACGCGCCCTCGCGCCGACCATGATCCCGACCCTGCCCGGCGCCGGGAGCCGATCCTCGGAGCGAACGACGGAGCGTCGGGCGTGGCGGTCCTCTTGGAGGTGGCCGCCATCCTGAAGAAGTTCCCTCCGCCCGTCGGCGTTGACATCGTACTCTTCGACGGTGAGGACGGCGGCGAAGACGGCAGCCTGGACGATTGGCTCCTCGGTTCCCGCGAGTTGGCCCGCCGGTGGCTCGAATATCGCCCGGAACTGGGGATACTCGTTGACATGGTGGGCGATAAGGACCTCCACCTGCCTGAGGAGGGAATCTCCGCGCAGGCAGCGCCATGGCTCGTGAACCGGGTCTGGGATGCGGCGGCGCGGATAGGCGAACCGGCCTTCGAGCGACGGGTCGGGCAGCGCGTGTTCGACGACCACCTCCCGCTCATCGAAGCCGGGTGGCCGGTGATTGACATTATTGACTTTGAGTATCCGTATTGGCATACTCATGCCGACACCCCTGACAAGTGTTCGGCGGAAAGCCTCGCAGCAGTGATGCGGGTGTTGATCGCACTTATCTATGGCTATTAATTGATGATGACCCTTGCCACAAGCACCCATCGTTTTGCGTTGCGAACTCTTCTGAGTTCGTTGCGAACTCTTTCGAGTTCGATGCGAACTCTTTTGAGTTCGATCTCCTTTCGTGAACTGTCGGCTTTCGCCGTGCTGACTTTCCTGCTCGCGCTCGGCACTCTGCTTGCGTGGTCGGAATTGCGCTACGAGCAGCCGGAGATACGCCTCGTGCCGACATCCGTGCCGGTTCCGGGTCTATCGAAGGACGGCTCATCTGACGATAACAGACCTTATGTCAACCTGAATACGGCGAGCGTGGAAGAACTGATGCTGCTCCCTGGGATCGGTCCCCGGCGAGCGGAGGCGATCATCGCGGACCGGCAGCAAAGGGGGCCGTTCCCTGCGGTTGATTCCCTGGTCCGGGTGCGCGGGATCGGACCCAAGACGGTCGAGCGGCTGCGTCCGTGGGCGAGCGTTTCGCGTGAGCGTGCGCAATGATGCGCTTTCATCTTATTTTTTGTACAGTTAGCGCGTAGGGACGCAATTATGGTCATTAACAAAATACCTTGGCGGATGACGTCTCTCCGTCTCCAGAGAGCGGTCACAGCGGGAGGCAGCTCGCTTGAGCGAGCTTCGCTCTTCCGTAGCCCCCGGATTTATCCGGAGGGCGGTGAGACCGTGCGTGAAGCCCTCCGACTGAAGTCGGGGGCTACGATATGCCAAGCCATCTGAAGCTGGC
>Ga0172366_10001380_pt1 | contig 18778 bp, 16 predicted proteins | sample LakKivSesite69cm_FD_114533 | JGI IMG/M metagenome (GOLD analysis project Ga0172366, IMG submission 114533) | Sediment microbial communities from Lake Kivu, Rwanda - Sediment site 69cm | ecosystem: Environmental > Aquatic > Freshwater > Lake > Sediment | place: Rwanda: Western Province, Lake... | reverse complement strand
GTGCGTGACGCCCTCCGACTGAAGTCGGGGGCTAATATGCCAAGCCATCTGAAGCTGGCTGGGTCTGCGGCTGCGTCGCGTGTACACATAATTCGTTGATGACCATTACCTCGCCCCTACAAGGTGTTGTTAAGACTTGTCTTGTATGGACGATTTGCCTGCCGCTCCTGCGTTCACACGGTAGGACATTTCCCACTCGAAGGCATTGTATTACTTACCTCCAATAGGAAGCGCCGAATCGGAGGGAAATCCGCCAGCTTCCTCTTCCGTTGCCTGTCCGCTCAAAGAGGCCGCGCAGGTCGGTGTGCGCCCATATCGGCGACCAGTCGCTCAGCCGCAGAGAGACGCCGCACGCCACCTCCGCTCCCGGTCGAAACCCGGTGGGCGGGTCCGGCTCGCGGAAGACCTCTCCCGGCGCGGGTGGGTTGTAAATCGGCCACGTGACGCTCCAATGCTCGTCGTACGGCTTTCCCTGTACCCAATACCGTAGCCCCTTCTCCTCGGTGCGCTTGGTGAGACGCATCCCGACTTCCCCGTAGACCAGCGCTTCGCTTTGAAGCGCGCGCGGGATCCACAGGGAGGCGACGAACGTGGTGCTGGAGAGCGTGCGCGTGTTCGCCACTTGGGTAGCCACCTGCACGCGCCCGTAGCTCCAGCTTCCCCCTGTGCTCACCCAGAGATGGGAGAAAACGCGATATCGGAGGAGCACTCCAAAATCAGCGCGACGGATGTTCTCCGATGAGAGCACGAGGTCCGAGCACGTATCGCAGCCGACCGGTTGGGCAGAGAAGGTCCCTTCACGCGGTTGGAGCATGTCGTAGCCGAACCACGCACCGTACGCCCACCGCTCTTCCCTCTTCCTCTCCGCCGCCATGCTCGCGCTCGAACGCCTCTTCTCCGCCTGGGCGCGTCTCAGCAGGTTCAACGCCTGTTGCCGCCTATCCGGCGCGTTCAGGGGCGTCATGAGCACCGGATACCACTCAACGTCGCGCTCGTCGAGCGCGTTGAACTGCTGGACCTTCGCGATTGCCCGATCATACGCCTGGTCCTCGTCGAGGTCGGCGCGGGCGTCCTCAAGGAGAGCGATTGCCTGGTCCACCTCGCGCTGCGGCCACTGCTGGTCATACACCGCCCCGGTGCACCGGACCGAATCCACGACGAATATCGCGTCGCCGATGGGCCGGGCCGACCGACTCGCCTCGAAGCTCAAGTGCGCCACGCCCGACGCATCGGTCGTGATGGTTTCCGGCGCTTCGGCGTTGGCATTGATGACCCAGTGCCCCCATATCCGGGCATGGCTGGCCAGTGCGTGACGGCTTGTTCGCACGCGAAGGTCAATTCTCGCTTCCTGGACCGCATACGTGCTATCGCGTCTGACGCCCTGGTCCTCCAGCTCCACGTAGCAGTAGGTGTCGGACGCAGGGGGTATCAATCTCCCCATGAGAAGGCCCATCTGCCGCCGCATCGCTAGCGTATCGTTCGGAGGCCACGAGGTCTCGGTGACGATGACGTACGCGCCCGAATCGGGCGAAACTACCCAGGCCTGAGCGAGCGTGAAACGCGACCCAAGGGTGAGTTGCACCCTCGTGAGGCGCACGTCCGCCGCGTAGTCGGCCCGCGTCTGACGGCCACGAGCGATCATCGAGCGACGGCTGGGGGCCTGCGAGGCGAACTGCGCCGTCAAGGGATACTCTTCGGCCACGAGCACGACATCGCTTCGCCTCTCAAGGTCCCTCCGGATGAGCTTCTCAACGCTCTGGACAACCTGTTGAGGGATGCTCGAATCGTAGGTCATCGCGAGCGAGATGCGAGGGTGAGAGGGTGGCTGACCGGCCCAGGCTTTCCCACAGAAGAGGGCCAGGAGGATCAGAGAGCAGATTCGTGCGCGTGCGTATGCTTCCATGGACAAACTCCCCCGTCGTCGTGAGCGCGTTATTCATAATGGTACATCGCGTGAGCGTGCAGTTCAAACCGTACGCGATGGCCTCCCGCGAGGGAGAGTTTGTCCGGGCGCTTGCTATACTATGTTTTGTGGGTATAGTGTGTGAGCAAATGGTCTCAACGAATGCGGAGGAGGACGATATGGCGACGCTGTGGGGAAGGACGTGGACACGACGGGAGCTCCTGGAACACGTCGGAGACATCGGCCAGATCGCCGACGTGCGCAAGAGCGTGCTCGCCGACGGCAACAACGCGGGCGTGGAGGTATTCGACTTCACCACCGGCACGGGCTTCGCGTTCACCGTTGCCGCCGGGCGTGCGCTCGATGTCACGGCGGCAAGCTACCAGGGCAAGCCGCTTGCCTGGCGCTCGTCCGTAGGAGATGTCGCGGGGACGTACTACGACCCGGAGGGCCTTGAGTGGCTCCGGAGCTTCTTCGGCGGCCTCGTGGCCACGTGCGGGATCACCTACGCCGGAGCGATGTGCACTGACGAGGGGAAGAAGCTCGGCATCCACGGGCGCATTGGCAATGTTCCGGCGAAGCGGGTGAGCTTTGGCGGCTACTGGGAAGGCGACGAGTACATCCTCTGGGTCTCCGGCGTCATGCGCGAAAGCGGTCTGTTCCAGGACGAGCTTGAGCTTCAGCGCATCGTCAGCACGCGCCTGGGGTCCAATTCGTTCACGATCAGGGACAAGGTGGTGAACATCGGCTGGCATACCTCGCCGCTCATGATCCTGTATCACTGCAACTACGGCTTCCCTGTCGTCGCGGACGGCTCGGAAGTGCTCACCCCGGCGTCGAAGGTGACGCCCCGCGACGCGGAGGCCCGCGACGGCGCGGAGAACTACTACAAGCTCCACGAGCCTATGAAGGACTACAAGGAAAAGGTCTACTACCACGACGTGAAAGCGGGCCAGGACGGCAGGACCGCTATCGGCGTCGTCAACCGGCGGATGGGCATTGGCGGGGTGATCCGCTACAAGCCGGAGCAGTTGCCCCGGCTCATCCAGTGGAAGCAGATGGGGCAGGGATGGTACACCTGCGGTCTCGAACCGGCCAATTGCCTCGTTGAGGGCCGCGATAAGGACCGTGCGGCGGGCAGGCTTCAGTTCCTCGGGCCGCAGGAGGAGCGCGATTTCGAGCTTGAACTCGGCGTGCTCACCTCCGCCGAGGAGATCAAGGCGTTCGAGGCCGAGGTGAAGAAGATCAAGGGATAGTGGGTCTTGAGGTGGCGCACAGGGGCATGGTAACCGTGTCCCGTATGCGGACCTCGCTTGGGAAGTGCACAGTAGGGACACGGCGCGCCGTGTCTCTACTCTCCACATGGGAGTCGTATTACCGGTTCATCAACCTGCCGAGCATCATGATCACCTGCTCGCGCACTGCGCGGTCAGGGTCGGTCTCCGCCATCTCCATGAGCGCGCCCAGATCGTTCGCGTCGGCGATGTCTTGGATCGTCTGCAACCCGAATAGGCGCACCTCTACCGGGCGTCTCCTCAGGCTCATCATGAATCCCGCCGAGTTGAACTGGTAGCGACGGGCGAGGGTTTCCGCCAGCCGATTGGCGTATACTGGGGGGTCCGGCCACTTCGTGTAGGAGTCGAATATCGCCTCCCAGACCTCGTTTCCCGGCCATTTCACGAGGTATCCGGCGATGTCGGCGCGGACAAGCCAGTTCGGTTCGTCCTGAAGCGTGGAGCGGACGAGAGAAAACTGCTCGTCGGAGGGCAATGGGCGAAGCCGTTGCTTGAGCTTGATGGCCTGCACCGCGTACGCGAGCATGAAAGCGTTTTGCGTGTCAGCCTGCGCGGCAGTCGCTTGCGATAACGCGGAAACGAGCAGGGGGAGTGCCCGTTCGTCGCCGATCCACCCCAGGGCCTGGTACGCGTGAAGCCGGACGACGGCATCCCCGCTCCGCGCATAGTTCATGATGACGGGGACGGTTTCGGGAAGCCCGATTTGTCCGAGGAGGGTGATGATGTCCGGGCGCAGCTCCGGCGAGCGTTCGGCGCGGTTGACGAGCGCGTGCGCGATGAACGCGAGGTCAGACGGGGAATACACTCCTGCGGCGGTGCGTTCCCGCACCCGCAGGAGCGCGTCAATGAATCGGACATCCTGCTGGTGCTCGATGTCCGAGATCAGGGAAACCAGGTAGTCCGGTTGCGCCGACGCGGAGAGAACCCCAATGCCCATTATGGCGAACGCAAGGACGAATAACCCGCGCAGCCGTCGCATTTCTCCTCCCCAGTTCGCAGGATTTCAGGACCTATCCGAACATTCAAAACCTGTCGCGCCGAGCACAGGCGAAGCATCTCACGATTCATGATACGGAGACAGCAGCCGGATCGCCTAGTTCCTGCGTCGGCGTCGCCATAGCCACTCGCCCCTCCCCTGTCAGATAACCTCGATGAGTTCCTCAGGCAGCCATCCCCGAAGCCCGTTTGCGGTGTGGACGAGCGCCCAGTTCTCCTCGCGCCGCTCCACCCACACCTTCGTGCCTTCATGGAGGACAAACGCCACTTTCGCCGTAGTGCTTGGTTCAAAGCGCACCTCGATCTGGCTCGTGAGCACAATCGCCGCACGCCCAGCGTCCGATACCCAGCGCTGCACGCCCACGACGCTCGCGCTGCCGAGAAACAGCGTCGCGGCGAGCACGAACGCGGTAATCGTCAACCCCGTGCGCCTTCCGCCGAGAAGCCACCACGCGGCGACCAGACACAGGCCGAAGAAACCGATGGAAAGAGCGATAGCCAGCCAATCCGCCCCGATCTGTCCGAGCGTCTGCCGGATGGTCTCCTGAACGCGGACCTCGATGTCTTGCGCCTCGACGCGGTCGGTGATCAGGAGGGAGACGAAGTGGAGGTTCTGCCGCGCATCGTCGTTCCTCGGATCAAGCCGCAAGCTCCGCTCGTAGTTGAGGATGGCGCGCCCAATGCGCCCCAGCCGGAAGTAGGCGTTGCCGAGGTTGTAGTAGACCGCGCTGTTCTGTGCGCCCGCCTCAAGTGCGCGCAGATAGGCCGTCACCGCCTCAGAGTAGCGCCCTTCACGGTAGGCCGCGTTCCCCTCGTTGTAGAGGACGGCGGCGCTCTCCGGGAGGGATCTCTGTAAGATCGGCGGACTTTGCAGGCTCGGTGATCCGGGCGGGTTCGAGGTCGGCTCCGCCGAAGCCGCGCCCACGACGAGGGAGAACGCGGCGATGGCCGGGAAAAGTTGACGCTTCATACGCACGCTCTTCATGTCGTCAGGTGTCTCATCAGGTGGCGGATCGCGGTATGGCTCATCCGATAGAGTTCGTCGGCGTCGCTCTGCGTGACTGCCGACGGCGCGTACCGGGCGCGGTCGCATCGCCCCAGGATCGCCAGCGTCTGCTCGATAAGCTCGGCAGGGACCTTGCGCTCGGTCAGGATGTCCCTGATGCGGTCGGAGGTGAGGCCCGCGGCGCTCACGTTCGCATGGTCGGCGACAAGTTCGGTGAGCGCGTGGCCGAGCGCGTTCGTCATCCCCTGAAGATCGCCCTTCTTCTTGAGCGCGTGCGCCTTCTTCAGCCGCTTCCGCGCCTCGCCCTGTGCGCCCATCGCCCTGATGCGCGCCGGATCGCTCCCCAGGCGCGCATGACGCCATCGCACCCCCAGCGCCGTGAGCACGAGCGCGAGCGGAACGGCCTGGATCGCCCAGTACCACCGCGAGCGCCAGATCGTCCGAGCCTCGTCCTCAAGCGCGACGGCATCGGGCTGGATGAATCGGATGTCGCTGCCCACCTGCCTGATCTGGGCCTGCGTCAGGCCAAGCGCGAGCGGCGCGCCTTCTGTGGCTGCTCCGGGGTTCACCGTGAGGCGATGCCGGGCGCTTGAGATCGTGCGATACTCCCCAACCTCCGGGTCGAAGAAGACGAACGAAGCGGGCGGGACCTCCGTCGCCCCGGAGTGGAGCGGGATGAGCACGCGCTCATACTCCTTCTTGCCGCCGTAGTGCTCGGTCGAGGGGGCAAACGTGGTGCTCACCTGCGGGTCGTATGCGCGGAAATCCCGCAGCGACGGGATGATGAAATCGCCGATTGCCTTCAGGTTGCCCTGCCCTTCAAGCGTCACCGTCCAGGTGACCGGATCGCCCTGATTCACCTCGGTCCGGTCCACCCTGCTCGTGAGGTGGAAGCTTCCCACCGCGCCGCCGAAGCCTGCGGGCGGGTTCGGCGGAAGCGGGCGGACCTCTACCGTGCGCTCCGGCGAACTGACCACGACGGTCTTCTGCCGGTAGACCGGATCGCCCCAGAAGTTCCTCATGCCGGTGGGCATCGCAACGGTCGCCGTCAGGCCGAGCGGCGGGATGGTGAGTGTGCCGCTCGTCGTGGGAAAGAGCGCGAGCCGCAGGATCGGCATCACCACGTGCGGGACGCCGTTGATGACCTCCTGCCTCGGCGGAACCTGAGTCTGTCGGGCGTCAAGCAGCGTTTCCGCCCAGAAGCCGGTGAAGCTCGGTTCCTGGCTCACCTGCCGGTTGGCGATGCGCGCGCTTGCGGTGTTCTGCTCGTACATCACGTACTCGACGACCACCTCCTGGCCCTGGTACACCTGCGTGCGGCTCACGTTCACCCGCACCTGGAGAGGCACTTCCTCCGCCGCCTGGCCTGCGCCGGGCTTGGTGACCACAATGCGGATCGGGCTGGTGCGGTAGAGCTGGCCGTCGGCGATGACCTCTAGCGCGGGAATCTCGACTTCTCCGGGGCGCTGGAACATGAGGTAGTACGAATACGAAAGCGTCACCTTCTGCGAGGTCTGCCCGTTGACGATGCTGATCTCCTGCGAGGTGGAAGGCCCCTGCGGACCGGCAACAGCCACTCCGGGCAGGTTCAGGTCGGGAACCTGAGGAGGTTGCACGGAGGGCATCTTCGACGAACTCACCGTGATCGTCAGGACGATCTGTTCGCCGACGGAGGCCTGATTGCGGTTCACCGTCGCCGCGACGTTCACCTGAGCCGAAGCCTCCCCGGAGGCAAGAAGCGCGCCCACGACGAGGCACGGTATGCCCGCAGCCCTGAAAAACGGGATATGGCCCAGTGAGCGATTCATCAATCTACCATCGCGGACCCTGCGGTCCTCTGCCCTGTGCCGGGAGGCGTTGGGTGGGGCGTCGCTCCTGCTGTTCGAGCGCGTCGAGCAGACGTTCGGCCTCCGCCCGGCTCATCTGGCCGGGGCGGTCGCCGCCGGAGGGGTGCTGCGTATCCGGCTGCCGATGGGCTAGTTGATCCTCCTGCCGCGCGGTCTTCGGCTTTCGCTCGTCGGCTTGCTTCTCCTCTCCCTGCCCTTGCTGCTGCGCCTGCCGGTCCGCCTGCTGTTGGTCGAGGTATTGCTGCCCCTTGCGTTCCTGCTGCTTCCGACGCTCCTCGCGCCGCTTGAGGATGGCCGCAAGGAGCTGCTGCGCCTGCCGATCCTGGGGGACCTGTCGGAGCGCCTGTCCGAGGTCGCGCAGGGCCTGTTCTTCCTCCTGCTGCCCGTAGGCGATGGACCCGTACGCCGCCGCAGCGCGTGCGACGAGCACTTCCGGCGGCAAGCCTGCCTGGCTCTGCGCGTGCGCACGGAGAGGCCCGACGAGCGTGAACGCCGCGAGCGCAAGCACCCGTATGAAAATACCTTTTCCGCGCCTTTGCAGCCCGGTCATCTGCCGCCTCCGAAAATCCCTGCGAGATCGTGCAGCCGCTCGGCGAAGTCGCCGAATGCCGCAGCCGCAACCGGTTCGGCCCGAATCGTGCGCTGCATGATCTGGTCCGCCTCGGCGTAGCGTCCCTGCTGCGCGAGCGCTTCGGCCTCGCGTGCGCGGCGCTGCGCCCACTCGCTCACGTTCGGGCGCTCGGAGTGCCGCTGCGCGGTGGCGTTCTGCGCCGCCTGATTCAGGAGACGCTGCACAAGCTCCAGGTTGAATTTCGCATCCATGTCGTCCGGGTTCAACTCAAGCGCCCGTTGGAAGCTCTCCGCCGCCTTGTCTAATTCCTGCCGCCGGAACTGCACGTTGCCGACGTTGTACGCCGCCTGCGCCCGGAGGAGTTCGTCCCCTTTCGCGGCGGCGGTCGTGTACGCCTGTTCCGCGTCGTCGTATTTGCGCTGGCGATAGAGCGCGTCGCCGATGTTGAAATGAACCCGCGCATCCTCCGGCGCGTCAATCTGCGCATCGCGGTAGGCGTCGAGCGCGTCGTTCACCTGACCCCTGGCGAAAAGCTCGTTGCCCTTGTCCACTTTCCGGGAGACCGGGTCGCGCCACGACGAACCCTCGCACCCGGCGAGAAGCGCGCATACAAGCGCGGCGAGGACCACACGAGCGTTCATTTCATCCCCCGGCTCCGGCGGCGGTCAGGGATGAACGGGACGATGAGCAAGAGCACCACCGCAACCCCCAACGGCCACTGATACCGATCAACCCGCGTCACCATCTGTTCCTCGGCGTGCGTGCCGTGCTCTAGTCCGGTGATGTCCTCGAATATCTGCTCCAGTTCCATCTCGCCCGCCGTGCTCCGGTAGTATTTACCTCCCGTTTCCACGGCGATTCGTTGCAAGGTCGCTTCGTCGAGGCGCGTCTTGACTACACGGCCCTCCTGGTCTCGCAGGAACTCCGTCCGCCCGTCCATCCCTTCCTGCGGGATAAGCTCACCGTCGGGCGAGCCGATGCCGATGGTGTAGATGCGCACGCCCTGTTTGGCGGCCTGCTGTGCGGCTTCGAGAGGGTTGCTCTCGTGGTCTTCCCCGTCGGTGATGAGGATCATCACCCGGTGCTGCTCGGCGTTCTGCGCAAATGCGCGGAGCGCAATCCGTACCGCCGTGCCGATTGCCGTCCCTTCAACGGGGATCGTGGAGGTGGTGATGTCGTCCAGGAAGAGCTTGGCGGCGGAATAATCGAGCGTGAGCGGGCACTGCACGAACGCCGTCCCCGCGAAGGGCACGAGCGCCACGCGGTCGGTCCTCAGCCGGTCGAGGAGCGAGGCGATCTCGTGTTTGGCCGCCGCGAGGCGATTCGGCGGAACGTCCTGCGCGAGCATCGAAAGCGACGTATCGAGCAGGATCACGAGGTCCACGCCCTCGCTGCGGATCATCTGCGTGATCGTGCCCCACTGCGGTCGAGCGGCGGCGAGCACCGCAAAGCCAAGTGCGAGGCTCAGGATGACCACCCGCAGCCACCGGAAGAAGCCGCTCAGGCCCACCGCAAGCCCGGAAAGCAGCCGCAGGTTGCCCAGGCGCGCAAGCACCTTCCTGCGCCGGTGCTGGACGAACAGGAACACGACGAGCATACCGGGCACGAGGAATAGCCCCCAGAGCCAGCGCGGGTCGGCCCAGAGATGAACGAGTATGGTGAGCAGCGTATCCATGCGCAGCGCACCTATGGCAGCGTCCGAAAGAGCGTGTGCCCCAGGGCAAATTGCAGAAGGAGGAACGCAACGCCCAAAGGGATAAGGAGATACGTGAACGCCAGATCGGTGTACCGGGGTATCTCCAGCGTCTCCACCTTGGTCTGCTCCATCCGGCTGATGTCGAGATAGATGCGTTCGAGCGCCCTCTTCGAGGTGGCCCGGAAGAACTCGCCTCCGGTGATCCTTGCGATCTCCCTCAGCACCTCCTCGTTGAGGCTGTTCTCGATGAACTCCACCCGGTCGCCGAAGAACGGATCGTGAATCCGTATCGGAGCGCGGCCTTCCACGCCGACTCCGATGGTGTGGATGCGTATCCCCACCCGTGCGGCGGCCTGTGCGGCGGTAATCGGGTCAATGATCCCGGCGTTGTTGCTCCCGTCGGTGAGCAGGACGATCACCTTGCTCTTGGCCGCGCTCCGGCGCAGGCGATTTGCGGCGGTGGCGATTGCCATGCCGATGGCCGTCCCGTCAGGGATCGTCCCGTCCATGCAGATGCTCACCCGGCGGAGCAGATTCTTGAGGATGCCGTAATCTACGGTGAGCGGGCATTGCGTGAAGCTCTGACCGGCGAACACCACCATGCCGATCCGGTCAGAGACGCGCCCGTTGATGAACTCTTCCGTCACCTCTTTCGAGGCTTCGATGCGCTCGCGGTTGCCGAGGTCGAACGCCCGCATACTGCCGGAAACGTCGAGCGCAAGCACGATGTCCACCCCTTCCGAGGTGATGCGCTGCTCGACGCGCCCGGATTGCGGACGCGCCAGCGCGATGATGAGCACGAGTTCGCCGAGAAGCTGGAGCGCGAGCACACTATGGCGCAGGCGCGCCCGGAAGGTGGGCGAGGTGCGCCGCAGGAACCCCGCGTTCGGGAAGCGCAGCGCGCCGTACTGCGACACGCCGCCTCTGAAATGCCAGTAGACCTGCACGGGCAGGACGAGCAAGAGCAACAACCACCACGGGCTGGCGATGTGGAAGCTCATGCCTTGCCCTCCGCCGGATTCGCCGCCACCGGCTCAGCAACCGCTTCGGGCGTCGGCTCTGCGGCAAATTGCGTCCGCCGGACGACCTCTTTTGCGCGCTCGATGAGGCTGAGGACCTCCTCGTCCGGAGGGACAAACCGGGCGAATTTCACGAGGTCGCACCGGGCAAGGAAATCAAGCAGGAGCGCGGCCTCGTCTTCCGAGATGTGGGCGTCGGCAAAGGTCGCCTCAAGCTCTTCGTGGGTGAGTTCCATCGCGCTTACGCGGTAGCGGCGACCGATGTATCGCCGCATCGCCTCGGAGACGAGCACGTACAGCGCCTTGATCTCGCCGCGTGCAAATAGGTCCTGGGCCGAGATGTGGTCGAATTCCGCGATCTCGTCCACCACCTCCGCCTCGTACGGCGGCTCCTCAGCCCGCAAGGCCCAACGCCGCATCCAGAGCGCGCCAAGCACCGCCACGAGCACGCCGCCAGCGAGGACGGCAAGCGTCACCCATACCCAGCGCTGCACCTTCACCGGCACGCGCACCGGCGGCTTGATGTCTCGCAGGGTATCGCCCTCGCCGACGCCGAGGCTCTTGATCTCAATCGTGAGCGGCTGCGTCACCAGCTCGCCCGTCCGCCCCGACGCGGTGCGGTACTCGACCGGGATCGGCGGGATGACGTACGTGCCGGGGCGATAGGCGGCGATCCGGTACGTCCCCCCTTCCTGCCAGCGTCCCTCCTTCGTGCGCTGTCGCTCGATGGGGTGGTAATCCCGCACCCGGAAGCTGTAGAGGTTGATCCCGTGCGGGATGCTCTGCACGGAGTCCCCTTCGTCGTAGGTGACGCGCACCTGATAGGTGATGAGGTCGCCGACGTACGCCGCCGAGGTATCAACGCTTGCCTGCACCTCGACAGCCGCTTCGGCGCGTCCGGCGGCGATCACGAGCCATCCGGCGAGAACGATCCATCGGAATGCACTTCTCCGCGTCCTCATCGCGTGCATCCCTGTGAAGCGATGCCCTGCTGGGGAAGCCTCTTACGAATATAACCACCAAAATTATCCACGAGATAACTATACATACGCGGCGGCACGAATCCGATGCGTGCCGCTCTGTGAACACAGTTCACTGCGAAGCACGCCTACCGCGAGCCTCGACGCCGTTCCCTCCGTATTCGCACCGGATGCTCTGCACTCCCAACCTCTCAAGCGCCCGTCTGACCTGCCCACGCGTGCGGAAGTGCTTGTACCAGTCGGTCAGGTAATCGTGGGTATCGAGCAATGCCCATTCCCGGTGGAGTTCGTCGCTCAACTCCGGGTACGTGCGATAGTAGCAGAGCACGGGCGAAAGGCGGCTGAGCACCACCTGGGCAGGGAAGAAACCAAGCGCCTTCTTGTGGAGCGGCAACAGCGCATCCACCATCCGTTCGGTCCATCTCATCCCCTTCTCCGGCGGCATCCGCCGAAGGAAAAAGCGGACGAGAGGAGCCGTCTTCGTATACCATGAAAGGCTGTAGGTGTAGTGGTCAATCACCAGCCACCCGCCCGGTTTCACGTGGTCGTAGAGACGCGCAATCGTCTCCTCCGGCTTCGGCGTGTGCTGGATGACGCCAAGACAGAACACTACGTCGTACCGTTGCTGCGGAAAGGGGAGGCGCAGGATGTCCGCCTGAGCGGTCCTGTGAGCTTCCCCTTGCGGGAAGTTTTCCTGGTTGGCTTCCACCGCGTCGCTCAGGTCAACCGAGGTGACGCGCGCTCCGCGACCAAGGAGGACCTCCGTGAACCGCCCCGCGCCGCACCCGCACTCCAGGACATGCGCGCCCTCAAGAGAATTCCAGAGTTCCTCTCCCACGCAGCGCCGCGTCCGGTCTCGCGTGATGGTCGTCCCCGAGTAGGAGTCCAATTGCGTGAGGCGGTATTTCTTCCATTGCGCGCCGAATGCGTCGGCATAGCTCGTGCTCGACACGAATCGCGGGATGCCCTCCTTGATCGGAAACGAGTCGCCCTCCGGACACACCAGCGCGCCTCTCTGCTCCATGAGGGGCGTGCGATGAATCGGACAAACCCATTCAGGCCAACGCGAATCTTCCATAGTTCGATATTCACTCAGAGATGAGCACGGACGCCCTACAACCTCGGTGTCTGGGGGACCGGCCTCTCGATAAGCTCCTCGACGCTCACCCTGAACTTGCTCATGAGTTGAGCATCCACGAGGACGACGTGATGGGTGGCCGAGCCTCTGGCGTACATCATGTTGCCCTTCGCGTTGCCGAAATCAATCTCCGACTTGAGTTCGTCGTCGTGGTAGAGGCGCACGCTCAGCCGGGGATGGTCCAACCCGTACGAACCGGGCGCGTCTATGAATTCCTTCGCCCGCGCGAGGTCCGCGTCGGCCACGAGGGTATTCACGCGCCAGCGCTTTACCGTGCCTGTGTGCGGAGGCTGCAAGTGCCACGTCGAAGTGGTGTCCATTGCGACGGTGATCGTGCTCTCCGGCGTGGCGACGGCAACCCGATTGATCTCCCTGCGCTCGAACTTGGCAAGGCGACGGTCCCCGTAGTTCTCGGCGGGCCGGTTGATCTGCCTCACGAGCGTGCCGGGGACTTCCATCACCGAATTGCGGGAAGGGTCCATGGCGTAGGCGTTCCCGGCCTGACCGGTTGATCCGCCTAACTTCCGCGCCGCCGAACCGATGAGAAGCCGCTTTTCCACGCGGTCGGTGCCGACGCCGAGCACGAGCCGCAGTTCGGCGACGGGCGGATCAAGCCCGAAGCTGGTGACCGCGCTCGGATTATCAATGAACGCGGCGGCTTTTGTGTTCTTTATCTCGTTGAGCAGCGCGTTCATCGTATCCGGGTCGGCGGCGCGCAAATAGGGCGTCGTCATCCGCCAGTTCTCGCCCTCGCGTTCAAAGGTAAGCCTCGCGCCCTTGGAGCCTGCGCTGTGGGCCTGTGTGATCGTGATCTCCTGGACCCTCGTCGGCTCCACCACGAGCACCGTCTTATCGCGCAGGTCGAAGAGGTTCTTGAGCGCGCTCGAGTAGACGCTCAACGAAGTGGTGATGAGCGTGTCGCTCCGGGGGAACCTGACGTAGCAGCGCGAATCGGTCGGCGTCATGATGCCCACGTCGAGCGTGTCCGTCCAGGCTTCGGCTGCCTTTGCGGGCCGCACGTGGAACACCACCCGCATTCGCGGCGGGTCCAGCCCGTAGAAGCGCAGGCTGTCCTGAGGGACGACCCACATACGGTCGCGGTTGGAGGCACGGACCTCCCGCACGAGCGATTCCCACACCCAGCTTTCGGCGGGCCAGATGATCGGGCGTTCGATCTGCCACTTGTTGTCGGGCTGCTTGGTCCCCATCACTGTGTCGCCCGCAGCGATGAGCGTGACGGCGGCCACGTCTTGCTCGTTGAAGTGGACGAGCTTCTTCGCCAGCATCTTCGCCCTGGCCCGCTCGTCAAGGTAACGCTCGCCGTAGTAGGCCCAGAGGCCCAGCGCGAGAGCCACCACCACCAGCACTACTGTCCAAGTCCGCTTCATCGGTTGTCATCCTACGGTTGTTTCAATCCACGCCCCCATACGGGGGGCGACACGACCATCCGAGAACAAGCCCTACTCTGCCTGCGAAGTGGGACCCCGGTTCTTGCGATACCACCAGATGAGGATGCCGACGACGAAGATCACCGCCGGATACCGCCAGACGGAAAGCAGAAACATGGAGGTCCCCTGGCTCTCAGTCAGGTGCACCGGCTTTGATCCCGGTTCTCGCGGGCGAATGGAGATGAGGTCTTCGTCTTCGCTCAACCAGTTCAGCGTATTTATGATCAGGTCGCCGTTGCCCCGTTCCTGCCCGATTCCCTGGTTCGTGGCGAAGTCGGAGTCGCCGAACACCACCAGCCGCATCTTCATCCCTTCCGGGCTGAGCGGGTTCGTCGCGTTGGCGGTGACGGCTACCGCAACGGAGAAGGGGCCGGTCTTCATCCCTTCCGGATCGAACGCCTGCCGAGGGTTCCGCAGGGCGCTCGCCACGTTTGTCTCCGCGAACGACATCCGCGTGCCAGCGAATACGAAGGCTTCTCCGAGCGAGTGCACGGCAGACGAATCGAGGAAGGAAGGAATCCGCCTCACCTCGCGTGCCTGATAGAACCCGGCGGCAATGCCTCTGCTGTCCATGTCCGCCACAATCGCGTGGCTGCTGTACCGGGTGGTCCGTGCGTATGTGGATTGCTGTTCGCCCATGTAAAGCCCGCCCGCATACGGGACAAGCCCGCGCTGCCGTTCGATGATGAGGTTCGGCTGCACCACCGCGCCGTACTTGGCGAGCAGGTCTTCCAATCCGGTGGCGTTGGTGTCGGGGTCGAGCATGACGAGCATGCTCTTGCCCTCCGCGAGGTACCTCTCCAGCCGCTCGACCTCAATCGGCAGGAAGGGGGACTTCGGCCCGGCAATGACCAGCACCGCGCAGTCGCTGGGGATGTCCTTGTCGCTGAGCTTGATCGTCTCGACGCCGTAGTTGAGCTGGCGCAGCGCGTTCGTGAGCGCGGAGAGGTCGCTCTCGAGCGGGTGCTCCTGATGCCAGGAGGTGAAGTAGAATTTCTTCTGACCGGGCCGCGTCACCTTGATGATCGCGCTCGTGAGGTCCTTCTCTTCAGTGCCGGTGACGGCCTCGCGCCGGTCCTCGCACTTCACGATGACCGGGGTGCCGCGCGGGCCGACGTTCTCTCTCGACGCGACGTCGGGGTACTTGTCCGGGTCAATGAACTCAAAGGAGAAGTGCGCCGATGCGGCGGCGTACTTCTTGAGCATATCCGCATAGCTCCCTCGTTGCGGGTCGCTATCCCGGAAGAACGCGAGCACGTGCACGTCCGCGCCCAGGCCCTTGAGCTTGGCAAGGGTCTGGGCGGAGAGGCTTTCGAGCTTGTCGTGCGTCATGTCGAAGGTCAGGCGCACGTGTCGGCTCGTCAGGTAGTTGAGGAGGACCACCACCGCGAGGCCCGATACGATGTACACCCAGAAATTCGCGCCCTGAGCGCTTGCGCGGCCTGTGAGGATCGAGGCGATGCCGATGGCGATCTCGCTGACGAAGATGAGGAGGAAGCCGAGAATGGCCGGGATGGTGTCGAGCGAAATCGCGGTGATCGCCGCGCCTTTGAAGACGAGGAGCACGCCGAGCAGAACTGCCACCACGACGCCCGCGCCGAGGCCGACGACCAGACGCTGCCTCAACCGGGTGAGGAACGCGCCCACGAGCACGCCCGTGCCGAGCGCCCACGGCACGCCCCAGCCCCAGATCGTCGCACCGGCAAGCCACGCGAGGATACCGTCAACGGCCAACAACAGGCCGACGAGCGCAATGAGCGGGAGAGGAATCGAGCGTAGCATTTATAACCTCCACCGTCGCGATTCCAACACCCGGTTCGTGAGAAAGAGCATGAACCCGATGAAGGTCAGGTAATACACGACGTCACGCAGGGCGATAACGCCCTTCAGGAAGGATTCCATGTGCCCGGAGATCGCAAGGTAGCGCAGGAATTCGCTTGCGGCGAAATTGCCCACGTAGTCGGCTGCCGTGCCGATGACAAGGAAGAACAGGAGCACGCTGAAGCTGATCACCGCGGCGATGATCTGGTTCTCCGTGAGCGCGGAGGCGAAGATGCCCACCGAGATGAACGCCGAGCCGATGCAGAGCATCCCCAGGTAGCTTGTCACGACAAGCCCCGCGTCAGGCCGTGCCCCCGGCTCCGTGAAGATGTACGCGAGCACGATGAAGATGAGCGTGAGCGCGAGAATGCCCGCGTAGAGCGTCACCGCGGAAAGGAATTTCCCGGCGAGGGTCTCCTCCGTGCTGACGGGCGAAGTCCAGAGCAGTTCGATGGTCCCGCTCCGGTATTCTTCCGAATAGGCCCGCATCGTGAGGATGGGCATGATGAAGATGAGCAAGAAGCTCATCACGCCGTACGTGCGCCTGATGACGATGAGGTCCACGTTCGGCGGCGGCGGTACCTGCGCGCCGAACTGGCGCATCTGCATCGCCTGCTGCACCCGCATGGGGTATTCCACGCTGTAGCGGTTCAGGTAATTCATGGAATCCTGGAAGAAATACCCGCACATGATGAGGAACACGAACGCGAGCACGTACGCAACCGGCGAGTGCAGGTAGGAGCGCAGCTCCTTCGTGAAGATTGTCCACATGCCTTTCATCGGGCTGCCACCTCCTCCACGTCCCGGCTGATCACGCGCAGGAAAATCTCTTCGAGCGACTCCTTGTTCTCATGGGTGAGATTCGCCAGCGTGTCAACCGCGCGGATCTTGCCCTCGTGGATGATTGCCACCGCCTGACAGGTCACGCTCACTTCTGGCAGGATGTGCGTGCTCAGGATGACCGTATGATTCCCCGCAAGGTTCCTGATGAGTTGGCGGATTTCGATGATCTGCGCCGGGTCAAGCCCGATGGTCGGCTCGTCGAGGATGAGCACCGGCGGATCGTGCACGAGCGCCTGCGCAAGGCCCGTGCGCTGGCGGTACCCTTTCGAGAGCGTGCCGATCAACTGGTTTCGCCGGTCCTCCACGCCGCACCGCTCCATCGCCGTCTCCACCGCCGCGTTCTGGCGGTTCTTCGGCACGCCCTTCAACCGGGCGCAGAAGGAGACGTACTCGCGCACGGTCATGTCGTTGTACACCGGCGGGTTCTCCGGCACGTAGCCGATGTGCCTGCGCACGTCCATGGAGTGCTCCTGCACGTCGTACCCCGCGACGGTGGCGGTCCCGGAGGTGGGCGGCAGGTAACAGGTCAGGATGCGCATTGTCGTCGTCTTGCCCGCCCCGTTCGGGCCCAGGAAGCCGAGAATCTGCCCCTTCTCCACCGTGAAGGTGATGTCGTCCACCGCCGTGAAGCTGCCGTACCGCTTCGTAAGCCCTTTCACTTCGATCAATGGCTCTCCTCCTTCGTATGGCCCGTCGTTTCATACGGTTTTCAGGTTAGGAATTGTGCATGTTGGGATGTAAGGACGCATGGCCATGCGCCTCTACAAGGCATTGTTTCGACACATCTTGTAGGGGCGACTCACGAGTCGCCCCTGTAGTCCGTGATGAAGTGTTATTACCTGGAACCCGCATAGCTCTGTTGAGAACCTCCGTAATGCGCCTCTTCAGTTCTGTCGCACTGTCTCGTGGGCAGGCAGGAATGCCTGCCCCACCGATATTATTGCGGTTTTGACAGGGGTGGGGCAGACATTCTTGTCTGCCTGAACGCAGGTTTTCAACAGAGCCAACCCGTATCAATCCACGCCCCTGCGTAGAGGCGACCGATAACGTATGTTATGTCATGCTGATCCGTCCCGCCTGAACATCTCTCGTCGCGTTCATCGCAATCGTTCAGGATAGAGCTTTACCTCCTCGGCGGACAAGGCCCGGTCGAGAAGTTTCTGCAATGCCTCCTGCTGTTTTGCCTGACGGACGGCGGCTTCCACCTGCGGGCGCACCTGCTCAAGCGGCGACACAGGCCCGTTCTGTCCCCGGCGGAATTCGTCCTTGTGCGCCTCGTAGTAGAGCCGCACTTCCGTCTCCGTGATCTCCGGCTGCGTCCCCAGATGCTCTTCGACCACCTTCTGCACCATGAGGTCGCGCCGAAGCTGCTCGACCTGTTGCCGGATGGCCGGGTCGTCGGCAAAGCCCCGGCGGAGCGCGGTGTCATAGAGAAGCTCGCGCCCCACCACCTGCCGCAGGAACTCCCGCTTGCCCTGCGGGGACTCGAATTGCCTGCGGACCTCCGGCGGCAGCCGTTGGAGATCGCGCATCACGTCCCGCTCGGTGAGCGTGCGCGACCCGATCTCCGCCACCACTGTGCCGCCCGGCGCAGCATTTTGCTGACGATTGAGGTCAGCCGCTTGTTCCAGCGCAAGTTGCGCCTCAAGGGAGTGGCCGGTCCGCTCGAAGCACTGCACGATCTTCGCGTCCACCTCGCGTCGTTCGGGGAAGTCGGGGTAGTAGCTCCGCAGCTTCAGGTAGCGGAGGAGCGCGCCGTGGTAATCGTGCGCCTGGTCGAAGAGCGTGTTTGCCACGAGGTAAAGCACCTTCCCGCGCTCCTCATCCGAAACGCCGGGCAGCTCGACGTACCGGTCGAATGCCTCCGCCGCTTCGGTGTAGAGTTCGCGGTTCAGGAGTTCCGTCGCAAAAGCCTTCTGTTTGGCCGGGTCAAGCGACGATGGCATCCTGCCGCCGCACCCGACGAGCAGGAAGATCGCCGCCAGTGCGCAGAGTGCGTGCAATCTCATGGGTTCGCGTGCCATAGGTCTTTCAAAGTACTTCGCGCAGGCCCCGCGCCTGCGTTCATGCGAAAAGGGTTTGTGGGGCGGGTCTGCGTCCTTTTATGGTCACGAACGAAATATGTATGCACACGACGCAGCCGCAGACCCAGCCAGCTTCAGATGGCTTGGCTGTGGGTAGCCCCCGGCTTCAGCCGGAGGGCTTCACACACGAT
>Ga0172366_10001374_pt1 | contig 18828 bp, 19 predicted proteins | sample LakKivSesite69cm_FD_114533 | JGI IMG/M metagenome (GOLD analysis project Ga0172366, IMG submission 114533) | Sediment microbial communities from Lake Kivu, Rwanda - Sediment site 69cm | ecosystem: Environmental > Aquatic > Freshwater > Lake > Sediment | place: Rwanda: Western Province, Lake... | reverse complement strand
TGGAATTGATTACCACTCCTGTCGTGGAACTTTGCGTAATTCGCCGGCATCAGTGAAACCAAGGGCAAATATTGTGTCTGGCGTAGCATCGTCTAAGATGTTTTCCTTCACTTTCTCATATTGACCTTGGTATTTAGGTATTTGCTCTCCCCATTCATCAAATACCATAACCATGTTGTTCTTAAACCTGATAACAGTCTTAATCATTACTTTTCTCCTTTATCCTTTTTGATTTCCTTACTAATCTAATTGCGGTAACAGGATAGCCACCTTATTCAGAATCTAGGCTCAATTTCAAGCAGGCGTCATTTTACCACTTTGGCAATGCTTTTTAAGATACTGAGAATTCCAATGACAGTGCGTTGAACCTCAACAGGCTCTTGACTTAATATCCTGCCCACGTAAGGGTCCAATTGCCTACCACTATAGTCAGCATTCCTCTCATCAGGGCTAGACGACTGGGGGGACAGGTAGCCAGCTAAAGAGAATAGCTCACTTTCCTCGAAACCTAACGGCTTGGCGATTTTTCGCAGGATTGAGGCCGAGGGAAATCTTTCTCCTCTCTCTATTCGACCCAGGTGAGATGAAGAGGTACCGGATATAGTTGCCAGTCCCCGTAATGTCAGCGGTATCATAATCCTTTGCTGTTTAATTATTCTGCCTAGATACTGTCTGTTATTATCAGTCATTTCTTACTGCCTCCTCTTTAACTCTTTACTCCTTGTGTTGATACTAGTTATATTTTCTCTCTGCCAATCAGGGTATATCTGGCATTCATGGCAGTAGCCCTCCTGGCACAGAATTGGTTTGAATGGGCACCACGACCCTTTCTTATTACTCGATTCACTAAGTATCTTCTCTGATTTCATCACCTTCTATTCTAGGGCGACGAGATTAATAGCTCATAAAAACGGTGTTTAATTTTCATTAAAATCTCAGTGGGTATGAGGTCGGTGCCTTGGCTATCGGGTAGTCTTAAGCACATTACATTGAATTTTCCCCCGAATTTCCCCTATAATTTCCTTACCGCTGGTTCTATGGAGGGTAGATGAGCCGGTTTATAGATAAGTTAAATCAGGTTTCACGGGCTGTACCCCAGTCTATGGGATTTAGGCCAGCACAACTGGCCTCGGAGAAGCCCAAAATATTACTCATCGCCAGTTTGATTCAGGCCAGTGCTGATAGCTTGGCTGATTATATGGTTGGTGCTGATGCCGGGCTGCTGCGTATTCCTAGATTGAGCTCAGGGGCTAAAATTCTTAGAGAGATGTCTCAAACTGTGCCGGATATTCCCTGGGGCGGATGGCTAAGAAATATTGACCAAGGCGGGATAAAACAGATGGCAAAAGCTGGCTGTGATTTTGTGGTTTTTCCAGCGGCTATTACACCCCTAGCGCTGCTTCAAAATGGCGAAATGGGCAAGATTTTAGAGGTAGAGTCATCGCTTAGTGAGGGTTTGTTGAGGGCAGTTAATGAGCTGCCTATAGATGCGGTGCTCATTGCTGGTGAGCAGGGGAGTGAGTATTTTCTTACCTGGCATCACCTTATGCTCTTTCAACGCTTTGCTGATTTATTGACTAAGCCCCTGCTCGCCTCAATTCCAGCAAATGTAACTGCTAATGAACTTCAGGTTCTGTGGGAAGTGGGAGTGGATGGTGCGGTAATGGAAGTGGGAGCTGGGCAGTCGCCGGATAAATTAAAAGAGTTGCGGCAGTTAATTGATAAACTAGCCTTTCCATTACAACGCAAGCGGGAAAAGACAGAAGTTTTGCTACCTCACATTAGTAGAGAGGTAAGCATAGCCACGGAAGAGGAGTAGTTCTGTCTTCCATACTTTGTCAATACTTCCTTTAGGCAGGTGATAGTTGCCATGATTTGCCTTCGCTGGTAATGGCTGGCGCAATGACCATCTGAGCATCGTGCATTTCTTGAATGGTAAAGGCACCGCAGACGCCCATTGCCGTGCGGAGAGCCCCGATGAGGTTCTGGCTGCCATTGGTAACCGAAGCCGGACCGAAGAGGATTTGTTCCAGTGTGCCCGTGGTGCCAACTTTTATTCGAGTTCCTCTGGGAAGTGCAGGGTGGGGTTGGGACATACCCCAGTGATAACCAAGCCCCGGTGCCTCTTTAGCTTGAGCAAATATAGAACCTATCATTATAGCATCAGCACCGGCAGCAATGGCTTTGCATATGTCGCCGCCCTTACGAAAACCACCGTCAGTGATTATTGGTATGTACCGTCCTGACTCCTTTTGATACTGGTCTCTAGCTGCAGCACAATCTATAGTGGCTGTTATCTGGGGGACACCAACACCAAGGACTTCTCTGGTGGTGCAGGCAGCTCCCGGTCCCACACCTACCAAAACCCCGGAGATTCCAGTTCTCATCAGCTCTAAACAGGCGCTATAGCTTACACAATTACCGACAATAATAGGTATGGGTATAGATTTACAAAGCTCAGGAAAGATAAGCCCGCGAAGGCTCGTGGATGTATGGCGAGCAGTGGTAACTGTAGCTTGGACAACGAAAATATCAGCCTTAGCTTCAGTAGCTATTGGCACAAACCGTTTGGTGTTGGCTGGTAATGTGGAGACAGCGCACACTGCCCCGGATTGCTTAATCGCCTGTATTCGTTCGCCAATAAGATTTTCCTTAATCGGTTGAGAATAGACCTTTTGTAGAAGGGGAGTGACTTCAGCATCAGGTGCCTGAGCAATTTCAGCCAGTATTTCTTGGGGTTTGTCATACCGAGTTTGTATCCCGTCTAAATTAAGAACGGCAAGGCCACCTTGCCGACTCATCAGAGTAGCGAAATTGACATCGGTCACCGCGTCCATGGCTGAGGCTATGATGGGAATGGAGAAGGTAAGGTTTCCTATCTTGAAATCAATGTTGGTCTGGTCAGGATTGATGGTTATATCTCCGGGCACTATCGCCACTTCATCAAAACCATAGGAGCGCCGGAGTTGCTTAAATTGTGGAGTGGCCATTTTAGCTTTCCTTCCTTAAACAAAGACTATATCAAAGGCAGAGGCTCAAAGTCAAGAAATTTTAGCCATTATAGACGAATGCTGAATGATAGGCTATAATAACTGAACCAGAGGAAGATAAGAGGTAATGCCTACCCTTTATATTGTAGCTACTCCCATTGGTAATTTAGATGACATCTCTTTGCGTGCCCTCCGTACCCTGCGTGAAGTGAAGCTTATTGCTGCTGAGGATACACGCAAGACGAAACATCTTCTTACTACTTACAATATTAAGACGCCGGTGACGAGTTATCACGAGCACAATAAGTGGACTAAGCTGGGTTATATTCTAAACTGCCTTGAAGGTGAGGATGTAGCCCTGGTCTCTAACGCTGGGATGCCCGGCATATCTGACCCTGGCTATGAATTAGTTGTGGCGGCCAGCCAGCGAGGCATCCCGGTCATTCCCATTCCGGGACCTTCGGTTGTTATAACGGCGCTGGCTGTCTCCGGGTTGCCTACGGATAGGTTTAGCTATATCGGCTTTTTGCCGCGTACGGCTAACAGCCGGCGGCGTCTTCTGGAATCTCTTGCTGATGAGCGGGGCACTATTGTAGCTCTGGAGTCTCCTCACCGTCTGCTAGGAGCGCTGAAGGATATATTGCTTATTCTTGATGATAGAAAAGTGACCGTTTGTCGTGAGCTTACTAAGGTTTATGAAGAGGTTTTCCGGGGAACAATAAGCCAAGCCATAGAACACTTCGCTGAGCCAAGGGGTGAGTTTACCCTAGTTATTGAGGGTAAGAAGGAGAGGGATAAGCCGCGATTGACAGAAGATATTAGAAGAGAGTTAGATAGTATGCGTCTGTCAGGGGTGGCGGTTAAAGAGGCGGTGGCTAGGTTAGCTGGAAAAACGGGTTTGTCAAAGAAGGAGCTGTATCGGGCTTGGCTTAGGTTATAAAATTTATATTAAAGCTTTGAGGAGGAGTTAACAATGCGCCAGGGGTGTATATCTTTAGGGGGAGTCCAGTGTAGTGATTGCCAACGCATTATAGTACATTCTGAGCGTTACCTAGTTATTGAAGAAACAGAAGGAGTTATATTGCGTTTATGCGTTGATTGCTGCCTGAAGAAGGGTTATGCTCGCTACAAAGAGGAAAAAAAGGGGGAGCAGGTGCTGACCTTCTTTATCGAGTAGAGCATTAGTTAGGCAATTGGTTATGAGTGAGAGAATCTTTATCGGGGTAGCTTGGCCTTACGCTAATGGTCCGCTGCACCTGGGGCATATTGCCGGGGCAGATTTGCCGGCAGACATACTTGCCCGCTACCACCGCGCCAAAGGGAATGAGGTATTAATGGTATCGGGTTCGGACCAGCACGGCACTCCGATAACTATCACCGCCGAGCAGGAGGGAAAGACACCGGCTCAAATAGCCAACAAGTATCATCAGCAGTTCCTTGATTCGTGGCAGAAGTTGGGTATTTCCTTTGACCTGTTCACCACTACCGGAACTGCTAACCATGCTGAGGTGGCCAGCAATATTTTCCTTACCCTTCTTGATAAGGGCTATATCTATAAAGATACGGTATCCCAGCCCTTTTGCCCCCGATGCCGGCGTTTTTTGCCCGACCGTTATGTTGAGGGCACCTGCCCATACTGCAACTCTTCTGGGGTACGCGGTGACCAGTGTGATAATTGTGGCCGGCCAATGAATGCCGCTGAGCTGATTAACCCTTATTGTCGCCAGTGTGGGACTAGCCCCCAGTTTAAGGATTCGGAGCACTTTTTCTTTAAGCTTACTGCCTTTGAGAATAGGCTTTTGGCCTGGGTGAAGCAGCAGAGCCACTGGCGGCAGAATGTGCTGAACTTCACCACACGCTATTTGGAAGAGGGGCTGAAGGATAGGGCTATTACCCGCGATATAGACTGGGGGATACCACTGCCACTTGGCGGTTTTGAGGGTAAGCGTATTTATGTCTGGTTTGAGGCTGTTATCGGTTATCTTTCCGCCACCAAGGAGTGGGCTAAATCCAGAGGTAATGATGAGCAATGGCGCTATTTCTGGCAGGGTGATGTCAAGAGCTACTATTTTCTCGGCAAGGATAATATTGTCTTTCATACCATCATCTGGCCAGCGATGCTGATGGGTTATGGTGATCTGAACCTCCCTTACGATGTGCCAGCTAACGAGTTCCTGACTATTGAGGGCAGGAAGCTCTCCACCAGCCGTAATTGGGCAGTCTGGCTGCCCGATTATCTCTCCCGTTATGACCCTGACCCATTGCGTTATTTGTTGTCCATAAATATGCCGGAGACACAAGATAGTGATTTTTCTTGGATTGAGTTCATCCGCCGTAATAACAACGAGCTGGTGGCTACCTACGGGAATTTAGTTCATCGGGTGCTAACTTTTACCTACCGCACTTTTGACGGCTGTGTGCCGGTGCCCGGTGAACTTGATGACCAGGTTCTAATTGAAGAGGCTAGAAATACACTTAACCGGGTGGACAACCTTCTTTATAACTGTCATTTTAAGGAGGCAATACGGTCGGCGATGTCCCTAGCTCAGGAGGCTAATCGCTATCTGGATGAGAAATCTCCCTGGAAAACAATAAAACAGGATAGGCAGGCTGCCGCCGACTCTCTTTATGTTGCTCTTTATGTGATTTCTTGTCTGAAAACGGCTTTATATCCTTTTCTGCCCTTTAGCTCTCAGAAGCTACATAGATATCTCGGTTTTGAGGGTAAAGTGGAAGATTATGGCTGGAAGCCAACTCCACCATCGCCGGGACAAAGGTTACTTCCCCCTGGGCCTCTGTTTTCTAAATTGGATGAAGGCTTGGCCGATGAGGAAGCCAGCCGCTTGGAGCATACCCATTTCCAGTAGATTCATATACTCACATTGATTTACCTAGTAGTTAAGAGGAGGGAAACTTGTCGCTAAGTAGAATTTATGAACCCGTCCAGCGAGATTTAGCTAAGGTAGAAGATATGACGGAGTCAGTGAGCCAGGCTGACCTCTTCTGGCTACCTGAGCAATTAGCCCATAACCTGAAGGGTAGTGGCAAATTAGCTGAGTTGTTAAGTTATAGCCTAAAGGGTGGCGGCAAGAGGATTCGTCCGGCGCTGACGCTACTGGCGGGCAAGTTTTATAACTATAATCTTGATTACCTTCTGCCGATGGCTACGGCCATTGAGATTATGCATACCGCTACCCTGATTCATGATGATGTTATTGACAAATCTCCGGTTCGCCGGGGTAGGCCGACGATTAACAAGGTGTGGGATGATGATAAAGCAATACTCCTGGGAGACTACCTGATTGCTAAATCAGAAGAGCTGGCGGCTACTACTCAGAATTTACAGGTAATAAGATTGTTTGCCCAAACCCTTATGACTATTGCCAGTGGGGAGTTAGCTCAGAGCTTTGGCGCTTTTAATCTGGAGCAAACTCGCCAACACTACTTGCATAGAATCGTCAGTAAAACCGCTTCTCTGTTCTCCTTAGCTACCGAGTCAGGGGCTATTTTGAGTCAAGCTCCAGAAAAGTCGGTCAGGGTTCTAAGGGAGTATGGCTATAATCTTGGTATTGCCTTTCAAATTGTGGATGATATTATGGACTTTATTGGCACCGAGGAGGAAATGGGCAAGCCGGTAGGCTCAGATTTAGCTCAGGGCACCCTTACCCTGCCTGCCATGCTGCTTTTGGAACGTTATCCTGAGAATAATCCAGTAAAGGAATTATTTGAGAACAGGGATTGGCAGGGAAATATAAAGCGGGCGATAGAATTAGTTCGTAGCTCATCGATTGCTCAAGAATGCTATACAGCCGCCTCAGATTATTGTGCTAAGGCTTGCCGTAATCTTAACCTGCTACCAGATAACGCCAGTCGCCGGTCGTTAATAGATCTAGCCGATTATGTAGTAGAACGGAAAAGATAACGCAGTGTTAGGGTCTGTCTTATTCCCCCTCAATCCGTATGCTACCATCGCTGTAAGTCTCCTTTTTCTGTGTTGGTAATTTTTGTTTGAACTGGTCAATAGCATACTGGCAGGCGGCAAAGCCCTCCTGGCGATGGGCCGCGGCTATGGCAATAACCAGATTAATATCACCCACTTTTAGTTTGCCTATTCGGTGGCATATAGCTAAATTACTTATCGGCCATTTCTGTCTGATTTCGCTGGCTATTTTCTGTAACTCTTTTTCGGCAGTTCCTTTAGAATCTTTATATTCTACCGAGAGAACTGGCTTGCCCTGAGAGTAGTCTCTAATTAAGCCGACATAGGTAACCACACAACCACTGCTATCAGTCTTAATTCTATTGACTATCAGTTCAGGGGAAATAGGCTTTTCCGTAATTTCAATCATGCTAATGTCACTCTCTATCCATTATTTTAGATGGAGGTCTCTCTTACTAGAAGGCTTTGTAGAACCAGCTTCACCCCTAATCAGGCGTAGCCGAGGCTGGTTTAGGGAGAAGTTGGGGTACACCCGGAGCTTTCTTGAGTGCGGGCTTGGCTCTGGTTTTGGTCTTGGCCGCTGTGGGTATGGGAGTGGGTATAGCTGTGGCTTCTGGCACCTCGGCCGCAGCCGGTTCATTAAATAGGGCTTCTAGTGCCTCACCCTCCAGGGTCTCTTTGGTAATAAGCTCTTCCGCAATGTGCTTTAGTTTTAGCTTGTTTTCGGTTAAAATCTTCTTGGCTGTTTTATGAGCGTTTCGGATAATCTTATTGACCTCTTCATCAATGGTGTCGGCTACCTTGTCACCATAGTCCTTTTGCTCGGAGATTTCACGACCAAGAAAGATTAGCTCCTGCTTATCTCCGAAGGTGCGTGGGCCCAGTTTATCGCTCATGCCTAAGTCAGTTACCATGCTGTGGACAATCTTGGTTGCCAGCTTAATATCCTCGTGAGCCCCTGACGACCTTTCTTTAAAGACTATTTCTTCGGCAGTTAAGCCACCCATAAGGGTGGCCAACCTATCCTTAAGTTGAGAGCGCGTTGTCAGGTATCGGTCTTCAGTGGGTAAAAGCCGCGTATGACCGAGCGACATCCCACGAGCCACAATAGAAATTTTATGCACCGGGTCAGCATTAGGTAGCATTCTAGCAACAAGGGCATGTCCTGCCTCGTGATAAGCGGTAATTTCTTTTTCTTTAGGACTTATCTTCCGGCTCTTTCTTTCTGGACCAGCAATCACCCGGTCTATGGACTCTTCAAGCTCTGGCATCTCAATAGTTTTTTGGTTACGTCTAGCCGCCAGAATGGCTGCCTCATTGACCAGGTTGGCCAGGTCAGCACCACTGAAGCCGGCAGTTTGTTTGGCCAGCACCTCTAAATCAACAGACTTATCTAGTGGTTTGCCTTTGGTGTGAATCTTGAGGATTGCTTTGCGACCGTTAATATCCGGTAGGTCAAGAATTATTCTTCGGTCAAAGCGACCCGGACGGAGCAGGGCGGGGTCAAGTATATCCGGCCGGTTAGTCGCTGCCAGAATAATTACATTGGTGTTGGTATCGAAGCCGTCCATCTCCACCAGAATCTGGTTGAGGGTTTGCTCTCTCTCATCATGACCGCCACCCAGCCCGGCGCCACGATGGCGGCCGACAGCATCAATCTCATCAATAAAGATAATGCACGGGGTATTGCGTTTAGCCTGGTCAAAGAGGTCACGCACCCTTGAGGCACCGACGCCGACAAACATTTCTACAAATTCGCTACCGCTGATAGAAAAGAAGGGTACTCCGGCTTCGCCAGCTATTGCCCGAGCCAAAAGCGTCTTCCCGGTGCCTGGTGGACCTACTAGCAACATGCCTTTTGGAATACGTGCCCCTAGTGTCTGGAACTTCTCTCGCGACTTGAGGAAATCTACTACTTCATGTACCTCTTGCTTGGCTTCCTCTATCCCGGCGACATCATCGAAGGTTACGGTTGGCGTATTAGCCGGGAACAACCGCGCTCGGCTACGACCAAAGCTCATCGCCTGCCGGTTAGCTCCCTGTGCCCGGTTAAATAGAAAGAACAACAAACCGCCAATGAATATGATGGGGAGGATGCTAATCAGTAATCCACTCCACTCAAATCCTGATGGTTTTACCTCATAATCTATCCCTTCAAGATTGAGCCCAAGCTCTTGGAGGTCGATGTAATTAAGGGTGCCTATAGTTGCCTTTAGCTCGGTACCATCGACAGCAGTAATAAGCAACGTGCCATTGCCCTCGTCTATTACGAATTTCTTAATCTCGTTTCCTTGCGACATAGTTATAGCTTCGTCTAGGCTGATTTCGGCAGGTTCTCTAGACGAAAATAGTAGTTGAGAGAAAAGAGCTATGCCAACAAGTATAATGGCGATATATATTAAACTCTTCCAGCTCGGTTTCATCCTTCACCCCAAACAGTAATTAACCTTCAATTGACTAGTATATTATACCAGAGATTATAGTAAATAGGAAAGTAAATCCAGTAATCGTTTATTAACGGAAGCTTGAAGAAGCTGGATTACCCCCTGACCTCAAGTTCAGATAAATGTGATTCAAGGCGGTTGGTGTTAGCCAGTTTTCAACAAGGTATTGTAGGTCGCTTGCAGAAGCAGAGCATCCTCCTCTAGGTTAGGGCTTTCGCAGATAACAATGCCCTTGACATCATAATCCTTTAGTGCTTTAAGGAGTTCAGTATACTGAAAATCTGACTCCTTTAGGTTTAGATGCTTTATTTCTCCCTTTCCTCCATAAGCTATACCGGAGACATGAATATGCATATTGTCCAAAGCAGCTCGGCCCAGTTTCTCTTTGATTTGTCGTAGAATAGAGGTAAACTCAGGGTAAGAATTAAACTCTCCGGTTCGAGCGTGCCAGTGAGCAAAGTCCATACAGATGCCCAATCCGTCTATTTCGGCGCATAAGTTGAGTATTTCGGCCACGGTGCCAAACTGGCTAGGCTTACCCATAGTTTCGGGTCTAACCAACACCCGATTATTTTCCTCTTTAAGCTGTGTCAGCGTTTCCCTTAAGTGTTTTTTTACCGTATCATAGACTTTCTCCGGCGGGTCACCGAGGTAAAAAGCAGGGTGAAAACAAATGCTCTCAGCCCCACATAGCAGGGCGATACGGGCTGTCTGCAATAATCTTTCCTGACTAGCCTTTATCTTTTCTAACTCGTGGGCATTAAAGTTGATAAAGTAGGGGGCGTGAGCTGATAGCTTTACCCCTCTCCTCCTTGCCGTTTCGGCTACCAAGTGAGCACCCGCCTCATTCATTCTTACCCCCTGGACAAACTCCATCTCCATGCAGCCCAGCCCGAGCTCGGCGATACACTCAATACCTGACTGGGTGGATTTGATTTTGGTACTATGAGGAACACCTGCCGTTCCAAAAAGTAACCCCACCATTTACGCCTGTCCCTTCAACTTTCCGGGATAGTTCGCATATAGTATAGCAGAATGGTTGGAGTTAACAAGAATATTCTTGTTAACTCAGATGGATGCTTAACCATTCGAGGTAAAATCATGAGGAGGTAAATACTATAGTAAATTAGTAAGTCGGGTAGACAATTGGTTAGAAATAAAGCCAAGAAGGGCTTGACTTTTGCCACTTGGCGAATTATAATTCCAACTATGGAAGATATTGGTAAGAATGAGTTAGGCAGAATAATCAAGCAGCAGAGGGTTTCAATACCATTAACACTGCAGGAGCTTTCGGCTAAATCAGGTGTGTCGGCATCACATCTAGGGCGCATTGAGAGAGGCGAGCGTTTTCCTTCGGCTCATATTCTGCAGAAAATCGCCGGGCCTTTAGAGCTTGAGGAGGAGGAGCTACTTACCTTGGCTGGCTACCTGTCTCCTCAACCTCGCAAGATAGCTGAGGAAAGCCCGGGCTATAGTGGGGGACGAGTGGACCCCTATGTCGCTAGAATGTTAGCCCAGGAACCAGTTGATGTGCAACGTGCTGTCATCGGAATCCTCATTATCTTGAAGAGCATGGCCAAAAGCATGGTCAAGGGGAATCCTTAACCGCGAGTTCGAATAACACTCACCTCCAGCAAGGATTCTTATCTGAGCTTATAACCCTCTCGCTCTTTCTCCATATAAACGACCTTATTGCATTAGGTTGTTTGCTAAATTCCTCCTTGATAAATGTCAGCCTTTGGGAGTATAGTTTAGTTTTAGATAATAAGCGTGGTAGAAAAATTGAAGTTAATTTTTGGGCCTAGTGCTTTATTGCTATTGACCAAGTTAGGTAATTTTCTCGCCGAGCAGGGTATTAAGTCGTATGTTGTTGGGGGGTTTGTGCGCGATACGCTGTTGGGGAGAGATACAGCTGATATTGATATTGCGGTTACGGCAGATGCGCTGGAAATTGCTCCCAAGGTAGCTACTGCTCTTGGTGGCAAGTATGTCCCGTTGGATAGGATAAATAAAGTAGGCAGGGTAATTCTGGTTAATAGGGGAGAGCCCTCGACCGGAGGTCAATGGAATCTGGATTTCTCCACAGTTAAGGGCACTATTGAACAAGACCTGGCACGGCGTGATTTCACTATAGATGCCATGGCAGTCGACCTCAGCCAGTTGGGGAAGGGTTATACGGATGTTCCTCTTGTCGACCCCTTTAATGGCGGGAATGACCTTCGCCAGGGTGCGATTCGGATTGTTACCGAGACGGTTTTTGAGTCAGACGCGGCTCGCTTACTGCGAGCAGTGCGTTTGGCTGCTGAGCTTGGTTTTAGTATTGATAAAGAGACCGACGCTCTAATTCACCGTCAGTCTTATCTTATAACTAATGTAGCTGGTGAACGAGTAAGAGAGGAGCTACTTCGGCTGCTGGCTGTTCCTCAAGCCGGACAGCTTTTGCCCTACCTTGATGAATTGGGTTTAATCACAGCAGTGATTCCAGAGCTGGCTCAGGCGAAGGGGGTTGAGCAGCCCAAGGAGCACTTCTGGAACGTTTTCGACCATTCTCTTAAGACAGTAATGGCTGCTGATTTTCTGCTCAGGCAGGGAGCTTGGGAGTATGCTGCCAGTGAGGAGGTCTTGGCTGCCGCCCCATGGTCAATTGAGCTGGCTCAGCACTTTGCCCTTGAGGTTAGTAGCGGCAGCACCAGAAGATTACTACTCAAACTGGCCGCATTTCTTCATGATGTTGCTAAACCTCAGACTAAAGCCATAGACACCCAGGGTCGGATGCGCTTTTTAGGTCACGCTCAGGCAGGAGCAGTAATAACAGCTACCATCTTGGAAAGGCTGAGGTTTAGTGCCAAAGAAATAAAGCTGGTGGAAACTATGGTAAGGCATCACCTCCGCCCGGGTCAGATGGGACAAAACGAGTTTCCTTCCCACAAGGCTATCTACCGTTACTTTCGTGATACGGGAGAAGCGGGCATAGACATACTGTTTTTGAGTCTGGCTGACCATTTAGCTACCAGAGGGCCACAGCTAAGTTTGGCTCACTGGCGGGAGCATACCAAGGTGGCGGACTATATATTAACGCAGCGCTTTGAGCAGGAGGCTTTGATTATCCCCCCTAAGTTGGTTGACGGGCATGATTTAATCGATATCTTTGGTATGAGTCCGGGACCTAAAATTGGAGAATTTTTGGAGCAAGTGCGTGAAGCACAAGCCACCGGAGAACTAGCCACCAGGGAAGAGGCTCTATTTTATATCCGTGAACGTCTATTGAGTAAGGCGGTGTGAAATAGATATGTCTAAAAGAAACAAGATAGTTTTTGTAATAGTATTAATAGTCTTCGTCTTGGCTTTGTTAGTGGTTTTACCTATCAATGAAGGGATACTAGGCAAGAAGGGAATACGACTAGGACTCGATTTGCAGGGTGGTGTTCATATCGTTTATCAGGCTGACCTGTCTAAAGTGGAACCGGGCAAGGAGGGTGAGGCCATAGATGGTGCTGTGGCAATTCTTGAAAACCGAATCAACCCGCTCGGAGTAACCGAGCCACTTATCCAAAAACAGGGCAGCGACAGGATTCTGGTGGAGCTACCCGGACTCAACATTACTGATAAGGAAAAGGAGAGCCTTGCCCGCGTGGCAATACTGGAGTTCGGGGAATTAGCCGCTGATGATGAAGAGGCGAAGTGGGAAAATGAACTGGGTAGATGGAAGCCAGCTACGGCTGTTATTGACGGGGAAGAAAAAGTTCTATCCAGCCGGTACTTCAAGGAAAATACCTATGTAGGTCGGGATAACCTGGGCGGAATAGAGCTAATATTTGAATGGGATGAGGAGGGGAGCAAGCTATCGGAAGCAATTACCGGCCGTCTTATAGATAAGCCTCTGGGTATTTTTGAGGGTAGCGAACCCTTAAGAGGGGACGATGGACGCCCCATTGCTCCTATTGTTCAGACGACGATCACCAGCCGGGGTAGGATCACCGGGCTGAGCTTGAATGACGCTACACGGTTATCAAAGCAATTGAATGCCGGCCGCTTGCCCGTACCCTTGGAGATACTCTATGACCAAACGGTATCGCCAATATTGGGCTCTGATTTCGTTGATATGAGTGTCAAGGCTGGGCTTATCGGGATAGTCATGGTTATGCTGTTTATGACTATCTACTATCGCCTGTCCGGGTTTATGGCGAGCCTGGCTCTAATCTATTACGGAGTTCTCCTTCTGGCTATATTCAAGCTATTTGGGGTTACCCTGACGCTGGCGGGTATCGGTGGTTTTATCCTCTCCGTAGGCATGGCGATAGATGCTAATGTGCTCATCTTTGAACGCATGAAGGAAGAGCTTTGGGATGGTCGAAGCCTGGGGGCAGCCATTGACGCTGGTTTTAGCCGCGCCTGGTCGGCAATATGGGACAGTAACATTACCACCATACTGGCCGGAGTTATTCTCTTCTGGCTGGGTAGCAGTATTGCTGCCAGTGCTCCGGTAAAGGGTTTTGCCCTGACCTTAATTATCGGCGTTGCGGTAAGTATGTTTACCGCGGTAACAGTCACCCGCACTTTCATTCGTCCCTTCGCGGGCACCAAGTTAGCCCGGCGGACATCGCTATTTGCTCCATACCAGAGGAAGGAAAATGTTTAACATTATTGGCAAAAGATTCTGGTTTTTTCTGATTTCCGGAGTAGTTATTCTAGCTGGCGTTATCGCGCTTGTTGTTTTTGGGCTTAATCCAGCGGTTGAGTTCAGCAGCGGGTCTTTGCTGACGGTTGGCTTTGAGCAGGCAGTAAGTGTAGATGAGGTGAAGTCAGCGTTGGCTGATTTAGGGTATGGAGGTGCTATTATTCAACGTACTGGAGAGGGAGACTTCCTGCTCCGTTTGCCAGAGCTCAGCGGAGACGCCAAGGGAGACTTGGAAGCCGGTTTAAATGCCAGTTTGGGCAAGCTTGAAGTCAAGGGATTCGATTCAGTATCGCCAATGATTGCCGCTGAGACGACACGAAATGCTGTTATTGCCGTAGTTATATCAGCTATTGGGATGCTGCTCTATATTAGCTGGGCATTCCACCGCATGCCTAACCCCTTCCGCTGGGGCATCTGTGCCATCGTCTCCCTGGTCCACGATATACTAGTGGTAGTAGGGGTTTTTGCTTTCCTTGGTGGCATATTGGGCTGGCAGGTAGATTTAATGTTTATCACCGGGGTATTGACAGTCATTGGCTATAGCGTTAATGATACCATTGTCATCTTCGATAGAATACGTGAGAATTTGCTCAAGGGTGGTGGGGTTGATTTTGAGGTAGTGGTTAACTATAGTCTAGTGGAGACTATGTCTCGGACCCTTATAACCGGCGTCGGTACATTATTTGTACTGATTGCGCTATTGCTCTTTGTTGGTGCACCCATTCAGAATCTTGTGGTTGTGCTTTTAGTCGGGATTATTACCGGAACCTATAGCTCAATAGGCACTGCGGCATCATTGCTAGTAGTCTGGGAGAAAGGGGAGTGGGGCAGATTCATTATGCGGCGGTCTCTATCCTCAGGTTGAGCTGATGCCTCCAAAATTGTTCTCTGATTCTTTTGGAAGTAGCTGCTGGGCTTCTTATTGGCTGTGAGGCAGGCTTTTCTCTTGATTTACGAGCTTGACATTGCTGCATTGTAATGGTATAGTTAAATAAATTAGGAACAGGCACCCTAGAGTTGAAGGGTAGCCGGGCTGCAATTGAGCAACGGAAATTAATAGTCGTAGGACCATTAGTCTTACGACTATTTTTGTGAGATGTAGCAAAAGAGGCTGAGGGTAAGCGTCAGCAAATCAATATCAAAGAGTTAAGGAGAAGCACATGGCGGGAGAACGGAAGTTCAAATTTCACTTTGCTGCAGAAAGCATCGCTTTTGGTTTGACAGATGGTGTGATATGTTTTCTTGGAATAATAGTGGGGGTAGCTAGCGCCACCAGCGATTCAATAACAGTCATAATCGCGACTATTGTTGGCGGAATCGCTGACGCCCTAGGCAACTCAATAGGTTTTTTTGTTTCGCAGTCTACTGAGAGGGCTGTTCAGATTAGCAGTGGCGAGGCGGGAGATAATGCCCACGTTCACTCAAAGAGGGAGGTGTGGCTAAGTGGAATTTTTTCCTTTCTGGCTACTATTGTAGCGTTAGGTCTATTGATTATGCCATTCTCGTTTCTCAGAGTATGGCCAGCCACAGCCGTTTCGTTCGTAATCGGCACCATCTTGGCATTTGTACTGGGAAGTTACATAGGCAAGTTAAGCAATGAGCGGCCATACAAAAACGGCATCAAGTATGCCCTGATAACAATAATGGGAGCAGTAGTGTGCTACGGAGTTGGAGAGTTGATAGACCTCTGGCTCTAGTAGTTAGCGATACATAACATATAATTTAATTAAAGATATTAAGTCAGGCTGTGTATTTCCTTAATTTTCTTAATCAGAGGCACAATATCGGGCCTCTCAAATCGGGACGGTGCTTGACCCAATGGGTCCTCAATGGTGTTATTACCTAGAAGCATGTCAAAGGTGGCTTTTACTGAGGCAGCTAACGCTGTGAGATTATAGCCACCCTCCAGACCGAAGACCAGACGACCATTACACAGCTCATCACCTAATTCCTTGATGCTCTTTACCATTTGGGCAAAGCCGGTGACGCTTACCTGCATCAGAGCTAGTTCATCAGCCCAGTGAGAATCGTAGCCAGCTGAGACTAGGGTAAGCTGAGGCTTAAACCGCCTAGCTGCCGGAATGATGATTTGCTTGAAAACTTCCAGATATTCGCTATCGCCGCTGCCGGCTGGTAGGGGTATATTGATAGTGGTTCCTTCACCTGCCACGCTACCAGTTTCTTCAATGCTACCTGTTCCCGGGTAGAAGGGATACTCGTGGGTCGATATGTAAAGCACATGGGGGTCATCATAAAAAGCCGCCTGTGTTCCATTACCATGATGCACATCAAAGTCAATGATAAGAACGCGTTCTAGTCTATAGTTAGCCAGAGCATATTTAGTGGCGATAGCCACGTTATTAAATAGGCAGAAGCCTCCAGCTTGCTCACGGGTGGCGTGGTGCCCCGGCGGTCTGACCAGAGCGAAAGCACTATCTACCTCCCTGCTCATAACTGCCTCGGTGGCCTTAATGACACCACCAGCGGCATAAAGGGCGGCTTCGTAGGAGTTAGACGACATTACAGTATCAGCATTAAGCCAGCCACCACCCCTTTGAGCCACATCCCGGATGTGTGATATATAGTGCGCACTGTGTACGAATAACAATTCTTCAGCGGAGGCGGCACGAGGTCGGACGGGGGTTAGTTGCTGCTTAAGCCCTGTTCTTTCAAGGTGAGAAATGATTGCTTCCAACCTCTTGGCATTTTCCGGGTGTTGCCCGGTATCATGTTTAAGATAGATGGGGTCATAAACGAAGCCTACTCTCATGGTCTATATCACTAAAAGGATGCCTTTAACGATAAACTGCCCGCCGAAGTACAGCAGGGCGATGCTTAAGACAATGAATATCCACTCCTGCAGTCTCTGGCTCAGGAACAAGTGTGTTTTATAAACCGTAAAGGAAAGCAGGGATAGCCACACCAGGTCACACAGCCAGTGAACCATAATAAAGAGGATTAATCCCTGAGGACTGGATTCAAGAAAAGTCATAAGCAGCAAACTACCCACTGTTGCCCACCATACCAGAAAGAAGGGGTTAAGCCCGCTCATAAGGATACCGGTGACAAAAGCGCTGTAAGGCGTGTCCTTGCCTCCCCGGGTTACCTCTCTGCGGGCGCGAAACAGACCGATACTGAGCCAGATAATCATACCGCCGCCCAGTACGCTGAGCACCAGCTGCACGACTGTGTTCTCGAAGAACTGGGCGGCGCCAAAGTATATGAGCAATATCAGTGGGACTTCAATAACAGCGTGACCTAGTGATACCTGAACGCCCGCCCAGGGTGACTTATAGCTTTTAACCAGAGTCATGGTAAACATTGGTCCCGGTGCCATCACGCCAGACAGGGAGGTTATAACCACGGTTCCCAGCGCCGTCAGCATAAAAGTCCTCCACGTAGTTTTTAGTAATTTCGTTAATTATACCACTTAACCGCACTTGGCTTGAGTTCATCACCTTAATGAACTATACTGTGTTAATAAAACTATTAGTTTTTAAGTATGGGTTGGAGGCAATACAATGTTAGAGGTGGAAAATCTCCGGTTGAGGTTGAACGGTAAACTAATAATTAATGACCTAAATTTGCAGGTTAATAAAGGTGAAATACATGGCATATTGGGGGAGAATGGGACGGGTAAAACCACTCTCGCCCACCTTATAATGGGGACAAATAACTACAGGCCTACCGGAGGGCGGATTATGTTTGAGGGACAGGATATTACTGACTTTTCTGTTTCTCAGCGTGCCAAGAGGGGGATAAGTTTAGCCTGGCAAGAACCAGCTAGGATTGAAGGAATGAGAGTAGGGGACTACCTTAAGCTCAGTGGCAATAACTTTGGCATTGAGCAGGTTAAACATTGCTTAGAGATGGTCGGCTTAGAGCCAGCACAATATCTGGATAGAGACATTGATAATACCTTGAGTGGTGGGGAAAGGAAAAGGATAGAACTGGCTTCCCTTTTAGCTATGCACCTCAAATTAGCTATATTGGATGAGCCCGATTCTGGCATAGATATTATCGCATTACCCCTTATCCTGGATGGCATAGTGGAAATGAGTAAGCAGGGTTCCTCGGTTCTGTTAATTACCCATAATGAAAAGGTGGTGGAGATAGCCCACAGGGTGTCTGTGTTGTGTGCTGGCAAGATACTGATGACTGGAACACCGGCGGAAACAAGCCAGTGGTTCAAGGATAATTGCCGGCGTTGCCCTCATATTAATGAGCCAGTAGAAGGGACTGAGCGGTTATGATTAGTTACTCAGTAGAAAAAGAGTATCAGGGGATGCTTGATGCCTATGAAAAAGCAGGTGGTGATAGGAGTGCTTTACTAAGCAAGGATGTAGCCAAACTGGTTATTCACGGGAATAAGGTGCTGAGTACCAATGGAGTTACCGGGATAACAATAGAAACCAAAGAGACCGAAAATGGTGTTAACATCTATTTCTTAGTAAAAGAAGGCGTGAAGATACAGCGGCCCGTTCACCTTTGTTTTGGTGTTTTACCCCGGGAGGGGCTACAGGAAATTATTTTGAAGGTGAACGCGCAAGATAATAGTGAGGTGAATGTAATTGCTCACTGTATCTTCCCCAACGCGGTTAAAGTGATACATAAAATGGATGCCGAAATAGAGATTGGAAAGAGTGCTAAATTCGATTACAAAGAAACCCATTATCATGGGGACTTTGGTGGAATTGAAGTAATCCCAAAGGCAAGGATTAAGGTTGGCGCGAGCGGAGTGTGGCAGAGTACCTTTACTTTAAGCCAGGGGCTTGT
>Ga0172366_10001371_pt1 | contig 18847 bp, 16 predicted proteins | sample LakKivSesite69cm_FD_114533 | JGI IMG/M metagenome (GOLD analysis project Ga0172366, IMG submission 114533) | Sediment microbial communities from Lake Kivu, Rwanda - Sediment site 69cm | ecosystem: Environmental > Aquatic > Freshwater > Lake > Sediment | place: Rwanda: Western Province, Lake... | reverse complement strand
TATGTGGTTCTCTGTTAGGGTTGCGGTGTGGGTGTCTGGGTTTATGGTTAGGTTGTATGTGAAGGTCAGTTCGTCGTAGACTGTTATAGCCACGGGCCAGTTGCCTTCGAAGTGTGGGTTTGTAGGGGAAATGTATGTTCTCCACCAGAGGGCTGTTAGGTTTGTGTATTTCATGCCCCATGACCAGTGGAGTTTATCGTCTGAATGTGTTAGTGGGATTGTTTCGGTTTTGCTGTTTAGAACGGGAAGTGTGGCGTTTAGAGCGCTTAGGTCGAATCCCATGCTGAATGAGGCCCAAAGAGTGTCGTATATGTCTGGTGAGTTTGTGTAGGTTGAGCTTCCTGTTTCGTTGAAGGCTAGAAGCATTAGGAAGGTGGATGCCATTATGATGTCACGGCTTTGGTTTTCGGTTTTGTAGTGCATCATGAAAGTTTGCATGGGGATGGTGAAGTAGGCTCCTCCGCCGAAAGTTATGTTGTTTAGGCCTACGTAAAGCATGTGCAAACCCATGGTATTGAGGTAGGTCATGTACAGGTAGGCGTGATAATTGGCTGGTGGTGAAGTCATTCCATGAAGAGTAGCGTAGGCTCTGGCGTAATCATAGAAGTCTACTGTTTTTGCCCAGCTTTCAAGTTTGAAGTCTGACGCAAGCAGAGTGTCTGCAAAGATTGGTGGCATGGCACCGATTGAAATGATGCTGATAAATAGTATTCCAAGAAGGTTTTTGATTTTCATAAGATCACTCTTCATTATTTTTTTGTTTTGATGGAGTGTGAGCGGTTATTAAAGAATTATGAACTTCAAATCTGAATCTGAGAGTGGAGGGTTGATGTGGTTGTGTTATTTTGAGGTGTTCGTGTTTGCGTGCGTGCAACGGTGTTAGACCCCTCTATTTGGAGCCTAATAGGCTTCTAATAGGATCCTAATAGAAGCCAAATATGATTTGTTGGGTTTTGCCTGTTTTGATCGAGTGTTTGAGGTTGGAATTTCTTGGTTTTGCATCATGTAATAGGTGTTTATGGTTTTTCAGCTGCAGTGAAATACATTCGGTTATTAACAACTTTTCTTCTGATCTTTCCTTTTGTTGCCAGATCGTTAAGGAACGCTACGAAGTTGGCTGCGATAAAAAAGGATATTTTTGGGGTTGCCTGCAAGTCAAATTCTGTGCGGAAATTTGTTGCGCCCATTATTTCGTCTGAAGTGTAAGCTTTATCTTTGCGTGCGTTTAAGAAGGCAACTATTTCCTTTTCCAAATTTATAGAGCTTTTTTTAAATTCTTTTTGAGTTATAGGCATATTGATCACTATTTGTCACGTAGCGCTCAATAAGCATATAATAGTTATGGCTAGAATCGGCACCTGCGTTCGGGTTTGACCCAAAAAAGCCTTACCATTGGAACTGTTATGATGCTGTATTAACGAAATTAGTGTAGTGGAGTAGAAATCAACTTTCTACATGGAAGGGTTAGCGCAAGCGTGTCTATGAGGAACTACTTTAACCCCATCTAGATAAGTGACCTAAAAGAAAGAACATTCAAAGCAGTAGCAAGTATCATGCAAAAAACCTCTTAGCTTCCTTTTTTAGCGCGCGCAAATAAGCCCAAAATACCAGTTGCTAGATAATTAGTCTGTCCACGGTTTGGATGTGTACAGAGTGCAAATACAAGAAGCTGTAAAGGAATTGCAGAGTCTGAATCACCGTCTCATCCAACTGAAAAGAATGAAATCGATACGAGAATTCTTGAAAATCCTCCTAATCGGCTTCTTTTTTGGTAGGGGCATCGAGCAAGAAATATACAAAGCTAAAAAGATGCGAGAAGCCCTCCTCATGAACATCGGTCTGATTGTTTCTGAGGGTTTAGGTTCCCTGAGAAAGCAGATGGAAGAAGTCGAAAAATCCGATGTTCAACTGTCTAAAAACGATGAAGAACGATGGGTGAAGCTCTTAAAATCACTTGAAACAGACCTAAAGTACCTAAGATCGCAAAAAGCTCTGAATGAAACGCGCTGTTTGGCTACATTAGATGAAATAGCGAAATTTCAACGGTTCATAGCTGGATACAACAGCGAACTCGAAAAAAGCAGGTTAGAACAGAAACTACTGAAATTGAGGAGCGACGTTTTACAGGCTGAGAAGGAGTTCAATTCACTCTATGATAGTCAATACTACTTCTCAAAAGCAGAATTACAGTCTTGGAAGAAAAGATGGAGCCCACTAATTCAGACTCTTGAAGAATGTGCGGGAAAAGAGAAGATAGAGATTGGGTTTGGAGACGCGATTGACAGAATCATTGATGCCTTTCAGAACGGCGTGCAGTTGGTCGAAAAACGTAACGTTACATTTGTTGAAGAAGAAGTCGCCAAATTCAGAAATCTATTTGACAACATTGAATCCTACCCATTGACTGAAAATCAGAGGAAGGCTATTGTTGTGGATGAAGAGAATAATCAAATCGTTGCTGGTGCTGGGACAGGAAAGACATCAACGATCATTGGAAAAGTTGGTTACATAGTCAAGAAGGGAATTGCAGCACCAGAAGATATTCTGTTGATAGCGTTCAATAGGGATGTTGTAACAGAGATGGATGAACGTATTCAATCTTGTCTGGGAATCAGGCTTAACGTTAGAACCTATCATAGCCTTGGGTTAAACATCATCGCAGAATCGGAAGGTACAAAACCTTCTGTTTCAGAATTTGCAACAGACCGAATAAGACTGCCAAAGAAGATACTGGAGTTTCTTTCTACAGAAACGGAGAACCCAAAAATCGCGGAACTTGTCAACAGATACCTCATATTCCACGCCGCGCCCTACAGGACTGCGTTTGAATTCAAAGCCCTCGGAGAATACGTCGAGTACTTGAAGAAATATGAAATCCGCTCTCTCAAAGGCGATTTGGTGAAAAGTCTCGAAGAGTGCGACATTGCAAACTTCCTCTACATCAACGGAATCAACTACGAATACGAGAAGCCCTACAAAATCAAAACAGCTGAGGTGAGACACCGACAATACAAACCTGATTTCTTTCTACCAGACTATGGAATATACATAGAGCATTTCGGCATAGACCGTGCCGGCAATACAGCACCATACGTCTCAAAAAGAGAGTATAGCGGTGACATGAAGTGGAAAAGAGACACACACGAAAAAAACAAAACAACACTGATTGAGACCTACAGCTATGAGAGACAAGAAGGCAAGCTTCTAAGCACCCTTGAGGAGAAGCTTAAAGCGAAAGGAGTCACATTCAACCCAATACGGAACAAACAACTGTTCGATGAATTGAACAAACTGGGCAAAGTCAATACTCTAGCTCTCTTGTTGTCAACTTTTCTCAATTTATATAAGTCATGTGGAAAGACTCTTGACAAAATCAGGAACAACGTCAACCATGAAGACAAGAGAACACTAATTTTTCTGGATATATTCTCCCGAATCTATGATGACTATACGTTGTATCTTGAAGAGACTGGAGAAGTTGACTTCAATGATATGATAAAAAAAGCGACCAATCTGGTTCATCAAGGAAAATACCAATCTAGGTTCAAATATATTCTGGTAGACGAGTTTCAGGACATATCACAGAGCAGATTCAGATTTCTGAAGTCTTTGCTTGATCAATCAGGCTCAAAGCTTTTCTGTGTTGGTGATGATTGGCAGTCGATCTATCGGTTTACGGGCAGCGACCTTTCAATAATGCTTGGCTTTAAAGAGCACTTCGAGTTTTGTGAAAGGAACGATCTAGAAGAGACTTTTAGATTTAGCGACAAGTTGTGCGATTTCTCAACTAAATTCATCTTACAGAATCCAAATCAGATTGAGAAGAGGATTACAAGCCATAAAAAAGAGGACAAACCAGCGGTAACGCTCATAAAAGGTGAGATGAATACTGCCTTAACAAACATTCTCAGCAGTATAAATCAAAGAGATGAAGAAGGAAAGACTGTTTTCATAATTGGTCGGTATAATTACCTTGAACCAGAAAATCTTGATGAAATAGCTGAGATGTATCCTAGATTGACTATAAAATATCTAACTGCTCATAGTTCGAAAGGACTTGAAGCCGACTATGTGATCATAATTGGGCTCACGAGCGGAGAATATGGCTTTCCATGCCAAATCATGGATGATCCAGTTCTCAATCTAGTATTAGCAAAACAGGACTCTTTCCCAAACGCTGAAGAAAGAAGGCTTTTCTATGTGTCGATGACAAGAGCAAAGAAACATGTCTATCTGGTTGTCGATGACAATTATTCAGTCTCTTCATTTATCTCCGAAATACAGCAAAAAGGATACGAAATGGATGTAATCGGAGGCGTCCAGAGAACTCTGAATTGCCCAAACTGCAAGACTGGTTGGATAGTCTTGCGAAGTGGACAATATGGCGAATTCTATTCCTGCAGCAACTACCCATACTGTGATTACAGGCCAAGGAAATGCCCTAGATGCCAGAAAGGGTTTCTCCATAAGAAAGGCTCAAAATATCAGTGTTCAGAAAATTCCTGTTCTTTTGAAGCGGATTCGTGTCCATTCTGTTACGATGGGTACTTAGCTTTGAAAAAGGCCAAGCATGGAATTTTCTACGGATGCAGTAACTACCCAAAATGCCGATATATCAAAAGAGAATATCGAAGAAAACCAAGCTGTAGAGGTTATATTTCCTAACTTATCAGAGAGCAAAAGGTTCTAGAAAATGCGTGTGTTTCAGAAAAAAAGGGAATTTTGCATGAAATCTTACGAAAAACGTTACAATTTCTCATCATTTAACATCATCTGCATAAATGCGCTCTTATTCCTTGTATCTGCTTTCACCATATTAGAATCGGAGCATTGTGGTGAGCATAGACCGCACCAAAAGCTATATAGGACTCCCCAATGCGAAACCTCTGGTGTGAGGTGGTTGTCAATGAACACAGGATTTCCAAGAATTCTTGTCTCAGGCGAAGACTACCACCTGATTGTTAGTTAAACCTGATTTTTTCCGATGATGAGCATCTAATCCTTGGATATCGCGGCATATGACAGGAAATGCTCCACTGATGGAAATAGTTCTCCTTCTTTTTGTTAGCACACGCTAATGAGAAACTTGCCTTTTGAAAACCGTTTTATTAGTTTGATTGATCTGTTAATATGAACGTTTGATTATCGCTGCCAACATTTTGTGATGCTTTCTTTCATCTTCCACAATGAATTCCAGCAGCATCCTCAATCCTTCGTCCTTAGTCTCCTCAATCTCCTCTTCGACATGCTTAATCATCTGACTCTCTCTCTCCATATGTCTTTCCAACTCCTTTTTCACTACTATGGGGTCAACATAACTTTCCAATTTGTGTTCCCAAAGGTTTTTTGAGGGAGGTTTTCCCTTTAGAACCTCTAGCATTCCTTCTAAAGCATCGGCATGCTTTTGCGAGTCCATTTGAATTATATGTAAAAACAGTTTTGCGGCGGCATATCCAATCTTTTTCTCTGTTTCACTGACTTCTTTGACGTTTTCTTTCTCAATCTCTATCTGTTTTTTTGCCATTTGGATTAATTTCTCTGAGTGACTCATTTAACTCGCTCCGAAACGATGTTTACCCTTATTCCAGCCTAATCTATTAAGGCTTGTGCGCGCGCTAAGACTTAAGAGCGCTTTCTGAGCTCTAGGCTTACGATGATGAATAGGCGAGCATCTGAGCATATATTGCCATGAAGAAGCGCCAATGTTTGATTGACTTACAGGCTAATTCATCCAAGATACGAGTATTTCGCACGCGCTACTAAGGCTTGATTTTTACCGTCTAAAAATGTTTTGCCTAGAAAAGCCGTGTCTTCGCATGTTCATTCCCGTGACTTCCGCTATCTAAACGCGATGGTTTTTCCATAGAGTTTTGTGGGTTCAAATTTGCTAGTACTAAGACTGTAATGCTCTTCAAGAAAACAGCAATCACATATTACTAAAAACTTCTTTTATTGATATTGAGAAGGAAATATGTAAACTAGATGATATTTCCATTCTTGTTCGTTTTGTTATAGCTAAAAATTTAAATCTTAGCATTCGTCTTTAAGGCGTCTAAGGGAAATTTCGTTGAATGAGATTAAGAAAAAATTGTGCTGCCTTGAGTGCAGAAGATGTTTCTCTGGAGGATGCCTTTACGCTTGATGAATTTACCATCGCTTTCGTTCTGATATTTGTAGCATCTTTTCTAATTTACATGCTTGGTCGCTGGATGTCGCCTAAGTCTATCCAAAGCGAAAATGGACAATCTACGTATGCATGTGGAGAAAAAACAGTTTTTACCAGATTGAAAATTAACATATCATTGTATAAGTATCTCATCTATTTTGTAATTCTGGATTCTTCAGTATTATTGGTTGCATTTGCCTCTTTTGCAACACAAGCTATGAACATAATACTTTTCATGGTTTACTTGTCAATAATACTCGCATCAACCTTATTGCTTCTTGAGGGAGGCAATTAATAACGCGTCTTACAAGTCTCGCAACATGGGCAAAGCTGAAATCACCTTGGGTTCTCCACTTCAATTCAGGCGCATGTAACGGATGCGATATCGAAGTTGTCGCGCTCTTAACGCCTAGATATGATGTTGAACGCTTCGGGATTGTGCTTGAGCCATCACCAAGGCATGCCGACGTTCTTTTAGCCACTGGCGTCGTCACTAGACAATGTGCAGACAGATTGAAGCGTATTTATGAACAAATGCCTGAACCCAAGTTTGTTGTGGCAATAGGTGCATGTGCTTGTTCTGGCGGTGTATTCGAAGGAAACTACAATGTACTAGGAGGCGTAAGCAAAGTTATTCCAGTCGACGTTTATATTCCTGGTTGCCCACCAAAACCTGAAGCCATAATTGACGGAATTCTGAAATTGCTTAAATCAGCAAAGGAGGCAAAACCCAATCACAAACGTTGAAGAAACGATTTTGACGGCGCTTAGCAACACGCTAGGAGAAAAAATCCTTCAAACCCAAACTCCAGAGCCGAGGAAAATCTTTGTCCGAGTTAATACGGGTTTTCACAGAGATGCTTTGAAAATATTGCTTGATAAAGATCAAAACGCAGGCATATCAGCGATTACAGGCGTGGATTTGGGTGAAACAATCGAATTAATGTATCATGTCCGCACCCATGGCGCCATAGTTACAATTAGAACTGAAGTGTCAAAAAAAGATGCAAGGATTAAAAGCATAACCGATCTAATTCCGGGCGCAAATTTTCACGAAAGAGAAGTAGCTGATTTATATGGTATAACCTTTGATGGTCATCCAAACCAAAGAAGATTAATCCTTCCAGATGATTGGCCTAAAAACCTTTTCCCACTAAGAAAGGATGCCGACATTGTGAATATCCCAAACAAATTGGAAAACGGTGCAGTTCTAGATGAGGATAAGCAACCTTCAGAAGATGAAACCATGATAAACATTGTTATGGGACCGCAGCATCCTGCCTTGATAGAGCCAGAGAAGTTTTCTTTAAAAGTTGATGGCGAAATTGTGAAGGAAGTTGAACCTCGTATCGGTTACGTTCATCGAGGAGTTGAAAAAGCTGCAGAACAACGTACCTATTTACAGGATATTTATTTGGTTGAAAGAATATGTGGTATCTGCAATGCTTGCCACGCCACATGTTTTTGTCAGACTGTAGAAGCAGTAATGGGAGTTAACATACCACCTAGAGCTAAATATCTGCGCACGGTAATCCTAGAGCTGAACAGGATTCACAGTCACATGCTTCTGCTAGGTCACACAGGTTTCGAAATTGGATATGAGTCGCTTTTTCAGTACATGTGGCGTGACCGAGAACCAGTAATGGATATTAATGGAGTGGCTTACTGGCAACAGGGTCATCGCTTCATTTGTCACCATTGGTGGCGTAAGGCGAGATTTAAAGGAAGAAATGATGCCAAAAATCAAATCAGAACTTGCAAATTTGAAGAAAAAAATGAGTTTCTACAAGCATCTATTTGAGAACGACCCTACGTTGAAGATGAGAACAAAAAATGTTGGAGTACTAAGCAAGCAAGATGCTTTAAAATTGTGCGTAGTTGGTCCAGTGGCGCGGGGTTCAGGCATTAATATGGATGTTAGAAAGGACGATCCCTACGCAGCTTATGACGAAATCCCTTTTAATATGGTGACTTACAGCGAAGGAGATTCTTGGGCAAGGCTCATGGTTCGCTTGGACGAAATCAGCGAAAGCATCAACATAATAGATTATGCATTAGACCATCTGCAAGGAGGACCATACAGAGTTAGGGTTCCGAGGATTGTGCCTTCAGGCGAAGCGATTAGTCGCGTTGAAGCACCAAGAGGTGAACTGTTTTATTACGTGAAAAGCAACGGTACAGCGTACCCTGAACGAGTTAAGGTGCGTACTCCAACGTTCGCGAACATTCTTTCCTTTGTTCAAATTGCAGAAGGCGGCAACGTAGCAGACGTGCCTGCTAGTTTCGCAAGTCTGGACCCATGTTTCTCCTGCACAGACAGATAGAGAGGCTGATGGTTAGCAATGAGTTTAGGCTTGGAATTTGTTTTTCGTGTGTTGGTCTTTCCAGGTTTCACTTTCATCTTATTGTTTACTATGTTCTGTGATTGGGTTGAAAGAAAAATGGAAGCTCGGATGCAGAACAGAATTGGTCCTGCTTATACTGGTCCAGCAGGTATTCTACAACCTTTCGCCGACTTCGTTAAATTGTTAGCAAAAGAAAACGTGGTTCCAAACAACACTAAAGGTGTGGTATACAAACTTGTGCCTATTCTTTCTTTTTCAATCTTCGTTTTCGCCTTGTTCTTCTTGCCCATAGACGGGGCGAACGTTATTCGCAATTCAAGTTTTGAAGGCGACTTAATTTTTGTGCTGACACTGGTATCGATTGCTAACTTCCTTCTCTTTCTTTCTGGCTGGTCTTCAACCAACCCTTACAGCACAATGGGCGCGACTAGAGTTTTGACACAATTTCTAGGCTATGACATGCCCCTCTTCATCCTCGCTTTAGCTCCTGCTTTCCTTGCCAATAATCTCAGCATCTCTATTATAGCATCTAGCCAAAATGTTCCATTTGCTCTTTTGATTTCTTGGACGTTTGTACTATTTATTATAACTCTTCAAGCAGAGTTAGAGAAAGACCCATTTGATGTCCCCCATGCCGAAACCGAGATAGTGGGCGGTTACGAAACCGAGTATGGCGGCGGCAGGTTAGCTTTTCTTAAACTCGCTAAAGATGTACAAATCGTTTTAGGCGCAATCATCGCTACTGAACTGTTCTTAGGCGGTCCATATGGACCAGTTTTCTTCGGATTACCAGAATTCTGGCGCACATTTTGGTTTGTACTCAAAGTTCTTTTCATCATTATGATTACAGAATATTTAACTTGTATATTTGCAAGATTGCGTATTGACCAAGTATTAGCTGTTAACTGGCGCTTGTTGATGCCGCTTTCACTTCTTTCGCTAGTTGCGACTGTTTTAGTGGCGCCTTGGCTTAATTCGCTGGTGGGATAAAGAGAGGAACAAAAATGGCAAAGAAGATAAAGCTGTCACCGATGTTGAAAGAAGTGGCTTCTCAAATTTTCAAAAAACCCGCTACTCAGAAATATCCAGAAGTAAAACCTAAAGTTCCTGATGGTTTCCGTGGCAGACAAATATTCAACATAGATCTTTGCATTAGTTGCGGCTTGTGCGCTAGAGATTGCCCAGCAAAAGCCATTGAAATGGTAGACTTTGAAGAAAAAAAGAGACCTTTATTTCATCTTGACCTTTGCATTTTCTGCTATCAGTGTGCAGAAAGCTGCCCTAGAAATGCGATAAAGGCTTCAGGGTTTTTTGAACTTGCCTCAACAAATAAATCTGACCTTGTCGTAAAACCTCAAACAAACTTTCAAAAAAGGAGTGAAAAATAAGATGATTCTAGACGTGCTTGCAATAGGCTTGGTTGTCTCAGCTTTTTTGGCAGTTTATCTTGATGAGGCAGTTTACTCAGTTGCATCGTTGGCATGCACACTTTTTCTAATGGCACTTGTGTACGCGTTGAATAATGCTATTTTTGCAGCCATTTTTCAGCTAACGATAAGTGCAGGCACATTAGCTGTTCTTTTTCTGTCGGGTGAAATGCTCAGTGGGAAGCCATCTGGGACAAAAAGTTTAAAGCGCATATCTCTAGTGCTAGTGGCAGCAATATTTTTGTCGTTTCCAGCAATTTTACTTTCAGCCCCAACAACCACAGTCAGCGTTTTTTCCGAAATTTCATTCTCGCAAGCACTCTGGAACTTGCGGTCAGTCGATATTATCTTACAAGGCTTAGTCATAATGACTGTCGCATTTGGCATAGCCATAGTTCTGCGTAAAAGAAAGAAGGGTGAAGACTAATGAACTACGTAGTTCTTTCAATCATTTTGTTGGCAATCGGTATTTATGGTCTTTTGACAAATCGCCATCTATTAAAAGTGTTAATATCAGTTGAATTAATCGCAACAGCAGCCTCTATGAACTTCGTGTTGCTTGCATCTTCATCGAACAAGTCATTAGGCGAAGCCTTTTTGATACTTGCCTTCTCCACAGACACGTGTGTAACCGCCATCATTTTGGCTTTGTTCATCATTATCGCTAAAAAATATGGAATATGCGACATCAGACAATTAGCGAGGCTAGAAAACCATGAAAAGGTTGAAGATGATGAAGAAAAAGGAGATGTCTAGTTGCTTCCCTACGCGCCTTGGCTTGTTTGGATAATTCCCACTCTTTCCAGCCTGTTTGTTCCACTCATCGCGCGGTTAGGTGGAAAAGCAAGAGATCACTTTGCTGTAATAGTGAGTTTAGCCACTACGGTTTTTGCATTTTCCATGATTCCTGATGTTTACTTTGGTACTCTAGCAGTTCCGGAGGCTAACATTTCATGGATTCCCGCGTTAGGTGTAAATGCAGGAGTGCTAATTGATCCGCTAAGCATTTTGTTTGCAAATCTAATTGCTTTTTTCAGTCTAGTAGTCATCGTTTATTCTTTGAGTTATATGGCGGGTGAAGAAGGTTTAACGCGATACTACTTTTTGATGCTACTTTTCATCGGGTCAATGATTGGGCTTGTCATGTCTGATAATTTCTTTCAGATGTTCATTTTCTGGGAAATGGTAGGACTTTGTTCTTATTCACTGGTTTCTTTCTGGTATAAACGTCCAGAAGCTGTTCGCGCTGGTGTCAAAGTTTTCCTTATGACTCGTGTAGGTGATGTTTGTCTTCTAGCGGCAATTGCTCTTCTCTACGCCAGCTTAGGCTCGTTTTCTTTCTCCTACATAATTAAGCACATAGCATCCATACCTTTACCAACCCTAACTGCAGTTGCCTTTCTCATGCTCGGTGGAGCTGTTGCGAAGTCAGCTCAGTTACCATTATACACTTGGCTCTATGCTGCTATGGAGGCTCCGACTTCAGTCAGCGCGCTCTTACATGGGGCAACCATGGTGAAGGCAGGTGTTTACCTAATTGCAAGATTATTCATATTGTTCGGTTCGCTTGTGTCACTCATTCCTATGTGGCTGTCTTGTGTTGCGTGGATTGGCGCTATTACTGCATTTGTTGGAGCAACCTTGGCATTGTACACGCCTGACATAAAAGGAGTGCCTGCTTACTCAACAATTAGTCAAATAGGATTCATGATAGCGGCATTAGGCACAGCTTCCTCACCTTCTTCACTAGGCTGGTTTGCCGGTTTGTTTCATATGTCAAGTCATGCTTTCTTCCAAGGACTCGGCTTTCTTACAATAGGCGGAATAGTTCATACGATTGAAACCCGTGACATGCGACAGATGGGGGGACTGCGAAAAGCAATGCCAATCACGTTTTGGCTCTCTATTGTTGTTATGCTAGCCCGCACTGGGGTGCCTCCTTTCGCAAGTTTTTTTAGCAAAGGCTTCATCATAAGCAGTCTTTGGTCAACTGGAGATGTTCTACTGGTGCTTACAATCTATGCTTCTACGGCAGTCACTTTCGCCTACACGCTACGATTTATTATACTTACATTTTTGCGTGAAAAATCAGAATATGTAAAGAAAATTCACTTACACGAGGCGCCAAAAATAATGCTTTTCGCTTCAGGAATCCTTGCTATTTTATGCTTCGCATGGGGTTTTCTGGGACCTTTAGTTGGCAATTTCATGCAGGTTACTGTGGAAATGGGACCAAGCGAAGTTTTCAGTTTGGCAACTCTTGTTTTCATACTTATCCTTCTTTTAGGTGGGTTCCCTATTTATCTTACATATTACAAGAAACCTAAAATACTGGAGAAATTTAGAGGTAGTTTGTTGGCTCCGTTAACGACTGTTTTGAAGCATGGATACTTTTTCGATGATTTCTATGAAAAAATTGTCGCCAGAGGAGTTGTTAAAGTCTCCAATGGTATTCATGAGCGCGTTGAGAAATCGTTCTTTAATCTTTTGCCACAATTCATTGCAAATGGAGTGACAAGTTTAGCTCGCAACACCCATAAATACCTTGATATCCTTGCCGATGAATTGCTGTACATTGTGACAAATAGAACGTTGGTATCCGCGTCAAAAATAAAGAGAGTGCATTCTGGTTCACTGCAGCATTTTATAGCCGCGGCTCTGATTGGATTTATAATTATTTTAGTGCTAATAACACTCACGATGCTTAGGTGATGTTGAATGCAAAACACGCTTTTGTTAACATTACTCCTGCCTACGTTGACGGTTCCATTTGTTTATCTTACTGGAAAGAAATCTGCAAAAGCTGCAGCGGTTCTGGTTGCGCTAATAGCTGTAGCAGACATTGCACTTCTTTCCACAACCGTACCCGCGATTCTTGACGGCACAGCAGAGCACAGATACGTTGAGTCTTACTACTGGATTCCAGTTCTACATTCTTCTTTTACGCTTTTTGTTGACGGAATCAGTTTATCCATGGCAATTATAACCCTGATACTTATTCTAACCGCCGCTCTTTTCTCGATCAATTACATGCAAGGAAGGAAAGGGCTTGCTGAGTACTATGCACTTTTGACTTTGCTCTCTATAGGTCTGGTCGGCGTTTTCATCACATCAAACCTTATGATCTTCTACTTCTGTTGGGAGCTAATGCTGGTTCCTACATATTTTATAATCGGTGGATGGGGCTACAAAGAACCCTATCGAGCAGCATTCAAGTTTTTCATATTCACCCATGCGGGTGCAGTCTTTGTTCTTTTAGGTATAGGCGCCATATTCATGATTACAGGCGACTTAGACATATTTCAAGCGCAAGCTGCGTTGATGACAGCCCGACCCGACCTTGTCAAGTGGATTTTACTATCTCTCACAGCGGGTTTTGCCGTTAAAATGGCTATTGTACCAGTCCACATGTGGCTACCAGATGCACATTCGGAGGCGCCCGCACCGATGTCTGCTCTTCTAAGCGGGGTTATCATTAGCGCTGGTGCTTATGCAATACTCCGCGTGTCTCTCGGAACAGTGTTTCCTGCTGTCATGTCGACAGATTTTGGGAGTCAATTCCTTCACGGTTTAGCAGTGTTCGGAATACTTTCCGCGTTTTTTGGTTCTTTCATTGCCTTGGTGGAGAATGACATAAAAAGAATAATAGCATATTCAAGCATAGCTCACATGGGCTACGTACTTTTTGGGCTTTCCCTTTTTCCTCATCAAGAAGCCATGACAGGGACGGTTTTGCATCTTGTAAATCATGCTGCAAGTAAAGGCTTGTTCTTCTTGTCAGCCGGTGCAATAATGAAACAGCTTGAAATCCGAGACATACGTGAAATGGGTGGACTCGCCGGACAAATGCCAATCACGGCAACGGCTTCAACAACAGCAGCATTAAGTATCGCTGGAATACCTCCATTCGCATGCTTCATCAGCGAGTTCTTAATATTCGTTGGAGCCTTTCAAGCAATCAGCAATGACAACTTCTACCTTTTGCCAACAGCATTAATGTTAATAGCCACCGTTCTGTCGCTTGCCTATGCCTTAAGATACGTTAGCCATGTTTTTTTGGGGTCTGCAAAACTTGAAAAAGCCAAGGAGGCTCCTTCTTCCATGAAATCAGCAATGGCTCTTTTGACGGCGCTCGTTATTCTCCTTGGTGTATGGCCTACATTCTTTATCCAACTCATTAATACAGTACATTTTGTTTAGGAAGAGAAGTCTATGATAGGAATCTTGGACGTTTTTTTGCCGATAATTAGTTGCGTCTTATTTTCGCTTTTAACAATTCCAATAGTTAAGGCTACTCACAAAATAAAAAGCAAGAGAAATGCTGTTATCCTTATTTGGTTCTTGATGGTTTTCATTACCGTTGCCATAACCGTGGCGAATTTGGCAATCAAGTATTATGAACAGCCGCCACCTCAACCTTTCTTGAGCATAACATTAGCAGCTGAGCAGTTTGCCATATTTTCAAGTGTTTTTATGATAGATGCAATATCAATTTACATGGCGATAATCTTCACATTCATCAGTGCAATCGTTTTTCTCTACAGCATTTTTTACTTAGATCCAGATAAAAGACTTTCAGAAAGATACTATTCAATAATGTTGATAATTATCGGTTGCATAATAGGCGCTGCCTTCTCAGGAGACCTTCTGACCCTCTTCATTTTCTGGGAAGCTTCAGCAGCTGGCTCAAGCTTCCTAATGCTACATCAGAAAAAACCCGAGTCCATGCATGCTACATTGAAATATCTGGTTATGATAATTATCGCCTCTGCATTCATAGTCTATGGGCTTTCAATAGTTTATGGTATTACTGGCACACTTAATTTTTGGGCTGTAAAACAGGCATTAATAGCTTTAGCAGACAAGCATTTACTCATAATAGCCTTTGTCTTTATTGCAGCAGGATATGCCATTGAGGCTGCAGTTGTACCGTTCCACATGTGGCTACCAGACGCTTACACACCAGCGCCAGCATCCTCCGCAGCATTTCTTTCGGCACTCATTGACCAAGGAAGCTACTACATTCTGCTAAGGGTTCTCATCTACATTTTAACGCCTCCCACAATTCTGGATTGGACATTGATGCTCGCTGTTTTATCTGCATTGACAATGGTTGTGGGGAATTTGCTTGCATTGACTGAAAAAAACGTAAAACGCTTGATAGCGAATATCTGTATAGCAGATGTAGGCTACAATCTTATAGCGATAACTAGTGTAACACCGCTTGGAATTATGGGCAACCTCTACTTCTTCCTAATAGGGGGACTAACTACGGCGCTTTCTTTCATGGCAGTAGGAATTCTAAACCGCAAAGGATTTGAAACGTTAGATGACTTCTCAGGAATAGGTCGAAAAATGCCGTTTACAAGTTTAGCACTACTTTTTGGTGCCTTTTCCTTCGCGGGCATTCCACCCCTTGCAGGCTTCATTGCAAAATACCTAGTCTTCACATCTGCAATAGAAGGTAATCTAAGCTGGCTAGCAGTAATCGGCGTCTTAACAAGCATCATTCAAGCTGCGTACCTACTGAGATTAATCAATTACATGTTCGGTAAGGCGCCAAAAGAAGAAACAAAAATCAGAGAGCCAAAAAAGTTGCTCATTCCAATTTTCATTTTTGTCACTGCAATAATTGTTCTGGGCATTTACCCTACAATCATTTTAAACCTTATAGAACCTGTAATTCAGCAGTTCCCATTTGTACCGTAATTTTCCTGAAAGTTAGGATATGTATTTAAAATATAAACCACTTTTTATTAGTGGAAAGACTCAACTATGCTAAACAAAAAGAACAAGCTAATAGCGTTTAATGATCTAGAACGTATGATAATCGAGCCTGGTTTCTGCACTTTATGCGGTGCATGTGAAGCCGCATGTCCAGTCCATGCAATAAAAGTAGAGCAAGACAAAACACGTAGGCTTCACGATTGTTCTGAACATTTAGATAATTGTCCAATCTGCTATGATATCTGCCCACACACCGCTACGCTTATGTTTGAAACATTAAAGTTTGTCGCTGACGCGCCTCACAGAACAGAATCCCTAGGTTATTACCGAAAGATTCTGCTTGCCCATGCAACTAATCCAACTTTAAGAGATGCCAGCAGAAGCGGTGGCGTTGTAAACGCGCTTCTTAATTACGCCATCAACGAAAAAATAATTGACAGCGCTATAGTTTCGGAAGCCTCGTCTAAAGTGCCTATAAAAATCCAGCCGGCAATAAACCTCATACCGGATAACACGCTTTCGGCTGTAGACACTAAGATTGTACCTTCTGCGGTGGCAGAGGCTTTTGGTCGTGCAGTTTTTGAACACGGCAAGGTTCACATTGCTTTCGTTGGCGTTCCTTGTCACATTCTTGCGCTTCGAAAACTTGAGGCTTGGCAGCATAAGCTGGTGGACAGTCTAGAAATAACCATAGGACTTTTTTGCTTGTGGACTTTTTCGCTGGGTAGACTGTTAGAGTATCTTTTACATGAACATAATGTTGCAGCCAATGAAATTCAGTATGTGGATTTGACAGTTGACGAGTACGTTGTAGTTACAGAAAACGGTGTTATTCGAATTCCCTTAGCAGAAGTTGAATCTCATATCATGAACCGTTGTAGAACTTGCACCGACTTCACTTCCGAACTTGCCGACTTAAGCATTGGTGGGGCAAGTCCACTTAAAGACTGGTCTATAGTCATTATTAGAACTAGGAAAGGTGAAGAATTCTTTAATCGTGCAGTTGAAAATGGCATAGTGACAACTAAAAACATAGAGGACGAGCCAGAAGCCTTAGCTCACCTAATTCAACTATCTAATCATAAAAGAAGCGTCGCTTTGCAAGAGATTAAGGCAATGAAGAAAAAAGGAATCCCTGTTCCTACCGCAGCAGAGTTTTCCGCGGGACCAACAGCTAGCGAAATCAACATGTTAGAGAAATTAAAAGTAGGAGATACAATGACAAAAAACGTGATCTCATTACCGCCAACCATGACAATTAATGGATTCTTGGACGAAATAGCAAAACATCATCACACTGGCTTTCCAATAACTGACGAAACAAACAAGATTTTGGGTATTGTTACTCTGCAAGATGCGATGAAAGTTTCTGAAGAAAGGCGGAACAGCCTTTCCATCGGTGAAATCTGCGTGAAAAGTCTAATTGTAGTTTTTCCTTCTAATTCTGTTGCTGAGGCTCTTAGAAAAATGAACAAACATGATGTTGGAAGACTTCTTGTTGTTGATAAAAACGATACACGCACTCTGCTGGGAATTTTAACAAGAAGTGACATAATGCATGCGTTAAGAGAACCATTCTAAATAGTTACCATTTTTTGTTGTAAGATTTGCAATGTGACCTCGGAGATTCCGTCAGTGTCAGTCATCTTAACCGACATACCATTCAGAGAACTTACATGTCACAATTGTCAATCATAGACTATATAAAAGACTGGAGAACCTCGCAATTTAAATTCAAAATTTCCTGTCCTATGTAAAGAAGCCCAAACGAAAAAACCTATTCTCAATTTTTCACTCTCTCGCAATTTTAATGTATACTTATTCTGGTAAAACTACACTTATAGTCATTGATGAATTATTGTTCTGCTTTATTATAATTATAGGGCTTGAACTTGAAAGGAAGTGGACCGGGCGGGATTTGAACCCGCGACTTCCACATTGCGAATGTGGCGTTCATACCAAACTGAACTACCGGCCCGTCTTTCTTTCTGAAAAGAACGTCGATTAAGAAAGTATTTGGAGCTTTCGGTTGTGTTTTTGTTGTGGAATGTACTTAAGGATGCTTAGGAGTGATTGTTTCCAGATTCTACTTATGTTTATTCACTCATGTGATTTTGGATAAAATCATGTCTCTCCATGGCTTGTGTTTCCTGTTTTTGCTCGTGACAAAAGGTGCGTGGCTAATTTTGAAAAAGTCAAGGGCCTGTAACGCACCGTGTCATCCAAGTTTATCAAAAAACTATCGATTTTTGTCACATCCAGAAAATCGAACTGTTTAAGCCATTCAAACACTTTGAGGTAGGAGGAATAGTCTTCATGCACCGAGACTATGACTGCATCAAAACCCAAACCGTTGCCTCTCTCAAGCATAATAAACTCAAACTTCTTATCTTTTACTTTGTCTACGAGAAGCTTCCTTGCTTTTTCTGCTGCTTCTTTGTCAAGGCTTTGAGAAAGCGCGAAAGTCAGCGCCATGATTTTGTATCCAAGTCTGCTGAAGTTTGGTATCATCGTGTATTCTCTTATTATTCCTTCTTTCTCCAATTTGCTCCTCGTTCTTGTAACTGTGGGTTGAGAGACTCCAATCGTCTTTGCCAAATCTCTGTCGCTTCTGCGACTATTCTTCATCAACTCAGAAATTAACTTCAACTCAACATCTTTCACACTTACACCTCCTTGTTCAGCTTCTCCTTTGCGAGAATTAATTCATGACTCGACACTTTTCTTCCCTTTTAGGTTTTGGAATTTTACTTCTATTTTCTCTCGGAAAAGAACATGAATTAGGAGATTTAGAGCTTTCGAATTCGCCTTCTCCTCAGAAGCTTCAGTTGAAAAAGCCATTCAGACTTAAATGATATTAAGGACTTGCGCAAAGATAGGTTAAGAACTAGGTGGCATGTTTGGCTTCTCACTCGGTCATGAATGTTTCGAACTTGACAAAGTACTACGGAAAATTTAAGGCACTAGACTCTGTTTCCTTCACAGTGGATAAAGGCTGGGTGTACGGCTATCTCGGACCGAATGGAGCTGGCAAAACAACCACTATAAGAACGATGCTCGGTCTCCTCAAGCCAGATCAAGGAGAAGTTCAAATAGCTGGCGTAAACCCAACAAACAATCCTGTTAACGCGCTTCAACATGTGGGGTACGCCCCCGAACTGCCGACGCTTCAAGGTTTCTTC
>Ga0172366_10001369_pt1 | contig 18869 bp, 19 predicted proteins | sample LakKivSesite69cm_FD_114533 | JGI IMG/M metagenome (GOLD analysis project Ga0172366, IMG submission 114533) | Sediment microbial communities from Lake Kivu, Rwanda - Sediment site 69cm | ecosystem: Environmental > Aquatic > Freshwater > Lake > Sediment | place: Rwanda: Western Province, Lake... | reverse complement strand
TCGGCGCCTTAATCCTGACTGGGCTACGGGCCCGGCTGGTTAAAATATTAGCCATATTTGTTAAAATCGTTTATGTTAGCTTGTTTCAATTAGTTCTTCGTTTAACCACCAAGACTTCTTTCTTCCATGTTTTTCTCCTGCATAGTACTCCATGACCGTTTTTCCTAGCTGTTGCTTGGAGCGGCTTTGGATCCTTTTAAGCCTATTCAGGATTAACCAGCGGTTCTTGTCTAGGGCTTCGGCTATCTCAGGCGTTGTTGCGCTTTTATAATGTAAGAGGTAGTTTATGATATCATGGTCAATATTGTCGGTGCAGAAGATATGGGGGTTGATCTTTCCTCTCTCGTATGTGAGGATCTCTAGGTCACCTAGGTAACGTTTGATCTCTGATAGGTCGTTTTCTAGCTCCTTGATCCTTTGCTCCAATTCGAGGAGCTTGTTGGGCCGTGGTGTCTTACTTATCTTCTCAATTATGGCATCACGGATGAAGCTGCTTCTCTCACCTTCAGGTATGCGAAGAGCCATCTCCGCGTAGATATCTCCAGGTATCTTAACCGATATTGTCACTACTTTCTCCATAATCATCTCTTCATTAGATATGGATATTTACTCCAATAATAAAAATATGTTTAAAAGAAAAATGAGAAATGAATAAATAAGCTGATGGGTGGATGTCGATTATCTAAGTAGCTCCGCTACCCACCCTATGCCTAACTCTTCAAGTTTCGCCTTTTTTGGAACTCCGTTCTCGTCCCATCCCATCATTTCATAGTATGTGCCTCTGGCTTCCTCTAGCTTCTTAGGATCTACAGATGTTTCTGATAGGGCCCCGGAACTGGTCGGATGGAAGAACCTTTCCGGCAACCAGTCGTCCTCTTTTGTAAAGCCCTCTCTAACATTGAAGGCCCTCGCCATCGTTGTAACCCTCTCCCCGATCTTCATCAGTTCCCAAGCAGTCGTGTTCCAACCTGTTACGGACCTAACAATCTCGGTCTCTTGCAGGTAATCCCACGGTATGAAGTTGCAAAGCAAGAGGCAATTGTTTAGGACACACCAGTCGACATGATAAATTAGAGCCTTGACCTTTCGGGGACCAAGGTCTTCTAATGGAATAGGCTCCAGAATCCCTAAGGCGGCAAACCTATTGAGGTCTCGCCCTCCGCCAGTAATTCCCATATCATGCAGATTATGCTGATGGTCTGCTCCTGTAGGTGAAATCACGTAACCAAGCCCTAACGCCCTCTTTAGTCGGGGCTCATGCATGGGTATCTCTTGTCCCTTTATGTGAATCGCGAATTTCTCAGCGTTCTTCCCGATCTTCTCAGCAGCTCTTTTTACGCCTTCAGCTAAAAGGTCGCCTAAGCCTCGACGTTGACCTATCATCTCAACCATCTGAACCATCGCTTCGGCATTGCCGAAGTTCAGCTTTAATCCATCCGTATCCTCGTTTGTTAATAGGCCGTTTTCATAGCATTCCATGGCAAAGGCAATAGTAGCTCCTGTCGATATAGTATCCAACGAATACCTATTACAGATTTCATTCGCTTTGCATATAGCATTTAAGTTGTCTATACCACAGTTAGACCCTAAAGCTGCTAGAGTCTCATATTCGGGTCCTCCATACACCGGGTCTACGCTCCAGGGGTCGCCTATGCGGACGACCTTCTTGCATCTTACGGGACATGCGTAACAACCATCCATGCCGATTCTCACGGTATTCTTTACTGCCTCCGCGTCTATGGCTTCAGCGTTTGAAAAGTTCCCATCCCTAAAGTTGCGGGTAGGAAGATTACCTATCATTGCATAGGCGGCTATCGAGGCTCCTGTACCATAATTATGAGCCCACCCGATAACATCATTCATGTTTTGAATCAACCAGTTTGTAAGTTCCTTAAGCTTTTCAGAATCGACCACATTTACCCTTCCACGCCCCCTAACCGCTACAGCCTTTAGGTTCTTCGAGCCCATAACAGCACCCATACCAGTTCGTCCTGCTACATCCTTGAGATCATTAATTATGCATGCATAGCGAACCAATCTCTCGCCTCCAGGACCGATTTGAGCAACACGGATGAGATCGTCACCCAATTCTTCTCGTATAATTCTCTGAGCCTCTCCAGTATCCTTACCCCAGAGATGAGAGGCCTCTCTGATCTCTGCCTCTCTGTCATGCACCCACAGATAAACTGGTCTTTTGGCCTTACCCTCAATGATTATAGCGTCAAATCCGCTCCGCTTCAATTCTACTCCCCAGAAGCCTCCAGACTCAGCTTCGCCGAAGCCCCCGGTAAGGGGAGACTTGGCTCCAACACTACTTCTACCATTGCCTGGGATAGGCGCACCAGTAACCGGGCCGGAGGCAAATATAAGTTTATTAGATGGCCCTAGAGGGTCTATGCCAGGCTTCACTTCCTTGAGGAGAAAGTATGCGATGAACCCTTCCCCGCCTACGTATCTACGATAGAATATATCATCTAAAGTCTCAGTTAAGATCTTTTCCTTAGAGAGATCTACCCTCAAGATCCTGCCGTTACATCCATGGGGCAAAGTCTTCCCTCTATTATTGTAGCGGATACTCTAATTAATTGGTGGCGAATTTTTAAGTTTTTTGAATGCGTATCCGAAGGGGTTCGATAATATATAAATTCTAGAAAGGGTATTGATTTGTTGTTAGGGAGCGTATGTATGGAATGTTTCGGATATCGAATTTTAGGTGGGAGTGATCGGATTGTTTAAGCTAAACTTGGAGTCAGCAACAGGACTGTTACTTTTCATCTCCTTATTTGTCCCATGGACTGTTACTTGGGGTACGAATATAATCGGCTTCTACTCATCTGAGTTCTATGTCTTCGAGTTCCCCTTTATGGCCTATTATGTAGTATCATCTTCCAGTGGCACACAGTTCAGCTGGGAGGTCTACGAGTTTGTGCCGAGATACTTCGGAACCATGCTGATCATTTTCGGCAGTTTTTTGGCAGTTATGGGAAGTATCAAACAGAAGTATAGATTCATCGAGTGGGGAGGCGTCTTGGGTATGCTTGCATTGGTATTCTTTGTGGGTTGTAATTCCGCCAGCGTCTATGTTCCCTATGCCCTCATCCAGAACTATACGACTTTACCCCTCGGGGTATTCATCCCAGTACTCTTCTGGGTTATGATTCTCCTTCGCCCCAGCGAAGCATCAGCAACTGTGTTATCAAAGCCGGGACCCTCCAAGATGTTCTGTGCCCGGTGTGGAAGAGAGGTCTCTCCAGAATTCAGGTTCTGCCCCTATTGTGGAGCTGAATCAAAAAGGTTTTTATGCCCAAAATGTGGTGGGGAATTGTCGTCCGAGTACATTTTCTGTCCATTATGTGGCGCTAGACTAAGAGAGACATGGAGTATCTAATCTCGGCTTCTTTTTATCCTTTGCCCGCAATGACCACAGTAGACTGCGTCAGGCAGATTCTCAGCTCTGCAGTAGAGGCATATATTAATTTGATAGGCTTCGAGCAACCTCGTCCTTCTCTTATCGTATATGCCTACTATTAAGATTGCAGCTGCAGAGCAGACAGCCTCAGCATATAAAATAAAGATTGGTGACCGAAGGATGATTACATAAAGACTCAAAGTGGTCTGCCTCATATCTTGAATCAACCAGAAGTAGAGTTCTTCCTCCTCAGCCATCCTCGTTTCCTCCCTAGAAGATCCGATATAATCCGCAGCTTCAGCCTCATTGACGCCTGTTATATTCTTGAATACGAGGGTGATCGGATACTTCACGAAAGCTTCTGTGATGGCGTATTTGAGGGGATAATCGGGATTGGCGACTACAGGGTCGCATGGAAGCCAACCCCAAGGTGGGATGTAAACCATGGCCCAGGCGTGACCCATAGTATAATGAGTCTCATAGAATAGATGGCCGTCCATCGCTGTATCAGTGAAGTTTTCATACTCCTCCATTGGTAGGTAAACCTGTCCAAGCATTAGGAATGAGGGGATTCCTTGGAGTCTCAGGAGGGCTATTAAAAGGTTCGATTGGTCGTCGCAGTCTCCTTTTCGGTTCATCGCTGTTTCAATAGGATATGTCGGAGCCGCGGAGTCATACCTAATAGAATCCGAGATCCATCTTATGTCGCTTAAAACCATCTCTAAGACGTTTTGGCTGTCCCCTTTTAGTTCTGTAGCTATCTCTTGGAGGGTCATGTTGTAGTATTGCGTGTTATTCCAGATGGCTGTGTCTAACCTCATGGTTGGCGGGCTTCTCCAAGGTGCAACCTCCCTTGTATAGTTTACTAGAGAGTATGGTATATCTGAGAGGTTACCCGATTCCATAATGCTGACCTCAGGGATTTCTCTTTGAAAACTTTCGATCTCACAAACAATTGTTATAGTATACGTATCATTTGGCGCCAGCTGAGGAGGCCCCTCAATTAGGATAAGCGGATTTCCATCCCTATCTTTGGAGATCTGGTAATTATGGTTTACATAGACTATGCGAGGCTTCTGCCATGTGAAGTCAAGAAAAGTTTCTGTGGAGATCCCTCCAAATTCTATCGGTTGACTTCCATTATTCTTGACCATCAATGTCTCTACGTATTGAAAGATGGCTTCCGGTCTTTTGGGAGGAATGGAGAGGGAGTAATGGATGGCTGTGGCTCCAATGATGACTGCAGCGGCGATCATGGTCATTATGGTTCTTCCATATTTCGTCTTCGGCATGAAGGTATGCACTTTCCTATTCTAATAGGAAAATTAACTTGAAGAGAGATATATAAACTACGAGTCTCAGCGTGATTTCGACTTTTTTATTCGCATATATTCTCACGACGGGGTTTAAGGCTTCTCCTTAGGGCATCAACTACGTTTTCTCTTCCCATGGAAAGGATGTAGGGTCCCATCTTCGGTCCCGAGGGCATCCCGAGTAGGATCATATAGAGAACTCTGAAGAATTTTTCTGGTTTAATCCCGTTTCTCCTAGCGATATCGAAGATGGCACTTTGAATCTTTTCTGTTTCCTCCTCGATTAGGATGGCCTCGGTGAGCTGCTTGACAGCTTCCCTCTCTTTTTGACTTAGTCTCACAGTGACCTCCTTAATCTCTAAGAAATCTCTAACCCAGTTGAGGGCGTATCCGATTCTTCTCATTATATCATCGGGAACTTTATCCCCTAGGTGCCCGTACTCTCTCAGCTTCGCGACTACGAATTCTGTCTCTGACCCCTTGGGCGCCGTTTTGGCTAGATATGTGAGTAGGTTATATGGCACATGAACGCTTGGATTTGGAGGCGGTTTCAGGAGCCAGCAGTACTTATATAGGCCTGCGAGCCTAGATCTCTCTTTTTTGTCTTCGATCTTCTTCTTTCCGAAGTACACATCTTCCAGTTCGTCTAGCTCATTCACGTATTGAGGGATATCAGTGACGGAGATATTTCGGGTTCCTACGAACCTTTTAAGAGTTAAGAGAAGAAGTGATTGGGGGGAGCCGTATCTAAACCAGACTTGGGGCGTAAAGACATTGCCGGCTGACTTGGAGATTTTTCTCCCACTTTTGTCCAGGAACATCTCGTACTGGACATGCACTGGCGGCTCATAGCCCAAGATTTCACGGGATATCCTATCGTTCACTCTGACCGAATCGGCGATATCCTTCCCGTAGGCCTCGAACCTTATTCCAAGTGCACGCCATCTAGCTGAAAACTCTCCGGCCTTCCAGCCTAATTTCCCCTCTCCTTTCGTGTAGTTTGCCTTGCCTCTGTTTCCGCAGCCTTCTAACCATCTGCCTTTGATCTCCATTCCTTCGCATACGTATAGAACATTGTTTTCCTCCGGGAGGAAATCGTAAGCCTTTGTCGTATAGATTCTGCCACATTTGGAGCATACGGGGAAGTATGGCAAAGCCTCCTCATACTTTTCTTGTCCGGTTTCCTCCTCAATGATTTTTCCGATATGCTGGGCGTTCTCTAATATGATTCTGATCTCCTCATTCAGTAGGCCATTCTTGTAGGCTTCGACGCCTGAGATAAAGGTATACTCAATTCCGCATCTATCTAGAGCCTCTAGAAGAAGAGAGATCATGTGGTCGCCGTAACTTTTGTGGCAGTTGAATGGGTCGGGGATCTCCATAACCGGGTAGCCCAAATACTTCTCTAGGGATTTTGGAAGCCCAGTTGGGACGCTTCTCAAACCGTCCATATTATCCGAGAAGAGGATGAATTCTGAGTTGAAGCCTTGGTTTCGAAGCGCCAGGGTTACGGCGTAATTTCTCGCTACTTCTGCTAGGCTGCCGATGTGCGGAATGCCTGAGGCGGCGACTCCGCTTTCAACTCTGAGAAGGCCCAATTTTCTGTCGAGTTTACGTTCCCTTTCTATTATCTCGACTGCAACCTTGTCATACCATGTTCCATGGCCTATTATCGCTTCCAATGCTGCCCATTCCTACCCCCATCTATTCTAGTATGATAAACATGCCTTGTCTAATAAATAATCCCTTCGCCAAGTATTCGCTTCTCTCTTCGTATTTCCACATTTTACCTTAAGCCTTGTATAGCTTCCTCATTCGTTTAATGTCCTCTTCAGTTATAAGCGATGGTTTCCCAAAGTGGTAGGCTACCCATTCGGCTGTGGCCACTTCTTCCAAAGTTTCTACGATTGCCTCAGCCTCTATAATATTAGATCCGACGGCCACGACCCCATGGTTCTGGAGTATAAGCACCTTAGCACCAGCTATATGCCTCGCAACTGCTTTAGCCAAGTCCTCTGTGCCTGGGAGGATGAAAGGTATTACGGAGACTTTTCCCAGCGTTACAGCAGCTCCAACTGTTACAGGTTGGATTGCTATCCCAGCTAGGGCTAGCCCAACCGTAACCGGATTATGAGCGTGAACTATCGCGTTTACCTCTGGTCTCGTTTTGTATATAGCCCTATGCATGGGCGTCTCAATCGAGGGCTTCTCAGATCCTTCGAGGATATTTCCTTCAAAGTCCACTTTGATGAGTTTATCGACGATCAACCCGCCCTTGAAGAGGCCGCTCGGGGTGATCCAGAATTCCCCTGCTTCAGGCATCCTAGCGCTGATGTTTCCTTCAGTAGCAGAGATCAAGCCGCGGCTATAAAGAACTCCCATGGCTCTGCATATCTCCCACTTAACCTCTTCTTCCTTGGTGGAAAGATCCTTATTCATATCAGAATCATCCAGAGACTTTTATGGTCTAATAGAGTCATAGTAGATTGGAGATTTAAAATATTAATGCATCAATTTGTATGGATGCTACATCTTTATTTTTGCGAAGTGAAAAATGCCATAACAGAAGCCTCTAAGCCATTAATCCTATCAAAAATAAATTTATTCTTTCTGTGCTATCTATATTAGCTTTGGTGGCCGATGTATTATCAAAAATATTGAGCACGATGAGATTTTTTCTTTTGGCAGGAAACCTTAGCTTTCTTCTTGATATTCAGTTAATTTGGTAGCTATCCGCTAGGATTTATCGATTTGAGGTTCAAATCCTAGGCCAATCTTGCTTGGAGCATGGAAGAATCCCCTTTCAGGGCATAGTTTCTCTTTGTTGAAGGTTTGCTGGATGACAGCGTGCTTTACGAGATATTCTATCATTGGACAGATATTCTTTGGCTGGGAAAATGTAATGCATTGAGCCGCCTCAGCCCATCCGGCATGGGGGATCACAGGTACACCCTCAGAGGATGCTAAGGCGCAGATCTTCCTCATATCAGTTATTCCTCCAGCCCATGTGACATCCATCTGTAATACATCTACTGCTTTATGTTTCAATAGCTCTCTTGCTCCCCATCTTGTGTATTCATGCTCTCCACCAGCGATTGGAATTTCAAGCATCTTGGAGATCTTAGCGTACCCATCTATGTCGTCTGGCATTAAGGGTTCCTCAAGCCAGGACAGTTCATATCTTTCCAGCTTCTTCATCATCTTGATGGTGTATGGTACGGACCAGCTCATCCAGCAGTCAAGCATCAGCTCAACATCGTACCCAACAGCGTCGCGAATAGTTTTGACTAGATCAATGTTCTTCTTCACCCCAGGCAAGCCGCTTCCCGGGCCATGACGGAAGAACCACTTCATCGCTGAGAAGCCTTTATCAACGTAATCTTGGCATCTTTTCACCACATCTTCGGGCTTTAAAGAGAAGCCGAGCATGCTAGCATAGGCTGGGACCTTCTCTTGAACCGGTCCTCCTAGAAGTCTAACAACTGGTTCTCTCTTCACCTTGCCAATTAGGTCCCAGAGTGCACAATCAACAGTGCTTATGGCCTTCATCGTCTCTCCCTTTCGGCCGTGGACTTGGGTTCTGTACTTGATGTCCCAGATCTTCTCAACAGAGAATGGATCCTCACTTAAGATGCGAGGCTTTAAATTCTGCTCGACTATCGTTGCAACATTGGGTGGTATGGGGCCGAAGATCCCTTTCTCATCCTCATCGGTAATTACTTCCAGAAAAATCTGTTCAAAAAAATCCTCGTAACCGATATTGGAGGGACCATCGTTTTTAAACCTCTCATAGATGTCTACAGGTCTTACAAGGCGTTCTTCCCAGAATCCCTTTTGAACAGGGGATTTCCCCCTTAACTTGAAATGACGAATATCTTTAATCATCATTTTTCTTCACCATTCTTTAGATCTTAACATTTGACTTAAATCAGTTTGTTGTAACATTCCGAAAGACTTCCTCTTTTCATAATTCCAAGGATGGGAAAATTACTTAGCAACAGTATTTAATGGCCTCTTACTCTTCCAACATGAGAATTTATAGGCGTACGGGTCGTATGATCCGAATTTTAGAGCATCCCCAGCTAATTAGGCAACTAACATGATTTCTTAAAAATTTTTTTCCTTTTTCTATACTGTTAAAATTATGGTTTATGACCAGTGCTTTGGGGTGCATGAGCTTTCATGGAGTGGCTTGGAAAGGTCACAGAACAGTCAAAAAGTCACAATCCCTTTATATAAGGGGGGTCTAGAGCTCAGCAAAAGAACAGACACTCTGATTGTAGGAATCCCGGCAACAATTGACAATGATGTTTTTGGGACAGACGAAACTATAGGCTTTGATACGGCAGTAAATACTGCGGTTGCTGAGATCGATAAGATTCGGGACACCGCCATTTCCTTTGATAGAATTTTCATAGTCGAGGTTCTGGGTCGAACGAGAGGTTTTATTGCTTTGACTGTAGGTCTAACAGTAGGGGCTGAGATCATATTGGTTCCAGAACAAAAATACAGTTTGGAAGAGATCTCCAGAAATATGAGAGAGAAAGAAGCTAAAGGAAAAAAGTCTGGACTGATTGTTGCAGCTGAAGGCATAGGCGATACTCGTAAGCTCGGAGAAGAGATGCAGAAGAAAACGGGTGCAGAGGTCAGGTTAAGCGTCCTAGGTTATGCCCAAAGAGGCGGCAACCCTACGGCAAGGAGTCGACTGTTAGCCGCTCTATTTTCAGACAATGCAGTTGATCTACTGCTGGAAGGGCAGGGAAATAGAATAGTTGACCTGCAAAATGGTTTAATAACCAGCACGGACCTTGAGAAATCATGTGGCTCAACTAAACCTTTGGACTTGAGCCTGCTTAGGCTAGCGAACACGTTAGCAACGTGATGCCACCTCTAGGTTATGCAAATTCAGAAAGGAGGGAAAAACTGGCTTCAAGAGCGGAGGCCGTTGAGTCTAGAATCAGTTTTAAGCATAACTTAGAGATGAATTTACGAAGAACAGAGATAAATTCAGAGATGTTTGGCAAACGCCATTTACCCAGAAGCTATACGGCTACGCCTTAATTTATCTCTATTCTTATGAGTTTTCCATCTAAAGAATCGACTATTTTTCTTGTGTCCTTCAGGTATACTCTTGGTCCCCAAATACCTATTTCAGGTATCCATGCGTCTCTTCTCTTAGCCAAGGCGATAAGTTCGTCAGCCACGTATTTGACTAATTCTTCGTAGTCTCAATTTTTCTGTGTTGTCACGCCACAGTAAACGATTCTTTTAGTCTCCGTTCTAGGCTGGCTATCAAGAATTGGAACAACTTCTTTGTTTTCGTCATAATCTCGTCACATCACTTATGACATATTATAGGATGCTTTCCCTCCATTTGTTTATTATGTAGGCTATGGTGAAGGGAACAATCATGGTTGTTATTGTGGAAACGGCTACAAACGACGAAAATAGCTGCTGATCAATGACATTGGCGGAGTAAAATATCTGGACAGGTATGATACCCATGGAGAATTTGGCGCTCAGCCCCAGCCCCACAGCGACTATTGCTTTAAGGTTTAATCTAATCTTCTTGCCAACTATTAGGACTGCTAGAAACTTTCCTAAAAAGTTGACTGCAAGGAGCCAAAGAGTTAGTTGAGCCCCATTAACAAAGCTCGAGAAATTAACGCTGAAGCCAATGCCAAAGAAGAAAATTGGGCCTAGAAAACCGTGAGTAATCGCCCTTAACGACGTGAATGCTTTAACTCCGTTGCTGCATGAGTTTCGGATCTTTTGAAAAACCAGCCCAGCGACGATGGCGCCCAACAAGACCCCGAGTTTGAAGTTCTGAGAGATCGCTGTGAAGATTAAGGCGGTAGAGACAATCAGCAGAAACAGGTGAGCATCTTTAGGTTCTCTGTCAAAGCGGATGATTGTTCGTATAATGAACTTGTGAAAAAACCACGCGAAGGCAATGAAGACAAGAAATCCCAAAGCCAGAAATCCATGAAACCATTTCGATAAGCCTTGGTCCAAGCAACCTTGAGCAAAGCCTTCGGGTCAGTTTCGTTTAACTCGCAATAAAAACCCAAAGTCCTAAGATAAACGGTGGCGGTAACCACAGATTTAGCCGCTAGATTATCGAACCGCCTCTTAATATCCTCATCCTCGAGAAGATAAGCGTACTTAGCCTTCGATTTCCATCAATAATGAAAAGCGCGAAGAATATAAAGGATTCGCTTAAAAAATTTGGTGGGCCGGGCCGGATTCGGACCGGCGATCTTCGCCGCGTGAGGGCGATGTCCCTTGGCCTTTAATTAGTTAACCAGCTAGACTACCGGCCCTTCGCATTCATTCGTAAGTTTAACGGTACTTCTGCTCCCTTATATGTTTCTGTCCTTTTTTGTTCAGTCTCGCCATTACTCATATGTGATAGCGTATCGTAAAAGAATTGTTTCTAGGTGCCTCTAGAGGCTATTGATCGATAGGTCGAAGCCAAAGTCTCAAATATGAACCGTACAATCTTCGCGCCGGGATCGATATATCCGATGGATTTCTCTCCGAGATATCTTGCCTTACCATGCCTAGCGACGAGGTCCTTGGTTGAATCTGTGCCGTGTTCCGCCTCTTCAGCCGCCTTATCCAAGGCGTCCTCCAATCTGAAACCCTCTGAGATAGCTTCTCTAAGAGACTTCACAGCCGGCTCAAAGGCGTCGATTAAAGTCTTATCTCCAACCTTCGCCCCGCCGAGAGACTTCGCCTTACTTAAGGAAGCCTCAAACATAGATGCGATATCATTTAGGGTTAACTCGTTCTTTCCCTTTACTGTCTTACCTGCCTCTAGGAAGATCGTCCCAAATAGGGGGCCTGAGGCACCTCCAACCGATGATAGGATCGCCGAGCCCACCGCCATTAGGAGGCTACCTACATCGTTACTCTCGTCTTTCTCAATCTTCTCCTTCGTCTTTCTGAAGCCTATATACATCACGACGCCGAGATCCCCGTCGCCGCAAGCAGCATCAAGCCTAGTTAGATACTCTTTCTCACGCATGATTTTATCCGCGATGTTGATGAGGATCTCCTTAATATCGGTGAAACTGATACCTTGGCTCATTGAATTCCTACCTTTTAGAGGCTTCTATCTCTAACCGAGCTTTTTTATGAGGTCCGGACACTTCTTGAAGGTTGGAGTATAACAGGGAGCATCATAGAGCCTCTTCAGTTCCTTATCAAGACGCATCAGAGTGACAGAGCATCCAGCCATCTCTTGGGTCGTAAGGAAGTTCCCAATCTCAGTTCGATGGATCTTAATCCCAGCGTCTATGAGTAATTGATGAACCTTGCGGTTCATGATATTTAACTCCATGAGCGTGGTGGAGCCGTATCCATTCACAATAACGTTGACCTCATACCCGCTTTGGAAAGGTAAGTCCTTAGTTACCCCATCCACCAAGATCTCCGCCGTCTCATCAGCCGTCAAGAGATTAGTCTTCTTTATACCTCTCTCTCCATGAGCCCCGATGCCAAAATACATCTCATTATCACCGATCATGAAGGTTGGCTGACCAGTAGCGGGGATAGTGGCAGGTAGGAGAGCTACGGCGAAGGTCCTACAGTTATCACGAGCCTTCTCGGCCACCCGCCTCACCTCTGAAAGAGGAGCAAGAGTCTCAGCCATCGCTCCAGCAACTTTTATAACAAAGAGGTCGCCAGCTAAGCCTCTACGTTCATTAATCTTCTCAAGTGGTGCCGAGGCAATATCATCCCACACTCGAACAGTCTCGTTCTCTACTCCCTCAGCAGTAGCCATCTCCGCCGCAATGCCAAAATTCATGTTGTCGCCAGCGTAATTGCCATAAATGTATAGTATACCTCGCCCCGCATCAGCAGCCCTCGTAGCCTCCATAATTAATGGTGGCGTAGGAGCAGCGAAGACTTCGCCTAAGACAGCGCTGTCAGCCATGCCGTATCCAACCCATCCTAGGAATAGCGGTTCATGTCCGCTCCCGCCGCCGATGACGACGCCGACCTTCCCCTTGACAGGTGCGTCTTTCCGTGCAACCACATGTGGTCCAACTTGTTTGACGATATCCGAGTGAGCCTTAACATATCCTTCGATAGATTCAACAGTTACCTGAAACGGGTCATTAATTAACTTCTTCATATCACCCAAGGGGATCACCTGTCAAATTTATAGCTATTAGCTGGGTTTATAAAAGATTCTTTTGAGCCCTTCGAGAAGATTCAACCTGATAAATCACAGAATGCAGATACTGTTAAGCGTTTGTGTTGGAGGTTGGCTCTGTTATATCCTTTTTTTGAGTCTTCGTTTCTTCGGGCTATAGACCCCCCTTATATAAAGAGATTGTGACTTTGTGACGATTCTGTGACCCTTCCAAGCCACTCCATAAAGCTCATAAGCGCCACCAAAACACTGGTCATAAACCCTTATTTTAACAGTATACAGAATACAGAAAATAAAACTTATATAAAGAAGTCGCGTCTCTAGTCTTTTGATGCCGCGGTAGCTCAGTCTGGGAGAGCACCCGACTCGCATTGCATCTATAATCTATGAGGGTGAAGCTGAAGTCCAAGTTTATGAAGAAGGCTGAGACCGGGCTGTCGGGAGTTCAAATCTCCCCCGCGGCACCACGCCATTTCTTATTAAAAGCTTTACAGTTCGTATTGTTTCCACTTAAATCTTGCATTTTGCAATTATTCCGTTTTTTCTGCACATATTTGTTATCATAGTAGGATTCGCTCTTCCTGAATTCCAGAATCTAGTGTTAGCGAGATTCGTAGTATATCTGCGCCAGTTCCCACGGGGTCACAAACTTCACGGGCACTCCCTCAGCGACCCGTTTCTGGATATGTCTCATAATCCCGAGGAACCCGCCACAGTTCCCGAGAGGTTCCCCTGTCGTGACTGCTCCAAAGGGCTTCGACTTTCCGACAAGTTTACCCCTCTCAACTTCCCAATAAAAGGCGGTCGGATGTTCGGCGAAGCCGAAGTAGTACACGCGCTCCGACGAATCCTTCCGGCGCATGGCCACCGTGTCATCAAAGCGTTGACTTGCCTCTTCAATGGTCTCAGAGAAGTCAGGGGCCAGGTTACCAAGTTGTTGTCGGCGAGGTATGAGTTCGTCGGCGGGTAAGACCATAGATCGGACACCGAGTTTGACCATCTTTACGCCGTCGCCAAAATCGGCTTCGTAAACCCATGGAACAGGCCCGTTAGGCGGGGCGTCAGCGGGACGGCTTTGAACTAGGTACTCCCAATCGTCCAAAACAACACGGTAGCCCAGCTCGTAGGCCATGTAGTCATAGATGCGCTCGGCTTCGGCGACAGTGAAAGGTTGCCGCTCAATGGGGCCAAACAAGTTAGAGTCACATTTGTAACCTGGGGTCAATATGCGGCCCGCGTTCACTTTTCTCCCTTTATGCATGACCTGCTCCGCAACACGGTGTAAGTCAGCAATCTTTTGTTGAATGCCGTCGGCTGTAGGGGGATTGGGCCGCCAGAAAAATTTATCCTCCTCTCCTGTTCCGGCGTAGATAAGGGGATGACCTTGGAGACCGAACTCGTAACCGTCAACATCAATGTACTCGTACTTACGGAAGAGTTTGCCATACCTCAGCGGTGGGTCCAACCCAGAGTTTAGGGTGATTGCCAAAGGAATCCGTGAACTGCTGGCATAGTTCTCTTGCAATCTCCAACCCTCGAACATCATTCTCGAAGCTCGGCATGTTCTGAAACTTTCCAAAATCCCAATCGGGATCCGGAAGCCCCCGAGTCTGATAGGCACGGGATGTGGGTATCGCTGCTTCCGGACCGCGGTCCCCTTCCAGGTGCATCATGAAGATGACGTAGATAGGTTTGGTTTGTGGATTCCCTCTTTCTTGCGTCTCTTTTTCGTTCTCCACTCTCTTAACCTACTTTAGCTCCTCTAAGCTTACAGTTTTTCTACCGAATAAGACTGAATGGGAAGTTTACTCCGGTTCTAAGATGACAGCGGTTCCGGTTGCCGAGATTACAACTACCCCTGCCCCTAGGCCTATGTCAGAAGTTTCCATGTCTAATCCGATTACTGCGTTAGCCCCAAGGGCTAAAGCCTTCGATTTCATTCTCTCCATAGCTTCATTTCTAGCCTTCTCAAGTTCCGTTGTGAACGCCGTTACCTCTCCGCCAAGCATTGTCTCGATTCCAGCAATGAACTTTCCCAAGAGGCCTCTTGTTCTCGGAGTCAAACCTGTTACAACACCTAAAATCTTAGAAACCCTATAACCGGAAACAGTTGGAGTTGTAGTTATTATGAAGCCTACAGCCGAACTTAAAGCCGTTCCGCATTTAGAACAGAACTTTGCACCTTCACTAACCTCAGATCCGCAGTTAGGACACTTCAAAATTATCCCTCTCTACTGGTGCTACTATAAACACATACATATATTTATAGTAGCATCAATATATGTTTTTCAGTTTAAAAAACCAAAAGGTTTAGAAGCCTAATTTTAATAATCAGTAAGATTAGTGAGGTTGTCATCCGTGAATCTGGGAAGGATTAACTCTTTAAAGATGACTGGAACCACCACTCTGGCCCTTAGATGCAGTGATGGGGTAATAATGGCGACGGATACAAGGGCTACTTTGCTTCCAGGCTTCGTCGCGCATAAGAATGCCAAAAAGGTCTATAGGATAACTAGAAACATGGGGATGACTATTGCCGGGTCGCCTGCTGAAGCTCAGAACGTCCTAGACCTTCTAAGGGTAAACGCTAACCTTTATGAGATGCAGAGGGGAAGAATCATCCCAGTTCGCGCCGTTGCAAATCTAGCCTCTAACATCCTATTATCTCAGAGATATTATCCCTATGCAGTCCAAGTTATCATCGGAGGAGCCGACAGCGAAGGATATCATCTCTTCTCTTTGGATCCCTTCGGAAGCCTCATAAAAGACGATATGATCTCAACTGGTTCAGGCTCACCAGTAGCTTATGGTGTACTTGAAAACGCGTATATGGAAGGAATCCTCTTGAAAGAAGGATTAATCTTGGCTGCGAAGGCTCTTACTGCAACTATGAAACGAAATATATACACAGGAGACAATTTTAACATAGCGACGATAACCAAAGAGGAAGGCTACATGGAGCTAAGCGAGAAAGAGAGAAAGGAACTAATAAGCAGCCTGTCTTAAAGATACAACGTTATCTCCATGAGGCTACTTATCTTTTTAACCATTCCCTTAACTTTATTATCGCGATCGATTAGTAACACGTTCAATCCGGCTTTTCTAGCCCCTTCATAGTCCATCTCTAGGTTGTCGCCTACAAAAAGCGCTTCAGAGGGAGAGACTTTGATCTTCTCCAAGGCGTAGAGGAAGATTTCCCGGTTCGGCTTTGGCTTTTTGACAATGTCGACCCCCACAGCCACATCGAAGATGCCAGTCAGCCCCGTCCTTCTAAAGACCTCATCGATGTCCCTTATAAAACCGTTAGATACCAAGCCTAATTTGAATCCCTTGCTCCTCAATCCCCTCAAGGTAACCTTTACATCGGGATATAGCCGGACGTCCGCATAGTCCCACCAGCGTTCAGTGATGGCTTCTGCCAGAGGTTTCAAGTTTCCATCAATCTGAAGCCTTCTTAGAATCCTCATATTCCATTCGGTCCAGAACTCATCGTATGACAATGTGTAATCTTCAAGTGTTAGTTGATTATCGACCTCTTTGCAGGCTAGAGTAATCTCAGATAAGGGTTTCTGGATCTTATAGGCATGGAGTATCCTCTTCATGATCTCTGGAACCGCCGCGGTCTTTATTAGAGTGCCGCCCAAATCAAAGAGAACCGCCATGATCATGTTGTCTCAGATACCCCTCAATATGCCAGTCTCTCGCAACCATTAAATCTTAGAACTTTTCTCTTATCACATAAATTCTTTATCCTTTTTTACATTAATAAAGGAAAATGGGATTAAATGTGAGGACTTGAAATGCTGATTCTAATCTTGGCAGAGTCTGCTCTTGAAACTGTTCCTAAAAGTTTATGGGAGCATCCATCTGTCAAGCGGTACTCAGAACAGAGAGGAAAGCCTCCTCAGTTCAACCTTCTCGACAGGTCATATCACCACGAAGCCATGAAGACGCTCGAGGAGAACTGGAAGAGAGGTCGCCCAGACATCGTCCATTTCAGTCTGCTCGAGGCATTAGGTTCACCGCTCAATAGGGAAGGCATCCTCAAAGTATTTGTGCATACAAATCAAGATTATGTGATCTCAATGGTCCCTGAGACGCGGTTACCTAGGAACTATATGCGGTTTATTGGGCTTATTGAGCAGCTCTTTGAGCATGGAATGGTCCCTAAAACTGGAAAAGCATTACTCACTCTACAACGTAAAGGGCTGCCGAAGCTGCTCAACGAGATAAAACCTACCTATGTCGTCGCCTTCAGCAGAATCGGGCGTGCTATAACGCTTGAGGAAGCAATCTCCAGGCTATCAAATAGGGAAAGATTAGCGGTGATCATAGGCGGCTTTCCCACAGGGCACTTCACCAAGACAACAACTGAACTAGTAGATGAAGTCATTAATATAGACCCTGATATGCTAGAGGCATGGACTCTAACCTCCAGAGTTATCTACGAATATGAGAGAGCTGTCTCTCTAGTTAAGAAAAGGTTAAAGCGTTAATAAAATTCTGTTAATTAAAAAGCAGTGATTTTTCAGTTAGAGAGTTTGGTTCTCAGGGATTAAATATGGATTTAGGGAAATTTATTTAATTTCGTTACGAAAGGGTTTTTTTCTCATGTCCAACGGAAGACCTTTCTGTTGTAGAAGACCTCTGGCAGAATCAAGAAACCCAATAACGAGAACGGTATTACGATCATCCAATCCTGAAGTGTCATAAAAGCTGTTTCGAACAGCTGGATGCCGAATAACACTCCTGTATAAGGTAACATCAAGGTTAGGGCGGCTGAGAAAAAGACAGCCAACAATAGATACTTATTGTTTGTAAATCCAACTTTGAAGGCGTTCCTTGTCTCTGAACGGCAGTTCCAAACCACGATTAGCTCCTGCATTGTAGCTTGCATGAAAGCTAGGGTTCTAGCTTCTTCCACGGGTTCTCCCCAAATATAATACGCCACATAGAATAGAACAGCTGTCCCAATGAACTGTGTGACGAAGGTGGCCAGTATGGATGCGATCCTCCCGTGAAGAACTCCTTCCTTCGGGTCTCTCGGCGGTCTTTTCATTACATCATCCGCAGGCGGGTCTTGGCTTAATGCAATGGCTGGAGCCCCGTCAGTCATCAGGTTTATCCATAAGATCATTCCCGCCGTTAAGGGAAGCTCCAAACCTAACAATGCGAATGTTCCGATAATAAAGAGTTCATCAAAGTTGCATCTCAGAAGGAAGAAAGAGAACTTTTTGATGTTGTCATAGATCGTCCGTCCCCCTTCAACAGCCTTAACAATCGTCGCGAAGTTGTCATCTGCTAGAACCATATCCGCCGCTTCTTTGGTCACGTCTGTGCCAGTGATGCCCATCGCGACGCCTATATCAGCCTGCTTAAGCGCAGGAGCATCGTTCACGCCGTCCCCGGTCATGGCGACGATGTGTCCCTTCTTCTTTAGGGCTTTCACGATGCGGATCTTATGTTCAGGTGAGACCCGGGCATATACCATTACGTTCTCCACGATCTTCTCAAACTCTTCGTCGCTAATTCTGTCGATTTCTTCGCCAGTAAGAGCTGTACCTTCGTTTAGCATCATCCCGATCTCCTTTGCTATGGCGATGGCTGTGAGCTTGTGATCGCCAGTGATCATCACGGTCTTGATTCCAGATTGTCTGCACTTTTCGTTGGCTTCCTTCGCCTCCTCCCGAGGCGGATCGATCATTCCAACCAGCCCGATAAAGACGAGTTTGTCCTCTATCTTTTCGTCAATGTCTTCGTTGGCGAAGTCTCTAGGGTTTGGATCAGGCAATTCTTTGTAGGCTACTCCGAGTACCCGTAGAGCTTCATTCGCCATGTCCTCATTTACTTTTAGGCTGGTCTTCCTCTCTCTACTGGTTAGCCGTCGAGGCTCTCCATTCTTCAAGACGTAGGCACATCGATTCAGTATGATCTCGGGGGCTCCTTTCATGATGACCAGAAGTTTCCCTTCAGGGGTCTTTTG
>Ga0172366_10001368_pt1 | contig 18870 bp, 17 predicted proteins | sample LakKivSesite69cm_FD_114533 | JGI IMG/M metagenome (GOLD analysis project Ga0172366, IMG submission 114533) | Sediment microbial communities from Lake Kivu, Rwanda - Sediment site 69cm | ecosystem: Environmental > Aquatic > Freshwater > Lake > Sediment | place: Rwanda: Western Province, Lake... | reverse complement strand
GCAGGACGCTGACAAGTGCTGGCCAGCTCCACATGCTTGCCCTCGCGCGAGGCATCGTGGATCGCGTGCATGATGTCGAGCACATGGTAGGTCAGCTCGCCGCTCGCCCGGTGCGCCCGACCGTACCGCAGCGCATAGGCCATGTCGGCCACGCCGGTGCCCCGATTCCTGGTGTAGTTGTGGCTATCGGGCACCTGAATCCACCCCTTGGCTCCGGCGCGCTGCACCATCACTGGGCCTACGAAGCCATTCGGATCGGGCACGCTCAATGACCCCGTAGTGCCGTAAACCTCAATCCGTGGCAGGTTGGCCGCCCATATGTCAAAGCTGGTGATGATCGTGCCCACTGCACCATTGGCGAAATCCATAACCCCCACCACATGTGTGGGCACTTCCACCTTGACCACCGTGCCATACTTGGGCTTGCTGGTGATTACCCGTTCGGGGGAGGTGATCCGCGCTGAGCCCGTCACCCGGCAGACAGGGCCGAGCAAGTTGACCAGGGCCGTGATATAGTAAGGCCCCATGTCGAACATCGGCCCGCCGCCCACCTGATAATAAAAGGCCGGATCAGGATGCCAGCTCTCGTGGCCGTGGCAGGTCATGAAGGCTGTAGCGGCGACTGGCTCGCCGATCCAACCGTCATCAATCAGCTTGCGGCAAGTCTGGTGGCTGGCCCCGTAGAAGGTATCCGGCGCGCCACCAACCAGCAAGCCCCTGGCTTTGGCCATTGCCAGCAGCCTCTGGCCCTGCTCTCTGGTCAGCGCCAGAGGCTTCTCGTTGTAGACCGACTTCCCCGCCTCCAGGGCGGCCAGGGCCACCTCATAGTGGGCCTTGGGGATGGTCAGGTTGGCCACGATCTTGATCTCAGGGTCGGCCAGCAGGTCCCTTACGCTGCAAGCGCGAGGGATGTTGAATTCCGCTGCTTTGGCCTGCGCCCGCTCGGGGACCAAATCCGCGCAGGCGGCTACTTCGAGGATGTCAAAGCTCGGCATATTGGCGAAATAGACCCCGCTGATGTTGCCGCAGCCGATTACCCCCACTTTGACTCTGGATTCGCTCATGCTATCGTTCGCTCCTTTGGATTAAGTTTCCTGACTTGTGAGAATCACAGCACGCCGAGGCCGAGAAGCAGCGTTGCAACCGCACGAATCCGCTCCTCCGGCCCGCCGAAGGCCCACACCTGGCTCTTGTCCACACTGCTCGTAAGCCCCGTATCGCCGCCAATTGCCGGGACGTGATATTCCAGCTCTCCGAAGGCGCCGAGCTTGCCGTCATCATTGTACGCTTCGAACGCATAGCCCAGCTCCTCAGGACTATCCCAGGGCGTGTCAATGTACTCGCCAGAGGGATTCACGGCGAAGTTGCGCACGACAAGTGCCCAGGTTCCCCCTCCAAGGGGACGAAGGTATCCCGCCCTGCCCCTGAGCGTTGTGGCCCGCAGGCCGATCTTGTACTGCGCCCGCCCATCTATGTGCAGATGCACTGAACTCGCAGCAACGGTCAGGTGCTCAGGCCCTGCGGATCCGAAATAGGTGCGCACCGCAGCCTTCCCCAGGGTGGACACCATCATCTCACCTCCCGCCGGCAAGGCGATGATGTTCCAGAGGCTCACCTGCGCAGTCGGATCGGGCGTGGCGAGCAATTGCAGTGAGGTTGCCAGCTCGTAACCGACATAGCGTACCTCGCCAAGCCAGTCCCTCACCTGAGCCTCGCCTCGCAGAGGGTTGGGGATCATGCGTATCGTCTTCTCGACGCCCACATCGCAGGTGGTCTTTTTGCGATGTATCGGCACGCGCATGGTGGTGCTTGCCTTAATGGCTCCGCCGTTGCGCTCAACCATGTAGCGGCCAGGATCCATGCTGTAAGGAACCTTATAGGTTGGCCAGGGATCGGCGATGTTGCCGACGCAGGTATCTACCTCCGGGCTGATCCAGGTGCGCTCGCCGCCAATGTTGACCCACTCAGGGCTGGCGAACACCTTAGCGGCCTCCTCTGGCCGGGCCACTCGGGAATCGGCCCAAAAGAGACTCTGCCCATCATCCTCGGCGAAAAGACCCAGCACCCTCGCCCCAAAGGGCAAGAAAAGCAGCGCCCCGCCCTCCGCGCCACGGAGCTCGAGCGCCGGGTGCTCGGCCCCGCGCAAGGCATCGATTAGTCTCGCCCTATCGGATTGTGCCATCCCTCCACCTCCCGCGCCTGCGCTCATCCTATGAGAAGCCCACAGATCAACTCATCAGCCGCTCATGCTCCTTAGCCAACCGCTCAAAGATCCTCTTGACTTCGGGGATTGGGAGCTTCTGAGCGCCCAACGTATAGAAGCTGACTGCCGTCTGCTCTGCCCTATGCCAGGCTCCAGCGAGAGCCTCTGGGCTGGCTCCGGCACCCGGCACATCGCCTAACGTATAGTCCTCACTCCTGAACCCGCTGATTGGCTCCAGAATCATCTCGGCGACATTCTCCCGCCGCACGCGCTCCAGGAGCTTTTCTCGCTTCTGCGCCGCCTCTACCGCCTGCGCCAGCCTGCCCGAGGGCTCACCTGATGCACTGCCCTGCAACGTGCGACAGAACGTTCCAAGCTGCTGCTCAAAGGTAATGGCAAAGCCCAACACGGCTCCAAATGTTGCTAGTTCCACCCCCGCCTCCCTTTCCGCCTAGAACCAGCGGGTGATCACGACCTTACGGTCGGTATAGAACTCGATGCCGTCGCGCCCCTGACCATGCAGGCTGCCGAAAAAGGAGTCCTTCATGCCTCCGAAGGGGAACATCGCCATGGGCGCGGCGATGCCGATATTGATGCCAACGTTCCCGCAGGCCACCCAGTATTTGAACTCACGGGCAGAGGCCCCACTCGATGTGAAGATAGAGGTAGCATTGCCATGTGGATTGCCATGGATCACGTCAATAGCTTCGCGCAGATCGGCTACCCTGATGATGCTCAGGACCGGGCCAAAGACCTCCTCCTTGGCAATGGTCATCGCCGGCGTCACGTTGTCAAGTAGGGTCGGCCCCACGAAAAAGCCTTTCTCATAGCCGGGGACTACTATCTCCCGGCCATCCACTAAAGCCGTAGCCCCATCGGCGATAGCTCCATTGATATAGTTGATGATCTTTTGCTTGGCCTCTGCCGAGATAACCGGCCCCATCTGTGTCGTGGGGTCCAGGCCATAGCCCACGCGCAGGCTGGCGAAGGCGGCCTTGAGCATGGGGACGATCTCCCTGTCCACACCCCCAACGCAAAGCAGATTGCTGCCTGCCAGGCAGCGCTCTCCAGCGCACCCACATGCCGAGGTCATGATTGCCTGCACCGTGCGCGGAAGGTCCGCATCAGGCATGACCACCAGGGCATTCTTGGCTCCACCTTGGGCCTGGACGCGTTTGCCATGCGCCGCTGAGTACGCATAGATGTGCCGCGCCGTGCGCGTCGAGCCGACAAAAGAGACTCCCTTAACGAGGGGATGATCCATCAGCCGGTCGGCCACATCGCGCGTGCCGTTCACCAGGTTTACCACGCCAGGGGGCAGCATCACCTCATCGAGGATCTCATAGAGGCGATTGGCAGCCAGCGGCGTCTGCGGGGATGGCTTGAGAACGAAGGTATTACCACAGGCAATAGCATAGGGCAGAAACCAAAAGGGGACCATGGCGGGGAAATTGAAGGGGGCAATCATGGTAAAGACCCCGACAGGTTGTCGTAGGGCCTCTTCATCAATGCCTTGGGCGACGTCCTCTGCGTTGTAGCCCATTAGGAGGGAGGGGATCCCCGTGGCCACCTCCACGTTCTCAATCGCCCGGCGCACTTCGCCTCGTGCCTCATCGAGCGTCTTGCCATTCTCCTTAGTAACGATCTCCGAGATCTCCTCAAAGGCGTCTTCCATCGCCTCCTTCAGCCGGAACATATAGCGCGAACGGGTGATAGGCGGCGTATGCCGCCACTCGGCGAAGGCTGCCTGAGCTGCCTCTACCGCGAGGCTTGCCTCATCAGGAGTAGAGAGCGGCTCCAGAGCCAGCGCCTCCCCCGTCGCCGGATTGAGTATCTCGAACTCCTGCGAGCTCTGAGAATCCACCCAATCCCCATTGATGTAGTTCCGCAGCTTCTTCAAGGTCATCGCTTCCCTCCATATGATTAGCCGAGCGGCTTTCCTCCCGCTCTCAGCGCATTCTCGGCGGCCTCTGAGGCTAGTCCTGTGGGATTTCCAGCACAGCGCTGCCCCTGACTTCGCTCCGCTTCAGTCGTCCCAGCACCTCGTTGGCCTGCGCAAGCGGAAAGACCTCTATCTCGGTGTGCAACGGAGCATCCGCTGCCAGGCTAAGAAACTCTTCCGCATCCTGCCGGGTGAAGTTGGCCACGCTGCGCAGCGTTCGCTCCTGATAGAGCAGCTCATAGCGCACCTCAGGGATGGCGCTCATGGTGACTGCATTGATCGCCAGCGTGCCTCCGGGCCGCAAATGGCCGAGCGCCAGCGGCACGAGCCAGCCCACGGGCGCAAAGGTGATCCCCGCATCCAGTGGAGCGGGCGAGGCATTCTCGGCGGCCCCTGCCCATTCCGCCCCAAGCTCCCTGGCCAGCCGCCTGTGCTCCTCGCCCCGCGTAAAGACGTAGACCCGGCATCCCCAATGACGAGCCACCTGGATTACCAGGTGCGCGCTGGCCCCGAAACCATACAACCCCAGCCTCTCGCCGGGCTTGATCCCACTCAGGCGCAAAGACCGATAGCCTATGATACCCGCACACAGGAGTGGTGCGGCCTGAATGTCACTGAAGCGATCGGGAAGCAGGTAGGCGAAGCGCTCATCCGCGAGGGCGTACTGAGCGTAGCCGCCATTTATATGCAGCCCAGTAAACCGCGCCCTGGCGCAGAGGTTCTCCTCTCCTCGCAGGCAAAACTCGCACTCGCCGCAGGCCCAGGCCAACCAGCCCACACCGACGCGAGCGCCCAGGGCAAAGCGCGTAGCGCCTGGCCCCAGTTTCTCGACGACCCCCACGATCTGGTGACCTGGGATCAAGGGAAGCCGCGGCAGGGCCAATTCACCCTCCACGGTGTGCAAATCAGTATGACATACCCCACACGCCCGAACCCGTATCAGAATTCCGCCCATACCCGGTTCAGGGCATGGCACCTCAGCCCAGGTCAGTGGTTGCTCCTCAACGGGTCTGGGCGAAGGCAAGATCATCGCCTGCACTATCTGTTCCCCTAACAATGCATCTCCGGCATGAGCACCTTCGCCCTTGCGCAGCTTGAGCTGCCTTTTCGCCAGGGCAAAAGTGTACTCCCACAGCGGCACATCTCCAATCTTGGCCCTTGCTGGCTCACAGCGCACAAGCCATCCCATACCGGGAATGATAGTGCTTAAGGTCGAGCTGGGTGATGAGCGACAGAGGCTCCGGCAACGCCGATAATGGAAACCAGCCGATGGCGGAGCACTTTTCCGGCTCCACGATGCGCGGAACGCCTCCCACGTGGCGGGCCAGGTAGGTAGGGGAGATCCAATGCTGTTTCTCCTCAACCAGGATGTGGTCATCCACGCTAAGCAGCTCGACCACCTGGATCTCCATCTCATATTCCTCCAGGAACTCGCGCCGCACGGCATCAATGAGCTTCTCGCCAAAGCTCACCTTGCCCCCAGGGAACTCCCAATACCCCCTCTCGTTACTAGCCCGAGGCCCCCTTTTGGCCAAGAACACTCGGCCCTCCTGGTCAAAGATCATCGCGCCCACGCCGACGCCGATATAGTCACGCCCTGGGATCACGCCCTACCTCCCACATCTGGCCCACGGTGCTCACCAATGTAACAGATTCCTATCTGCCACGAAGCGGGTTACCGTCTTCATGGGGGCACGATCTACCCGCAGGTGTTCCCGCAGGTAGAGGGGGTAGCTCGTAGGAGACTCGTCGCGCGGCGAGATGTCCACTAGAGTGCTGCCACGAAAGGTGCATCGGTAGGTGCGCTCATCCTGAGTGCGCGAGGCCACAGTGTAGCTGGCCGTCGTCTCGCGGATAGGAAACTCCAGCACAACCTGGTCACCTGGCTTCAGGCCGTCCACAAAGAGGAAATTGCCCACCCAGAGGTGTTCGCGCGGTCGGTCAGAAACCCCCAAGCGAAGCTCACGACGCGCGACCCACGCGGGAACGCGCACGAACAAGCGGCGCGCCGTCTTGGCATGAACCACGACCTTACCCTCATAAGGCAAATAGCTATCCACATCCACGCTCTTGGCTGCACGGTTCAGCAATAAGTTGACCTGGGTCGTGTCGCCATCCTCGCGCAGGATCGCTTCCCAGGCGTAGTACAGGCCCTGGGTGCCGTTCCCGGTACAGCATTGCATCACCCAGGGATTGGGGATGCTGGTGGGTGAGCTATGCCCCGCATAGTTGCCCAGACTGCGCGCGATCACATCGGGGCCAGTGTAGGTTCGCCCTGGTGTAGTCGGCACCTCGCCCGGCTTCAGCTCGGGCGAGCGAGCGGCAATCTGTTCCAATAGATCGGCGCGGGTCAACTGCTGCTCCACCAGATGGTTGCGTACCAACGCATCTACGTCATCCCAGTAATCCCCCAGGCCAGCATCCGTCAGGCGGACGCCCAACGCAACGAGATCGCCCAGGGCACAGCCCTCAACCATGTTGATCGCTGCCGGGTAGCAGTCAACCCAGCCGATGCGCGGGAGGCCAAGGGTCATGGTGTACTCGTACGAACGACGGACAAACTCCAGCACGCGCATATCATTGGCCACTCTGGCGTATTCCAACATGCCTCGCAGGGCGATAGCGCGGGCATGGAAATGGCTGTACCAATGTCCTTGCTCATGCCCGGCCACACAGGCCGGATCGGGCAATAAAGCGGCGACGTGCCCGACCAAGCCCTCTGCCTTGTGCTCCGTGTCAGGCACGCCGCCCCAGAACTTGCTCAGCATACAAAAGCGAGTCAGCCGGCCAGCCAGGTCCAGCGCTGCCGGATCGCCGCTCGCAGCATACCAGCGCGCCAGGGCCTGGATCTGGTGCCCCTGATAGCAGACCACTGACCCCTCGCCGCCCTCGGTTTCGCCCTTCGGCTCGTCGGTGCGCAGCCAGCCGGAGCGGGGGTAATTGAACGGCTCACCGAATCCGCCGTCGGGGTAGTAGGCATAGTCGTCGCGGAAGACGGCAATGCGACGTAGGCCCTCGGCCAACTCGCGTATCAGCCCGCCCCACTGAGGGTTGCCGGGATCCAGCTCTTGCCAGGCGAGCAGCGCACGCAGCATACGCCCCGTGCCACCGACGTTGCAGAGATCCTCATCCTTGCGCTCGCCGTCAAAGGCCGGGTTATACGAGTTGCGCCACGGTCGAGCCGGGTCCACGCGATTCCAGTACAGCCCATCCTCGATGCGCGAGATGAGCTCGGCCCGCTGACCGGCCTCCACATCGGTATACTGGCCGCTCCCACTCATCAGGCGCATCATGGCAAGCGACTCGGCCAGCTTGGGATCACAGGTCGTGTCGGCACCATGATGCTGCATGTAGGGGGGCCTGCTGGCGTAGCGCACCGAGAAGTACATCTGGTAGTGTAGTGCCGGATCAATGACCCCGCCCAGGCCATTGATGGCCAGAGCCGCGCGGTCGGCCAAATCGAGCGTGTCGGGGACAACCGCCTGGTAGCGCTCACCCACATAGGCCTTCTCAAAGAATGCGTCCATCCTGCCTCCTTTTAGTCCCCGTGTTGCGCGCTTCCCCACTCGCCACCACAAAGGACAGTGCACTATCGTCGCTGTGTGAAAGGCTAATAGCCCACTCGTCCAGGCCCAGCTCCTGAGCGCGAGCGAGCGCGCGACTGTAAAGCGTCACCAAGGGCTTGCCCCGGCTGTCGGCCAGCACCTCCATCTCCGTCCAGGCGATGCCCACAAGCCCCGTGCCCAAGGCTTTGGAGATCGCCTCCTTAGCCGCGAAGCGGGCCGCAAGCTCCGCAATGCGCCCTCGACAGAAGGCAATCTCCGCCGGGGTATAAACGCGGCGAAGGAAGCGCTCACCCCAGCGATCCAGCGCCCGTACCAGGCGGGGGATTTCGACAATATCCACACCTACACTGAGCATGAGACCGCTCCCGACTGGCAGAGATCAGCGCACAGGCACGCCCCCCGCGTGCCAGGGGAAAGCATAGCTCGGCTGGTGCACATAGCGCCTCATGCCGATGTCGAGCTGAATCTCCGTTCCGGGCTGCAGGCGCACCATGAGGGTCTTGTCATTCACCGGCACTTGCACCTGCTCCACCCTCCCTTCCCGTTCCAAGCTGTACTCGGCCACGGTAAACTCATGCTCTCCGTAGCAGCCGGCCTGGATGAGCACCTCACGCGGCTCAAAAATGCTCAGGTTTACCAGTTCCACGCTGACCTTATCCGCCCCCAGGCGACTGACCAGTGCCGCCACGTCGCGCGGCAGCCCAGCCCGCTTGCCGGCCGGATCAAAGTAGCGCACACGGCCCTGCAAGAGAGCGCCATTATAGATGGTCATCGGCGCGCCAGTGGTCAACTGCACCAGGGCCTCCACGAGCACCGGGTTGCGCTGTTGCCAGTGATGCTCGTCCACTTTGGTCAGATCGGACTGGTCGTTGAGCACCATATCCATACGACTGCACATCTGGCGATAGGCGACGCTGAGGATCTTTTCCGGGTAATCCAGGTTCTCTCCTGCGAGAAAGCGCAGCCAAGGCTCCTCGTGGCCGTCCTCGCCCTTGGAGCGAAAGTCACCCACCTCCCGCCAATCCCGGCCACTGCCCAGCCGCACCCTCTCCAGTCGCTGCCAATCAGCTTCGGCCTGAGAGGCAGTCCACAAATGAGCCAGCTCCAGCCCCGTCAGCGGACGGTAGTCTGTCCATCCTTCGTCCGTATGCTTGAAAGGCGCTAGGAGCTTGCCGTCCCGGGTGACAGCCCGCTCCAGGAGCATGTCGAACTGTGACCGCAAGAGGCTGAGGTACTGCGCGTCCCCTGTAACAAGCTGCGCGCACTGCGCGGCCACGATCAGCGCGCTCCCGATCATGTGTAGCGAATACAGCCCGGCCCAACCATAATGCCCGCCCCACCACTGGCCGTCGCGGTACTCGCCGATCTTGCCTGTGAGGCCAATGTTGTCGGGGATGATCCCGCCGTTCTGCTCGATGCGCTCCATCCAGGCCTCGACGTATTCCACGATCCAATCGCGGTACTTCCGGTCTCCCGTGTAGAGATAGGCGTTGGTTACCAGCCCCACCACGGACAAGTTCACCGGAATATCTCCACGCATCACCACTTCATCGAACTTGGCATGCACCTTCTCGCGCGTTGCCGGGTCCTGGTGCCATTTTGGCGGAAGCGTGAACCCTGGTCCCAGGGTGACGTGGCGGTACTCGAGGTTGTAATGCACGTCGCCGAAGCGGGCGTGGAAGAGCGGCCCTTTGGCCCCGCTGAAAGGCGAACGGATCAGGCGATACTGGGGATCATAGTTAGGCACCTCGGGGTCCTCGTTCATGTAAAGGCCGGCGAAGCGCCTGGCGCGCTTGATCATCTCCTCGTTGGTCGGATCGGCCAAGCCGAAGAAGTAGAAGAAAATGTAATTCTCACTATTGTGGAACCAGTCGTCGTTGTCAATGAACTCATTGGTCGCACGCCCATAGTCGTACATGATCTGGCGCGTGACGGCGCTCCATTCCTGAATAGCCAGGTCCAGCACGTGCTTGCCACCGCCCAGGGCGTAAAAGAGAGGCCAATTGAAGAAGCTCTCATAGAGATCATCCGCCCAGACGCCATCGCCTGGGTACTCGTGCCGCCAGATGAGTTGACCACCAGGACGGGTGTACTTGTGCACAAAGATCGGGGCCGCAGCATCCATAGCCTCGATCAGCCGCCGTTCAAGCAAGGCCCAGGCGGGGACTCGGGTACGCTTCACGCTCTCGATAACCATCGGTTCAACCATTGTCGTCTCTTCCTCTCGATTTGTGGATTCTCCACCCTAGACAGTCGCCTCTCGCGCCGTGCGCACGAAGGCAATCAAGTTCTCCGGCGGCGTGCCAGGCAGGACGGCATCCGCCGTGGAGTAGATGTGAACGCAACCCCGCACGGCTGCGACCATCTCGCGCGTTGCCCGTGTCACCTCCTCAAGGCTCCCCTCACGGAGCACGCGCAAGCTCAGATTGCCCTTGGAGCAAATGGCGGGGGCCAGGTGTCGTCGTGATTCCGCCAGGTCGTTATCTCCCTCTGGAGGCGGCGCAACCGTCTCGATGACATCGGCGTGGAACTGGTCAAACCGCCCAGAGAGGATCATCTGCCGCGTCATGCCGCAGTTATGATACCAAAACAGCCCGCCGTGCTGGTGAGTCCAATCCGCGAGGATGCGCAAGTAAGGCAGGTCCTGGGTATCGAAGCGCTCCGGTGAGGTCATCTCCAGGCCGTAAGTGGATTCACTCATAAAGTCTATCCCCTCTTCCACCGCAATGCCAAAGACGAAAAGGGCAGCCCGGCAGATGGCCTCCATGCTGCGCTTGAGAGCCTGGGGATAGTCCGCGTAATGGTAGACCAGGTTCTGCTGGCTGATCTGATACCCTAGCCAGGTGACATGAGGATGCCCAACCACGATGACCCCCTCTTCGCCGACGCGCTCGCGCCACTGGCGAAAATACTGGCGGATTTCGGCCTCTCGCCCCTTGATCTCCTCGCAGACCAAGGCAAGCATTTCATGGTCGGCCTCTGCCTTGACCGGGAAGCCCGAATCATCTCCCCATTCACCCAGAGAGCGTGAGACGCGCCGCGTCCAGGTGCCCCTGGACGTCTGGATCGTGGAGGCGACCCAATCCCTATCGGAGAGGCTCGCGTCCTCCCACCAGGGGAAGATGATCCCTGGGCAATCGGTCATGAACATCGGCTCATAATCCAGGGCGCGCGCCAGATGGATCTCATTCTCAAGCAGACCATCGCCCAAGGGCAAGCCAAGATACCGCAGCGTAGCCTCTACTACCTCAGCCTTAGGCAGGAATGGGGAGACGATGGGACGCGCTCCTGGCACGCGACGCACGTAATCCAGGAAGCGTTGGCGGGGCGAAAGAGGCACAGTTGGCTCCTCTCTGGCGTTAGGAATAAGCATCACCACCGCTCTGACACGCGGGCCTCACGGCCCTGGATGATCTCGCTGATCACCTCGCCCAGGCGCACCGAGTAGTTGATCCCGCGATCCTCGGGATAGATCTGGCTGGTGTTGGCCAGGTACAGTCCGCAAATCGGTGTGCGGTGATCGGGGATTTGACTTGAGTAATTGGTGCCGATAATCGGCTGACCATAGGCGTCCTTGAATAGCCAGCTCTCTTTGACCCAACTGATATCAAAGGCGGGATTGATGCGCTGGATATAGGGAGTGTAATAGGTCAGAAGCTCCTCTTTGCCCAGGCTGAAACGGGGATCGTCGGTAGATAGATAATTGCCCAGATAGAGAACGCGTGCGCCGTTGTAGTGCTCTGGCCCCACATAGTTAGTATGCTCGATAGCGCCCACAAAGGGCATGGCGGGGGCGGATATGTTGAGCCAATAGATGCGGCTTAGCGAGCGATCCAGTTTGAGCACCAGGACCATCACCCCTTGATAGCGTAGAGCTTTCAGAGGGGCAGCGTAGGCATCGGGGAGCTCAGGCACCATGCGCAGCACCAACGGCGAAGGCACGGTGAGAATCACCGCGTCGAACTCCCGTGGCACCAGTTCATCCCCCTGCCTGACGAGGACTCCTTTCGCCACCCCGTCCGACACCAACACGCGCTCTACGGGCGAACTGGTGTGAATCTCTCCCCCCATAGCGCTGATCCCCGCCGCAAGGGCATCAATGAGCTGCTGGAAGGAGCCTATCATATACCCCAGTGTCTCTTTGCGGAGGCCGCTTCCCTTGAGGCTGCGCCGCACGGCCAGCTTGCCCCACAACCAGGCCATGCTCACCTGGTCGGCGTACTCGCCGTACTTACCCCGCAAAAGCGCCCCCCAGATGACCTCGTAGATCGCTCGGCCGCCCCACTTCAGCACCCATTCCTTGGCCGTGATTTGTTCCAGCTTGCGCCAATCGCCGAACATCTGCAGCCAGAGCGATTGCAGGCCGAGCACGATACGCGAGAAAAGGGGCAAGGGCTTGAATCGTAGTAGGTCTACAGGCGTCACAAAATCATAGATCTTGCCATCGTGGAAGTAGCCCATCTTGCTCGATAGCCAAGCCAGGTTGGGCGCCAGGCCAAGCTCCTCGATCAAACCCACTGCGGCGGCGTCGCTCTGGAAGAGATGATGATAATAGTACTCCAGTCGCGCGCCCTCGATGGGGAAGGTGCCCGCCTGTCCCCCAAGGACGGGCAACGCCTCAAAAACGGCCACTTGATGGCCCGCCTGGCTCAGCCGATAGCCAGCCGTCAGACCCGCTATGCCTCCACCGACAATGCCGATACGCATATGTAGCCCTCTCATCTTGTGTCGCCCCGCTATTATAGGCAGTTTGGTTAAAAAAAGCACCACCCTGGTAATGCGACCTCCAGGGCGGCGCTTTCGGGGCCTGTTAGGCAGTGCCCTTTACCGCCTCTTTGGAGTCTTCCTGCACCCTCAACATGGGATCAAGGATGCGCTCCATAGCCATGGTATGGCTGCACACCCCTCGCTGCTGGAAAAAGTGACACTGGCAAGACCATGTCCCATGGTCATAAGTGACATGGTATGAATTATGATCACCCCTGAAAGTCACCTCGAACCCGTCAAACACAACCCGCTCTCGCTCCTGAGCATATCGCTTGGCCTTCTCGATCTTGCTGATCATGCCCGAATCCATAGCCAGACCCTCCTCTCTGAGGAAATAAAAGCACCAGGGCAACGATGTGCCCTGGTGCTGGCAGCCGGACTGAGCGTGCGTACCGTCGTGCACAATCCACTTCACCAACTCCCCGTCGGTTCTCCCTTCTAGTATAGCCCCTTTGCCGCATGCTTGTCAACACTATTAAAGTGGAATCGCCTTCACTGCGCCAAGTGAAGGCGATTCCTGCGAAAAGGAGGAGTAGGGAAGATGAGATTCGATCCGTTCCATCTCATTCTGTCCCCATTATAGCAGAGCCCAGGATCAGTGGTATAAAGGATTGGTAAATTCGCTGACTGAGGTTCGCGATCCTCTAATGCCCCATCACGATGCAAGGCAAGTGGAGCTGATGAACCAGCGCCCCCGGTGTGGGACGGTTTTCCAGGTCAATGATGACCTCGCATTCGTCGGTGATTGCCGCCCCCCAGTAGCGCGACAGCACTGGCTCATAGCCCTCGATGGGGCTCTGGGTGAGGTAGTATGCCTGCCAGATCAGCCCCTCGAAGCGATAGCGGCCATTGGAGTCAGTGAGCTGCTCGCCGACCACGAGCCCTGCTGCGTCCACAAGGGTGATCTTGACGCCGGATGCGCCCCTGCGGACGATATGGTAGCCCGTCGTGCTTGTCTGAAGGGTCGAGACGGTGCCTGCAATCGAGGAATTGCCCTCGTCACTCAGCGAACTGGCCGCGTACAAGTCTTGTCCGGTGGTTGCTGCAACGCAAGTCAAGCAATCAGCAGCCTCCCGGACATCGCTGCGGCTGACGACATCCCGCAAGCCATCGCCCGACCAGGTCGCCTCCAGACGTCGTTGCAGACCGAGGTAGATCGTGGCCGGCCAGCATCCTCGCAGATCAACTCCCCAATACAAAGGCACTCTCGAGAAAGATAGGTCGTAAGGGGCATCCACAATGACATAGTACCTGTCTGGTGCTAACCCCCGCACAGTGTAGGAGCCATACTGGTTGCTGGCCGTGATGGCGACTGTCCTGCCGTCCAGGTCCAATACGCGCGCTGGGATGCCCTGGAGGGGCTCTTCGCCTTCGTCCTCTAGGCCGTCGGCGTCGGCATCATGCCAGATGTGGCCATCTACCATGTGCCAGCAGCCAGGAAGCAGGCGTGTATCTCCAAAATCCTGGCGGGCGATAGCCCCTTCAGTGACAGTGACAGCCACAAGGTTTGGCGTCGTTGAGCCAAACCCCTCAGGATCGGACTCTGAGACCAAATAGCCGTCTGCGGCCAAACCACTGAAGCGGTACTCGCCCGCGCTGTTTGTTCGCGTATAGCGCAGTATCGCGCCCGCATGGGTCGCCAGGATGATAAGCACGCTTCCCAGGCCTGGCTCGTCCGCATCTCGCAGGCCGTCCTCGTTCACATCATGCCACACATAGCCATAGACCTCTGCCAGGCTAGAGGCGGAGGAAGCAAAGTCTGCCGGGAAGGCAAATGATGTCAGCAAACATAGTAGTAAGAGGACCAACCGGGGGACCACCATATGCCCACGCTCTGCCTTGGCCATGGCGCTTGCATGACGATGGGTCACAGATTCCTCGCCCAAAGGAGACATTCGGACCGCTTGTAGGAGATTATAGCACAGGAACGTATCTGCCAGGTAACAGTTTCGTATCGGGGGAGTCTAATAGTATGCTTTCCTGACTGGGACTGTCGCCACTTCAGCGACTACAACTCAGCCCTTAGTACAAAAACGGTAGCCAATACCCCTCTCAGTGAGGATGTACTGGGGATGCTTGGGATCAGGCTCAAGTTTCCGCCTCAAGCGCCACACGAACAGCTTGGTATAGTCGGTCTCGCCGGCATATTCCGCGCCCCACACGTATGCCAGGATCTGTTCGTGCGAGAGCACGTGATTGGCATTCTGCACCAGGAAGAAGAGGAAACGCAGCTCGGTGGAGGTCAGATCCACGACCTGGCCACCTCTGCGAACCTCCCACCGGTATGCGTCAATCGTCAGGTTCTCGTCGGCAAAGAGCACAGGCTCAAGATCCTGTTTCTCGATCTTGGCCCGGCGCAGCAGTGCCTCCAGCCTGGCCGCCAACTCTTTCATCCCGAACGGTTTGCTGATATAGTCATCAGCTCCCAGTCTGAGTCCCATCACGCGGTCGGATTCCTGGTCGCGCGCCGTAAGCATGATGATGGGGACATCAGATAGCTCTCGCATACGGCGGCACGTTTCCCAGCCATCCATGTTGGGCATCATGATATCTAGGATGACCACATCGGGGTGGTGGTTGTAGAGCTGTTGGAGGCCCGTCAGCCCGTCAGAGGCGCACAGGACTACATAACCGAGCTTGCTGAAGTAGACACAAAGGGCCGCCACAAGGCTCGCGTCATCATCTATGATGAGAAGAGTCGTTTCCTTGCTCTTGTCCAATGCCCGCCTCCCCCTTGCCCCGCAAACGCATTATAGCATAGAGGAGGCGTGGCGGCAACCGACCCGCACGAACCCACAGACCAGGAGCAGGTGAGTTGTCTTCGCAGCCAAGTCCTGCTATAATCCCGACGTTTGCTCGGAACGACACTTCACAGCACTCTGTGGGGGCATATGAGAAAACACTTGATTCTGGCCCTGAAAGGCGTAGCCTACGGGGTGACTAATCTGGTTCCGGCCATAGGGGGCGGCACCGTTCTGATCCTGCTAGGCATCTATGAGCAATTCATTGATGCCTGGGGCAACCTCCTGAACTGGAAACGATGGAAAGAGATCATCCCCTTCCTCTTTGTCCTACTGCTCGGGGCGGGCGTAGGAATGGTTGCTCTCTCCAAGCTGATCAACTATTTGCTCATCAGCTACGAGGCCCCCACGATGCTCTTCTTCATTGGTCTCCTGTTGGGCACCATCCCGGCCGTACTCAAAGCGCACAAGGATATGCGGCCTACCCTGGGGCGCATTGTGGCGCTTCTGGTTGGCGTCACCTTTGTGGTCCTCTTGAAGTCACTCCGAGAGCGCACGTTGGTGGCGTCGGCGAAGGAGATCTCCTCCGTCTCAAGCTTCGTGTACTACGTCGCGACGAGCTTTCTTGCCGGTGCGGCGAGCGTGACACCAGGGATGGATGGCTCCTCGATCTTTATGCTGGCGGGAACCTATGAGCCGATCACCGGTGCTCTTTCAGCGTTGAGTCACCTGGACATTCGTTGGATGACGATCATCGCCACAGCTTTGGGAGCTGCGCCAGGGATTATCTTTTTCTCCAAGCTCATTGATATGGCCATCAAACGCGCGCCGGCGGTTGTCTATTACTGCGTGCTGGGGATTATCGTGGGCTCTGTGTATGGCCTCTGGCCGCAGACAATAGGCTCCGCAAGCTTGGGGATGATCATCGTGTCCGGAGTAGCTGCCATCGTGGGGCTGGTTCTGGCCCTGGTGTTCAACAGGCCCAGCAAAGCGGAGGGAATGGGCCAGTAGCACCCGGCACTGCATGCTGCGGCACGTAGCAATCGTTCCCGGTTAGTTGAGCTTCCCGAGAAGCTTCGTTACCTTTGTCTGGAGGCTTGGGTATGCCCTTTAACTACGAATATGACAAGAAGCTCCGCATCGGTTTCATCGGTGCAGGCGAGCATTCCTACCGCAACATCTTGCCCTGTTTCCAGTATGCGCCCGTCGAGCTGGTAGCCCTGGCCGATCACCACACCGAACGGGGCCTGGCGATTGCCCGGCAGTTTGGTGCCAGGCACTTTTACCCGAATCATAAAGCCATGCTGGCAAAAGAAGCGATGGACGCGGTGCTCATCGTGGTTGGCCCAGACTCTGAGGGGCGCCCTCGCTATCCCGAGCTGGCGGGGGAAACGCTGCGAGCCGGCTTCCATACCTGGATTGATGCGCCGCCTTGCTCCAGTGTGAGCGAGGTCACATCCTTTACCGAGGCATGCATCAACTCGCACAAGTACATTGCCACAGGCTTCAAGAGGATGTTTGCGCCGGCTTACCTCAAGGTGGCCCAGATCATCGAGGACCCGAGCTTTGGGGGGGTGTCCAGCTTCTCCTTGCGATATCCACTCTCGTTGCCGCCGACGGAGAAGCGGGGTGACTCCAAGGCCATGTCCGGCTTCCTGGATTTCGTGCAGCCCTACTCGCTCCTCGTGCGGCTCTTTGGCGAGTGTGAGGGTTTTACCTACCTGCGCAGCCCGGTGTCGGGTGGGGCTGTAGTCAACTTGCGTTACCGCAAGGGGATCGTGGGTACAATGCACCTGACAGGCGGCCAGGCGGTGACGAGCCCGTTGGAGCGACTGGAGGTCGTCGGGAATGGGGCTAATATCGTCGTGGAGAATGGTGTCCGTCTGCTGTACTATCGCCCAGGGGGCAGTCGGGGCGACGGCTCGATGGGCCGCATCGAGTCCTATATTGGCCCTGATGACCACGCCCCAATCATCTGGGAGCCAGAGTTCTCGCTAGGGCAGTTGTACAATAAGCAGCTCTTTCTGGAAGGCTATGTGGGCTGCGTGCGGCACTTTGCTGAGCGGTTGCTCGCTAACGAGCCACCCAAACAGGGGAATCTGGTAGAGATGGTACATATCATAACCCTATACGACAGGATTCGCAACGGCAAAGAGAGCCAGTGGATCAGCCTGTACTGACACATGAACGAATAAGGAGAGATTCCCGTGAGTAAACCCATATCTCTCGGTATGTGCATCGCTCCTGACAAGGTTGCACAGCTTGCTCCAGGCTATGACTATCTCGAGTTGGCATTGTCGTCCACCCTGATGCCTCTCGAAGATGAAGCGGCCTACGCAGCGAAAGGCGACCTGCTTCAGTCGCTGAGTCCGGCAGTGCGTGCTTTTAACGTTTTTGTGCCTGCCCAGGTCAAGGTAGTTGGGGAGGACGTGGACTGGGGACAGGTGGCGTCCTACGTTGAGCGGGGCCTTCGGCGCGCGGCGAAGCTGGGGGCCAAGATCGTGGTCTTTGGCAGCGGCGGCGCGCGCAGCGTACCCGAACATTACTCTCACGCCCTTGCCTGGGGGCAACTGGTGCGCTTCCTTGGGCTTTGCGCTGATCAGGCCAGCCAGCATGGCATCACGATTGCCATCGAGCCACTCAATCGGCGCGAATGCAACATCATCAACACCTACCTTGAGGGAGTACAGTTGGCCAGGGATGTTGACCGTAGTGAGGTACGCGTGCTGGCCGACATCTACCACTTTATGATGGACGCTGAGCCTCTGGACGACATTGCCAGGGAGCCGGACTGGTTGGCGCACGTGCACCTTGCCGACACAGGCCGTCGCTGGCCAGGCAGCGGCACGTATCCATTGGAGCGGCTCTTTGCCATGCTCAAAGACATTGGCTACCAAGGGATGGCTTCAGTCGAGTGCGGCTGGGGCGACGATTTCCGGGGCGAGACGGAGAAGGCGCTGCACTTTTTGCGCGGACTGGCCGAATAGGCCGAAAGACACACGGCAGCACAATCACCCATCACGGCGGCGCGCATAGCATGCGCCGCCGTGTGACGTATGGGCAGGGAATACAATGCAACCCTGATGGAACCCTAAGCCTTCCCAACCCAGGGCGCGGGCTACTCAATGGGCGGTTGCCCCAACTGGACGAGCAGCTTGTTGACTGCCTTCCTGGCGATGTTCCTGGGGACGACCAGCCGGAACCCGCCCGACTCGATTCCCATCTGTGCGGGCACGAGAAATAAGGCTGAAACGCGGTTGAGAAGGGGAACCCGGATCCAGGCTTCGAGGTGCACTTGACCCTCTTTTTGGCTCAGCTCCAGCATCATCGGTGCTGTCATTAAGCCATAGCCCCTCTGATACAGGCGCGTCGTCTGCTCCTCGTGCTGCAGGCGATAGTCTGACTCTTTGGCCCAGGCCTCTACGCTGGGCCAGATGCCGGTTGCAGAGGCAAAGTCGCGAATCGTCCTCGTAGCCATGCTCGGTTCTCCTTCATGTGAGTGCGCAGATTGGCAAGATCATCACAAACTCTGCCGCTCTCAACGGTATTCGGCTCCCTGACTCTCCTACCAGGCGCGAGAGTCGGGCACATCCAGCCAGCGGCCTCCTTCGGCAATGGACTTCTGACTGAGCAGGCCAGGCAAAGTCATAT
>Ga0172366_10001366_pt1 | contig 18879 bp, 12 predicted proteins | sample LakKivSesite69cm_FD_114533 | JGI IMG/M metagenome (GOLD analysis project Ga0172366, IMG submission 114533) | Sediment microbial communities from Lake Kivu, Rwanda - Sediment site 69cm | ecosystem: Environmental > Aquatic > Freshwater > Lake > Sediment | place: Rwanda: Western Province, Lake... | reverse complement strand
TCTGCGGCGTCGGGGCCGGCGCGCCCCGGATCCGCGGCCTGGCCGTCTGCGGCTTCGGCGTCGGCGGCAAGGACCTTCAGGGCGCGTTCCTGGCGCTTGGCACGGTCCACGTGGTCGAGGGCGGCCGGCTCACCGGTCTGGCCGCGAGCGCCTTCAACTACTGCCGGGGCTCGGTAAGCGGCCTCAGCCTCGGGATCGTCAACTACGCCTGGACGATCGAGAAAGGGCTCCAGATCGGGATCGTCAACATCGTACGCGGCAACCCGAAAGGGCTGCGCGTCCTGCCGGTCTTCAACACCCGGTTCTGACGTCTCCGGGGCCGATCATTTCGCGGGCGCGGCCGCCCCGGCCGGCGCCTTGGGCAGCGTCTTGTTGTTGGCCCAGAGGCGGTTGATGACCTTCAGGAGAACGAAGCCGGCCGCGATGAACACGGCGAACAGGATCCCCGCGTAAACCCAGCGGCCATAGAGGACGTTGCCCACCGTGAAGAGGGCCGACCAGATCGTCAGCGAACCGGAGACCCAGCCGACGAGGGCCAGGGGGAAGCTCTCGTGGCTGGTCTTGGCCTCGGCCTCGGTGATCCCCGCCTCTTCGCGGATCTTCCGCCAGCCGGGGCCGAAGGGCCGGACCTTCTTGTAGAACCCGAGGAGCTGCTCGCGGTCGGTCTGCGGGCCGAGGAAGGCGGTCAGCATCCAGCTGATGGTCGTGACCAAGACGGTGAGGATAAGCGCGTAATGCGTCGGGATGAAGATGCCGAACTTGCGCAGGACGAGGAGCAGGATCGAGAAAACGAACGACGAGATCATGGCGTTGACCTCGCACCAGGCGTTGACCCGCCACCAGAACCAGCGGACGAGATAGAGCAGCCCCGTCCCGGCCCCGATCTGCAGGATGATGTCGAACGAGTCCTTGGCCGTGTCGAGGACGAAGACGAGCGCGCCCGCGGAGAAGAAGAGGACGATGGTGGCCAGGCGGCCGACGAGCACGTAGTGCTTCTCGCTCGCCGTCTTGTTGATGAAGCGGCGGTAGAAGTCGTGGACGAGGTACGAGGCCCCCCAGTTGAGGTGGGTCAGGTTGGTCGAGGAGTTGGCCGCGATGAGGCCGCCGACCATCAGGCCGATGAAGCCGACCGGCAGGAACTTGAGCATGGCCGGGTAGGCGATGTCGTGGCCGATGAGGCTCGGGTCGAGGTGGGGGAAGGCTTTCTGGATGTCCGAAAGCTGCGGGAAGACGATGATCGAGCACAGGCCGACCAGGATCCACGGCCAGGGCCGGAGGACGTAGTGGGCGATGTTGAAGAAGAGCACGGCCCCGAGCGAGTCCTTCTCGGACTTCGAGGCCAGCATGCGCTGGGCGATGTAGCTGCCGCCGCCGGGCTCCGCGCCCGGGTACCAGACCGCCCACCACTGGACGGCGAGCGGCATGATGAAGATGGCGATGGCCAGGTCCCAATTGTTCTTGAAGTTCGGCAGCATCGACAGGAAGTTGATGCCGCCGGGCCCGGGCGTCGCCGAGAGCTTGGTGATGAGGGCCGGCATGCCGCCGACGGCGCGGACGGCGAAATAGGCCGCGGCGATGACCGCGGTCATCTTGACGAAGAACTGGATCATGTCGATGACCAGGACGCCCCAGAGGCCGGTGACCGCGGCGAAGACGACGTTGAGGACGCCGACGAACAGAAGCGTCTGCCAGCGCTCGAAGCCGAAGAGGACGGCGGCGATCTTGCAGGCGGCCAGGTTGACCGTGGCCATGATGATGCAGTTGAAGAGGAAGCCGAGATAGACCGAGCGGAAGCCGCGGACGACGCTGGCGGCCTTGCCCGAGTAGCGGAGCTCGTAGAACTCGAGGTCGGTCAGGACCTCGGAGCGGCGCCACATCCGGGCGTAGAAGAAGACCGTGGCGACGCCGGTCAGGGTGAAGGCCCACCAGACCCAGTTGCCGGCGACGCCGTTGCGGCGGACGATGTCGGTGACCAGGTTCGGCGTGTCGCTCGAGAAGGTCGTCGCGACCATGGACAGGCCCGCCAGCCACCAGGGCACGGCCCGGCCGGAGGCGAAGAACTCGGAGGTGTTCTGACCCGAGCGCTTGCGGAAGAACAGGGCGGGGCCGAAGCAGATGAGCAGGATGAAGGCGACGATGATCCAGTCGACGAGCTGCAGATGCATGGGTTATCGTCCTTTCTCGAAAGAGAGGCGGCGGGCCATGTCCCGCCCATTATAGGCAGAAGCGATATCGAGGACAAGCCGGCGATTGGCTCAAAGGATCATCCTGCCGGCCTCTGCGCCGTCCTATCGTCGAACGGGTCCTGTCCGGTGGCGTCTGCGTTCGGCTTCGGCTCCACCCATCCCCCCGTGGGCGGAGGGGGAACAAACTCCCTTCCCCCTCCGGACCTCCCTTCTCCGGGCCTTCGGCCCTCCGACCGGGGGGAAGCGCCCCCGGCCCCCCGGCTGTCCAGAGACAGCTTCCCCTTTCGCCTCCAGGCGAACGCAGACTAACCCCCGGCCACCCATTCTCCTCCTTCCGGTGACTTCGGCCGTCCGTACTCAGCTTTGACTGACGGTTGGCTATTCTGATATAAGCGAAATTAATCAGCCCTCTTGAAGTTGAAGGAGGTCGCCGTGCGTCTATCCCAAATGGTCCGTGTCGTCCTTCCGTCCCTTGTCGTTCTGGCCCTGGTGGGCGGGAATGGCCTCGCCCAACAGAGGAAACCGGCCGCGCCGGCGGCCAAGGCCGCGGCCTTCGATTACGCCTCCGTCATCAAGAAGCTCAGGCCGCGCAACATCGGCCCGGCCAACATGGGCGGGCGGACGGTCGATTTCGCCGTCCCCGAGTCGAACGTCTCGGTGATCTACGCCGCGGTCGGCCCGAGCGGCCTCTGGAAGACGGAGGACGCCGGGCTCAACTGGGCCCCGTCCTTCCACAAAGAAGGAACGGTCTCGGTCGGCGCCGTGGCCGTCTCTCAGAGCCATCCGGACATCGTCTGGGTCGGCACCGGAGAGGCCACGGCCCGCAACTCCGTGGCCCCGGGCGACGGCGTCTACAAGTCCGAGGACGCCGGCCAGACCTGGAAGGCCATGGGGCTGGCCGAGACGCGCTTCATCAGCCGCATCGTCATCGACCCCGCCAACCCCGACCTCGTCTATGTCGCCGCCCAGGGCCACCTCTGGGGGCCCAACGAGGAGCGCGGCGTCTACCGCACGATCGACGGCGGCAAGACCTGGAAGAAGGTCCTCTACGTCACCCCCGAGACCGGCGCCTGCGATCTGGCCATCGATCCCTCGAACGCGAAGATCCTCTACGCCGGGATGTGGGAGCACCGCCGCTGGCCGTATTTCTTCCGGAGCGGCGGGCCGGGGAGCGGCGTCTACCGCACGACCGACGGCGGCGAGTCCTGGACGGCGATGTCCGACGGGCTGCCCATGGGCCCCTACGGCCGGATCGGCGTCGGCGCGTCCCGGTCGAACCCGGGCGTCGTCTACGCCCTCGTCGAGGCCAAGGACGGGGGCCTTTTCCGCTCCGAGGACAAGGGCCGCACCTGGCGCCGGGCCTGCGACAAGGCGACCTACGACCGGGTCGACTTCCGTCCTTTCTACTACAGCCGCTTGACCGTCGACCCGACGAACGACCTCGTCGTCTACGTTTACTCCGGTTCCTGCTACGTCAGCCGCGACGCCGGCAAGACCTTCACCCAGATCTTCACCGGCGCCCATCCCGACCATCACGCCGTCTGGGTCGATCCTTTCAATCCCAAGCACGTCGTCTGCGGCAACGACGGCGGCATCGACATCTCCTGGGACGGCGGCCGCCGGGCCCTCGGCGTGGCCGCGGCGCCCTGGGCCGAGGTCTACAACGTCGCCTATGACATGCGTGATCCCTATCACGTCAACGTCGGCCTGCAGGACAACGGCAACTGGCTCGGCCCCTCCAACACCCGCGAGCGGGCCGGGATCTTCAATGCCGAGTGGATCCCGACCGGCGGCGGCGACGGCTTCTACGCCCAGATCGACCCCGTCGACTGGTGGATCCTGTACCGCAACCTCCAGATGGGCAATATCGAGCGGCACAACCTCAAAACCCTCGAGTCCGTGGGCATCCGCCCCGAGGCGCCGATCAATGAGCCGCCCTACCGCTTCAACTGGAACTCGCCGATCTACCTCTCGCCCCACGACCGGAATGTGCTCTATTTCGGCGGCAACTTCCTCTTCAAGTCAACCGACCGCGGCTCGTCCTGGACCAAGGTCAGCCCGGACCTGACGACCAACGACCCGGCCAAGCTCAAGGATTCGGGCGGCCTGACCGTCGACAACACCGGCGCCGAGAACCATTGCACGATCCTGACCATCTCCGAGTCGCCGCTCCAGGCCGGCGTCATTTGGGTCGGCACCGACGACGGCCAGGTCCAGGTCACGCGCGACGGCGGCGCGGCGTGGCAGAACGTGACGGCCGCCATCAAGGGGCTCGGCCCGAGCGACAATTGGGTGACCCGGATCGAAGCCTCCCACTTCGTCGAGGGCGGCGCCTACCTGACCGTCTCGCGCCACCAGGTCGACGACTACAAGCCCTATATCTTCAAGACCGAGGACTTCGGCCGGACCTGGACCTCGCTCCGCGGCGACCTGCCGGATTCCGGCTATCTCCACACGGTGCGCGAGAGCCCGCTCAACCGCGACTTGCTCTTCGCCGGCAGCGAGTTCGGCCTGTTCATCAGCGCCGACGGCGGCAAGGCCTGGATCCCGCTCAAGGGCGATTTCCCGACCGTGGCCGTCCGCGACGTCCAGATCCACCCGCGCGAGCACGACCTCATCATCGGCACCCACGGCCGGGGCGTCTGGATCGTCGACGACATCCGGCCGCTCGAGAGGCTGACGGCCGAGGCCGTCAAGTCCGACGCCATCCTCTTCGATATCAAGCCGGTGACCCTCTTTTCATACAAGACGACCGTCGACAACTACAGCGACGCCGGCTACGCCGGGACGAATTCGCCCTTCGGCGCGGCCGTGAGCTACTATCTCAACCCGTCGGTCACCGCCGGCGGCAACATCCGGCTGACCGTCCAGGACAAGGACGGCCGCGAGATGTCATCCCTCTTCGCGACGAAGGAACCGGGGCTCAACCGCGTCTACTGGTCCCTGCGCGAGGGGGCCGCGGCGGCCGAAACGCCCGTGGCGGGCCAGGGACGCGGCGGCCGGCGCGGCTTCGGCGGCCTGAGCCCGTATGTGCTGCCCGGGCCCTTCAAGGCGGTCCTCGAGGTCAACGGCCGCAAGCTGGAGGCGCCGTTCGAGGTCCTCGCCGATCCCGACCAGGGCCTGACCGCGGAGGAGCGGCGGGCCGGACAGGCCTTCCTCCGCGATTCGCAGGAATTCGCCAGGCAGGGCCGCGAGCTTCTTCAAAAGCTCGACTCCACGGGCAAGTCGATCGACGACGTCGTCGGCCGCGTCGGGGCCATGACGCCGGCCGATCAGGAGCTCATGGCCAAGGTCCTCGCGGTCAAGGAGAAGATCAACGCCATCAAGGCCGTCTTCTTCGTCAGCCCGCCCGACCAGGGTTTCTACCGGAAGCCGCTCTTCACGGCCTTCCGCGGCGGCACGGCGGCCGAGCTCGTCACCGGCGGGGGAAGGAGCGCGGGAGGGCTGGGCGCGCCGACCCAGACGGCCGTCGACCAGCTGGCCGGCCTCAAGGCCTTCGCCGAGCCGCTCTTCGCCAAGATGAAGGAGATCACGGACAAGGACATCCCCGAGCTCAACAAGCTCCTGGCGGCCAAGGGCGTCCCGTACATCAAATAGAAAAAGACGTCATCGTTCTTTGACCCCATCGCCGATGTTCTGGTATAACCAGTCGAACATCCTTCCCGGAGGAGGCCGCCGATGAAACGAACGAACGCCCTCAAGCTCGTCACCTTTGCCGTTCTCTTGGGCCTTGCGGCCTCGACGTTCGCCGCCGACCTGCCGCGCGTCCGGCCCGAGATCGTCGGGCTTTCCTCCGAGCGCCTCGGCCGGATCGGCGAGCTCCTGCAGCGCTACGTCGACGAGGGCCGGCTCGGCGGCGCGGTCGCGCTCATCGCCCGCGAGGGCAAGGTCGCCTACCTCCAGTCCTTCGGCAAGCTCGGCCCCAAGTCGGACGCGCCGATGCCGACGAACGCCATCTTCCGCATCGCTTCGCAGAGCAAGGCCGTGACCACGACCGCGGTCATGATCCTCCTCGAGCAGGGCAAGCTCCTCCTCGACGATCCCGTCTCCAAATACATCCCCGAGTTTAAAACGACGACCGTGGCCGTCCCCGATGCCTCCAAGAAAGGGCCCGGCTACAAGATCATCCCGGCGAAAAGGCCGATCAGGGTTCGCGACCTGCTGACCCACACCGCCGGCATCTCCTACGGCGACGGGCCCGCCCAGGCCCTCTACAAGGCGGCCGGCATCCAGGGCTGGTTCCTGGCCGAGCGGGACGAGCCCGTCGGCGAGGTCATCAAGAAGCTCGCCAAGCTCCCCTTCGACGCCCAGCCCGGCGAGGAGTTCGTCTACGGCTACAACCTCGACATCCTCGGCTATCTCGTCGAAGTCGTCTCGGGCCAGAGCCTGGCCGATTTCATCCGGACGAAGATCACCGAACCCCTGGCCATGGCCGACACGTTGTTCTTTCTGCCCGAAGACAAGCTCTCCCGCTTCACCGGCGTCTTTGGCATCGGCGCCGACGGCAAGGCCGGGGCGGTTGACGACCCCCGGGACATCGCCTACGTCAAGGGCCCGCGGATGTGCTATGCCGGCGGCGCCGGGCTCCTCTCGACGGCCGAGGACTACGCCCGCTTCCTGCTCATGCTCCAGAGCGGCGGGGAGTGGGGCGGGGTGCACATCCTGAGCCCCAAAACGGTCGAGCTCATGACCGCGGACCACGTCGGCAAGATCTACGCGCCCGCCGGCGGCAACGGCTTCGGCCTCGGGTTCTGGGTGACGAAGGAGCTCGGCCATAACGGCGAGCCCGGCTCGGTCGGCGCTTTCGGCTGGGGCGGCGCCTATCACACGACCTACTGGGTCGATCCGGCCGAGAAGCTCGTGGCCGTGTTCATGACCCAGCTCCTGCCGGCGACGGGCAGCGACGCGCAGAGCAAGTTCAAGGCCCTCGTCTATCAGTCGATCATCGACTCGTACGAGAAGCCTCGGTGAAGACGCGGATCCTTCTCAGCGCGTCGCTCTTCCACGCCCTGACCGACGCGGCCTCGGTCATCACCCCGATGGTCTTCCCGATCCTTCTTGCCCAGAACTTCCTCATCGACAACTATTCCCAGATCGGGATCCTCTCGAACCTGGGGCTTCTCGTCTCGTTCCTCGTTCAGTTCCTCGTCGTCCGCATCTCCTTCCGGAGCGAGTACCGGACGCTGATGATCCTGAGCGGGCTCGGGATCTGCCTCTCCATGGCGATCACGCCGTTCGCCCGGTCATTCGGCATGCTCCTCGTCTTCTTCCTGCTGCTGCGCATCTCGGCCAGCTTCTATCATCCGATCGTCATCGCCTGGATCTCGAAGTCGCGCGCGGGATCGGGCCGTGAGCTCGACGACGCCATGGGCATCCAGAGCGGCTCGGGCAATCTCGGCGTCGGCCTGGCCTATCTGACGGTCGGGTTCCTGGCCCAGCACTGGGGCTGGAAGACGCCGCTCTACGTCTGGGCCGTCTTGGGGCTCGTCCTGGCCGGTCTCGGCAGCTGGGCCCTGCGCGGCGTCTCGTCCCGCAGCGAGGAGAGACCGTCGCTTCGGCCGGCCGACTGGTGGCGCTCGCTCGTCGGCATCAAGCGCTTCGTGCCGGGCTTCTTTTTTGGCGGGGCCGGCTGGTCGGTGACCGTCTACTACGCGCCCTCGCTGCTCCATAACAAGTTTGGCATCCCCATGCTCCAGACGGGGATCTTCCTGGCCCTGTGGATCGGCCTGGGCACCGTGACCGGCTACGGCTACGGCATCTGGAGCCGCCGATGCGGGCGCAAGGCCGTCTTCATGACCAGCCTCGCGGGCGCGGCCGCGGCCCTCCTCCTTCTCGGCTTCGCCCCGACCCAGAGCCTGGCCGTCGCCGGCCTCCTTCTCTTTGGCGGCTTCCTGCTGATGACCTACCCCTCGCTCCACACCTTCGTGGGCTCGACGGTGCCGGCCTCGGGCCAGACCATGGCCTTCAGCTGGGTCAGCAACGTCCAGCTGATCTCGGGGGCCATCGTCTCGCTCGTTTCCGGCATCGTCTCGGACCTCGTCGGCATCGCCTTCCCGTTCATCTTCACCGGGATCCTGACGATCGCCGTCCTCCTTTTCTATGCCCCCCGCGGCGCGGAGTTCTTCGGAGGGCCGGAGGGCGGGCCGGTCGAAACGCCCCTATCTCACGAAGGCGCGGTTTAGACCGGGCCGCGCTCGGGCGACGATCCGTTGGACATCATTCGACGTCCATTGTTTAGCCATTTCGGCAGGTCCACTCCCACGGGAGGCCGAAGAAAAGAGGGGACCAGGTTTCCGCGAAACGTTAAGCCTAGCGTTTCGCGTAAACCAGGTCCCTCATCAGCGGACCTGGCGCTCGAGCTTCTCGTATTGCTCGCGGATCTCGGCCGGCAGCCGCCCCTTGTAGGGCTTGAGATAGTCCCGGACCTGGTCGACCTCGGGCTTCCATTCCTTGATCTTGACCTCGAAGAGCTTTTCGAGCCTGTCCTTCGGGAGGTCGAGGCCGGTCAGGTCGAGGTCCTGGAGCCGGGGCACGAGCCCGGCCGGCGTCTCGCGGGCCGGGACCGCGCCGGTGACCCGGTCGATGATCCACTTGAGGACGCGCATGTTGTCGCCGAACCCGGGCCAGATGAACTTGCCGCGCTCGTCGACCCTGAACCAGTTGACCGAGAAGATCCTCGGCGGCCGGGACATGCGGTTGCCCATGTTGAGGTAATGGCGCCAGTAGTCGGCCATGTTGTAGCCGCAGAAGGGGAGCATGGCCATGGGGTCGCGCCGCACCACGCCGACCTGCCCGGTCGCCGCGGCCGTCGTCTCGGAGCCCATGCGGGCGCCCATGAAGACGCCGTGGGCCCAGTTGAAGCTCTCGATGACGAGGGGGATGAGCCGGGTCCGCCGGCCGCCGAAGATCATGGCCGAGATCGGCACGCCCCGCGGGTTCGCGGACTCCTTGTCCAGCATGGGCGAGTTGATGATCTGGGCCGTGAAGCGCGAGTTCGGGTGGGCGGCCTTGGTCCCCAGGGAGGGGTTCCAGGGACGGCCCTGCCAGTCGAGAAGGTGTTCCGGCACCGGCCCGTCGAGGCCCTCCCACCAGGGCTCGTTGGTGTCGGTATCGAGGGCAACGTTCGTGAACAGAGTCGGATTGTAGGCGCCGCGCATGACCGTCTTCATCATGTTCGGGTTCGTCTTCATGGACGTCCCCGGCGCGACGCCGAAGTAGCCGGCCTCGGGGTTGATGGCCCAGAGGCGGCCGTCGGGGCCGATGTTGAGCCAGGCGATGTCGTCGCCGAGCGTCCAAACGCGGTAGCCCGGCAGGGCCGACTCCATCATGGCCAGATTGGTCTTGCCGCAGGCGCTGGGCAGGGCGGCCGTGATGTAGGTCTTGTGGCCGTGGAGGTCCTCGATGCCCATGATGACCATGTGCTCGGCGAGCCAGCCCTGCTTGTAGCCGAGGTAGGAGCCGATCCGGAGCGAAACGCACTTCTTGCCGAGCAGAGCGTTGCCGCCGTAGCCCGAGCCGACGCTCCAGACCAGGCCCTCCTCCTGGAAATGCATGATGTAACGGCGGTTGGGATCGAGCGTGCCGATCGAGTGGAAGCCTTTGACGAAATCCTCCCGGTTGCGCAGCTTCTCGAAGATCTCCGTCCCGATGCGGGTCATGATGCGCATGCTCACGGCCACATAGGACGAGTCCGTGACCATCATGCAGGCCTTGGCGTAGGGCGAGTCGGGATGGCCCATCATGTAGGGGATGACGTACATCGTCCGGCCCGTCATGCAGCCGTCCGAGAGCTTGGCCATCAGTGTCTTGGCCTTGGCCGGCTCCATCCAGTTGTTGTTCGGGCCCGCGGCGTCCCTGGTCGGATGGATGACGTAGGTCAGGTGCTCGACGCGGGCGACGTCGGTCGGATTGGAGCGGTGGAGGTAGGCCGTCGGCCAGGTCTTATGATTGAGGGGCAGGAAAACGGGGCCGTTCAGGCGCTCCTCGCTCATGCCGATCTCGAGCAGGCGCCAGGCCTCGCCGTCGGAGCCGTCGCACCAATAGACGCGGCCCGGCTTGGCCAGACGCTCCTGCTCTTCGACCCAGCTTTCAGCCGCGGATGCCATGACGGACCTCAGCCCCCATTTTTATCAGTTAGATAAGGACCTGTCAAACGTCCCCGCTCAGCGGATGTTGTTGATGGCGTTCTTGGCCGTATCGTGCTTGTTCTTCATGATGTTGCCGACAAGCGTGAAGCGGCGGTCCTCGTCCTGCATCTGCTGCTGGAGCTGGAGATACTGGAGGTTGAACGATTGCGACATCTCCTCCATCTTCCGAATCGCCTCGAAAAGCTTATTTTCTCGGGCCGGTCCGGTCTTGCCGGCATCGGCTGCCAGCTTCGTGACCTCACGCACGCCCGCCAGCAGCTTGGCCGTCAGGGCCTCCGCGTCACGCGAGGCCCTGACATAGCGGCCATGGGCATCGACGAGCTGGGTCATGTCATCGCCGACGGTCTGAATGGCCTTCTTGGCTTCAGGGGTGAGCCCGGTCTTGGGAAGGGGGGCGGTCCGGGTCTGGCCCCGGCCGGGACCGGCCGCCGCGAGGGCGATCAGCAGAGCCGCGGTGACAACGGGAGCGTATTTCATGGCGATCTCCTTCAGCTCCGGTCCCTAGACCTGGATCTCATAGACGACGGGGATCCCCGCCAGCGAGATCTCGGGATTGAAGGTCCAGGCGACCAAGTTGACCGCGCGCGGATAGGGGATGAAGCGGGCCCGGTAGAACGGCCCGACCGGCCAGCCGCGCTTGTTGAAATCGACCGTGGCCACGTAGCCGTCCTCGCGGATGCGCCGAAGATAGGCCCGGAGGAATGCGGCCCGCTCGGCCGAAGCGAGATCGGGGAAGGCGACGTGGTTGATCCAGGCGTAGCGCTCCACCGTTTTTCCCAGCTGGTCATGGCTGATGAAGTTGATCATGGCCTCGATGCGGCCGTCACGTTGCCACACGAAGGTCTTGGCGACATCGGGGCAGTCCAGCTCGAGCGCGAGATCGGCCTTGTCCCACGCGAGAGCCAGCTCCACCGTGTCCTTGTAGCGCTCGAGGAGGGCGTGGCAGGCGTCGAGGTCGGAGGGGTGGTAGTCCCTCAACGAGACCCCGGGCGCGGCCTTGGGCGGCCGGTGGGCGCCGATGAGCCGGATGGCCGCCTTTTCGTAGCCCTTGAGACCCTCGGACGCGTCGACGCGCTCGAGGTCGAGGACGCGGGCCACGACGCCGGACTTACGGACCTGCTCGATGCGGTGGCCTTCGGCTCTGAGCTTGTTCATCATCTTCGTCGAGCGGTGCCCCGTTTCGAGCGTCAGCAGAGAGAAGTCAAGACGGTACTTTTTTTTATTGATCTCGACGGCCGTCTTGATGAGGTCGACCGCGAGTCCCTGGCGCAGGTATTCCTTGCGGACGACGAGCAGGCAGCTGTAGACCGCGTCGCAGATCCGTCCCCGGTAATTGAATTTTTCCGGCAGGTTGGCCAGGAAGGCGACGATCTCGCCGTCCTTGTAGGCCCCGAGCAGGTGGTCGCGCCTGTCCCCGGGGATGCGGTCGAAGAGGTAATGGAGAAAGGCCGGGCGGTAGAAGTTGGGGAACGACGCCATCCCGTACTCGTCCCGCCAGGAAGCGTGGGCCATGCGCTCCAGGCCCTCGTAATCGCCCCGGAATGTCTCGATGGAAACGCCCTCGATCCTGCCCATGGCGTCCTCCCTGGACGGTCGATCTCGAACGGGCGAGCCGGCATTCGGGCCGGATCCCGGGGGGGATTTTACTCCTTCCCCGGATCATGTAAAATAGGAAGCTGTTTTCAATCCTAAAGGAGTCCAAACCGATGAAAAAGTCTGAAGTTCTCCGCAAAGCTATCATGGAGCGCCGGGCCGTCGCCGTCCCCGGCTGCCACGACGCCCTCTCGGCCAAGGTCATCGAGAAGGCCGGCTTCGAGGCCATCCAGGTCTCGGGCTACGGGCTGGCCGGGTCCTATCTCGCCAAGCCTGACGTCGGCCTCGTCCGCATGAAGGACGTCCTCGACATGACCTGGAACATCGCTCAGGCCGTGTCCATCCCGGTCATGGCCGACGTCGACACCGGCGGCGGCAACGCCGTCAACGCCGCCTGGATCACCGAGCGGCTGATCGCCATGGGCGTCGCCGGCATGAACCTCGAGGACCAGATCTTCCCCAAGCGCTGCGGCCACATGGCCGGCAAGGAGACCATCTCCGCCGAGGAGATGGCCGGCAAGATCCGGGCTTGCGCCGCGGTGCGCGGCCGCCTCGACGAGGATTTCATCATCAACGCCCGGACGGACGTCTTCGCCGGGATGGGGATCGACGAAGCCATCCGCCGCTGCAACATCTACCTCGAGGCCGGGGCCGACCTGGCCTTCATCGACGGCATCAAGAGCCGGGCCGACATCGGAAAGGCCGTCAAGTCGATCAAGGGACCGCTCTCGGTCAACCTCATGGACGCCATCAGCGGCATGAAGACCGAGCTCGTGCCCATCCCCGAGCTCGCGAAGATGGGCGTCGGCCGGGTCTCGATCCCGGTCGCCTCGATCATGGTCGCCCACAAGGCCCTGACGAACTTCTTCGCCGCGCTCAAGGCCTCGCCGACAGGCACCCTGCCCGGCCAGACGCAGTGGGTCTCGTCCTTCGAGGAGTACACCGATTTCGTCGGGCTCAAGGACTACCGGGCCATGGAGAACGAGTACCTGCCCTGCGAGCGCGTCGAAGAGAAGTACAAGGGCGTGAAGAAAATCGTCGGGTAGCCTCGGGGAAGGGCTCTTCCTCCCTCGGCGTCACCCCCGGCTGTGCTCGGCGCTCTAAAGGGCTCTTCGGCATCAGCGCCTGCGCGCAGGCGGGGGGCCCCCACGCCGTTGCGTCATCGCCCTGCCCCTCGGCTAAAAAGATTCCAAAGGAACGAGGACGCGTACGCAAGCGAAGCGCGCCCTCGATTGTCTTAGCGGACGACGAGCTTGGTGAAGGGGAAGACGTAGGCCTGGAGGAGGACGACGAGGCCCATCAGGGCCGCGAGCGCCAGGCTGTGGACGAAGACGAAGCGCAGGATCGTGCCTTCGTGGCCGTACCAGCGGGTGGCCGTCGAGGCCACGACGATCGACTGGGCGTCGATCATCTTGCCCATGACCCCGCCGGCGCTGTTGGCCGAGGCCATGAGGGTCGGGCTCAGGCCGAGCTGGCCCGCCGAGATCTTCTGCAGGCTCCCGAAGAGGACGTTCGAAGAGGTGTCGGACCCGGTCAGCGCGACCCCCAGCCAGCCGAGCATCGTCCCGAAGAAGGGATAGAGGACGCCGGTGCGGGCGAAGGCCAACCCGAGCGTCGCGTCGAGGCCCGAGTAGCGGGTGACGTAGCCCAGGGAGAGCATGGCGGCCACGGTCAGGAGCGAGAACCGCACCCGCTTGAGGGTCCGTCCGTAGGCCGCGAGAAGCCGGCGCGGCGAGAAACCCATCAGCAGGCCCGACACGACCGCCGCCGCGAAGATCCCCGTCCCCGTGAACGAGAGCCAATTGAACGAGAAAACGGCGGGCTCGGCCGTTTCCGCCGGCACGACCGGCGGCATGCGGAAGACGAGCTTGTCGAGGCCGGGGACCGGAACGCGGACGGCGGACAGGCCGTCGAAAAAGGCCTTGACCTGGGGGATGCCCCAAATGAAGACGAACAGGCTCAGCACGGCCCAGGGCAGCCAGGCCCGGACGAGCTCGCCGGTCGAATGGCGCCGGGGGGCCTCGAGCGAAGCGGCGGACGGTTCGGAGATGCCCTCGTCCTCGCGGACGGTCCGCGGCTTCCATTTGAGCAGGAACAGGACGAGCGCGGCCATGGAGACGACCGCCGCGCCGACCCCGGCCAGCCACGGGCCGTGGAAATTCGAGATCAGGAACTGCGGCACGGCGAACGACACGCCGGCCACGGCCAGCGCCGGCCAGACCTCCCGCGTCTTCTTGAAGCCGCAGAAGGCCCAGACGAGCCAGAAGGGGATGATGAGCGAGAAGAGCGGCAGCTGGCGGCCGACCATGGCGCTGAGGTCCCGGACGTCGAGGCCGGTCACGCCGGCCAGGGCGACGATCGGCGTGCCCAGGGCGCCGAAGGCGACCGGGGCCGTGTTGGCGAGGAGCGACAGGCCCGACGCGGCGAGCGGCGCGAACCCCAGGCCGATCAGGATGGCCGCGGTCACGGCCACGGGCGTGCCGAACCCGGCCGCGCCCTCGAAGAAGGCGCCGAACGAGAAGGCGATGAGCAGGAGCTGAAGACGGCGGTCGCGGGTGATGCCGGTCAGGCTGTCCTGCATGATCTTGAAGTGGCCCTTTTCGCACGTCAGGTCATAGAGGAAGATGACGTTGAGGATGATCCAGCCGATGGGGAAGAGGCCGTAGGCGGCGCCGAGCAGGGCCGTGCGCCCCGCCAGGCCGGGCGGCATGCCGAAGGCGGCCACGGCCGCGGCCAGGGCCGCGCCGAGGCCGAGCAGGGCGGCGACGTGGGCCCGGAGCTTGAGAACGGCCAGCCCGCCGAGCAGCAGGACGATCGGCAGGGCGGCGGCCAGGGTCGAGAGAACGGCGCTCGCGAGAGGGTTATAGACCTGGTGCCAGGCCATCGCTAGAGGCCCCCGTCCGTCTCCCTGTTCAGCCGGGCGAAGAAAGCGGCCATGAAACGGTGGCGCCCCGCGGCCAGGCGCCGGCCCTCCCGCGTCGTCATCCGGTCGCGGACGCGGCTGAGCTTGACCAGGTATTCGCGGTAGGCCGTGTCCTCGCGGGTGTAGGGCTTCGTCCTGCGGACGTCGATCGCCTGGTCGTGGAGCCGGGCCCCGACCTCGCCGGCGAACTGGAAGGCCCGGCCGACGCCGACGGCGCCGATCGAGTCGAGCTTGTCGGCGTCGAACAGGACCCGGGCCTCGAGCGTCTTCGGCTCTCCGCCCCGGCGGAAGCGATGGGTCCGGATGCAGTGGGCGACGGCCTTGATCGTCGCCGGATCGCAGCCGTGGCGCGCCAGGATGCCGCGGGCCCGCTCCGCGCCGCTCCGGCCGTGGCAGATCCGGCCGTGCGACCGGTCCTCGGCCTCGCGGCCGATGTCGTGGAGCAGGGCCGCGAGCTCGAGGATGCCGAGGTCGGCCTTTTCCTTGCGGCCGATGCGCAGGCTGAGCTTGAGGACGCGCTCGGTGTGGTCCCAGTCGTGACTGCCCCGGGCGCTCTTGAAATAGGCCCCGGCCTCCTCGCGGATGCGCGAGACGAGCGCCGGGGAGAGGGCCGTACTCATTCGTCGATCATGTGGACGACGAGTCCGTCCTTGAGCTTGGGCTCGAACCAGGTCGATTTCGGGGGCATGGTCTTGCCGGCGTCGGCGACGGAGAAGAGCTGTTCGATGGTGGTCGGAAAGAGCGAGAAGGCCACGCGGAAGGCGCCGGAGTCGACCCTCCTCTCGAGCTCCGCCGTTCCCCGGATGCCGCCGACGAAATCGATGCGCTTGTCCGTGCGCGGGTCGGCGATGCCGAGGAGGGGCGCGAGCAGGTTCCTCTGGAGGATCGAGACGTCGAGCGAGCCGATCGGATCGGCCGGGTCGAATGTCCCCGGCTTGGCGGCGAGGCCGTGCCAGCGGCCCTCGAGGTACATCGCGTATTCGCGGCCGCGCGCCGGAGCCTTGGGACCGCCGGGCGTGACCGCGAACGTCTCCGCGAGCCTGGCCCGAAAGGCCGCCGGCCCGAGGCCGTTGAGATCGCGCACGACGCGGTTGTAGGGCAGGATCTTCATCTGCGTGTCCGGGAAGATGACGGCCAGGAAGAAGTTGTCCTCTTCGCGGCCGGTCCGGCCCGGGCGCTCGCGGTCCCGCTTGACCTTGATGCGGGTCGCGGCGGCGGAGCGGTGATGGCCGTCGGCGACGTAGAGGTTGGCGAGCTCGCCGAAGGCGGCCTGGATCTTCGCCACCAGCACCGGGTCGTCGACGGCGAAGACGATGTGGCGGACCTGGTCGTACGTCGTGATGTCGACCTCGGGGCCCTTGGCCATGGCCTCGGCGACCAGGGCGTCGATGGCGTCCGTCCGCCGGTAGGTGAGGAAGACCGGGCCGGTCTGCGCGCCGAGCGTCTCGATGTGACGCATGCGGTCGTTCTCCTTGTCGACGCGCGTCAGCTCGTGCTTCTTGATGATGTCGTCGAGATAGTCCTGGCAGGAGGCTGCGGCGACGAGCCCGGTCTGGACGTGGTCGCCCCAGATCTGCTTGTAAATGTAGAAGTTGCGGGTCTTGTCCGGGGCGATGACCCCCTCCCGCAGGAAGCGCTCGAAATTCTCCCTGCCTTTGGCGTAGACGGCGTCGGCGTAGAGGTCCGTGCCCGGGGGCAGGTCGATCTCCGGCTTGCCGATGTGCAGGAACGAGTAGGGATCGCCGGCGGCGAGCTCGCGCGCTTCTTCCGTGGTCAGGACGTCGTAGGGGGGCGCCGCGACGAGATGAGCGAGGTCCTTGCGGGGCCGAACGCCCCGGAAGGGTTGGATGTGGACCATGAGACTCCTCCCAAAGAGGGGCATTATAACACAGACATAAGCGGCCGCGCGTAGCCTGGTTTATTCACGAATCGAGACGGTCGGCTAGCCGCTGACTTGGTTGCGGCCCGCCGCCTTGGCCCGGTACATGGCCCGGTCGGCGCTGGAGATAAGGCTCTCGATGTTCTCATCTCCGGCCTGCAGCTCGGCCACTCCCAGGCTGACGGTCAGGGAGAGCGTGCCGCCGGCCGTGATGACCGTCAGCCGCGAGATCTCCTGGCGGAGACGCTCGGCCATGGCCCGGCCCTCGTCGAGGCCGGCTTCGGGCATGAGGACGATGAACTCCTCGCCGCCGAAGCGGCAGACGATGTCGGTCGAACGGGTGGTCCGGGTCACGAGCCGGGTCAGGACCTGGAGAACGTGGTCGCCGACGGGATGCCCGTAGGAGTCGTTGACGTTCTTGAAGTGGTCGATGTCGAAGAGGATCAGCGACAGGGGCCGCTGGTAGCGGCGTGCGCGCTCGACTTCCTTGTCGCCCATATCGGCGAAGGCCCGGCGGTTGTACAGGCCCGTGAGCTCGTCGGTCACGGCCTGCATCTCCATGACCTTGACGCGGCGGGAGTTGTCGAGGGCGATGGCCACCTGGCCGGCGAAGAGCTCGGCCACCTGGGCGTCGCGTTCGGCGAAGGCCTTGTGGCCCGAGTTGTAGAGGGCGAGGAGGCCCGTCACCCGGTCGCGGCAAACGACGGGGACGCCCAGAAAGGAATGGACGTTCCCGTTGGGCAGGAGCGGCAGGAGGATGTCCTCCGGGCCGCTGACCTCGCTGATCAGCGGCCGCCGCCGCTGGACGGCGGTGTGGCAGAGCCGGGAGCCGGACAGGGGGAAGGTGTCGCCGAGCAGATTGACCGTGTCCATGGGCTGCTTGATCGCCCCGAGCTTCAGCTCCGGGCCCTCGATGGTCAGGAAGGCGCCGACGTCGTAGAGGATGACGCGGTGCAGCAGGTCGAGGATGACGGCGGAGATCTTCTGGAAATCGAACTCCGAGCTCAGGACGAGGCCGGACTCGCGCAGGGTTTCGGCAACGTTGCGGGCCTCGATGGCCTCGGTCTCGGCCTTCTTGATCCGGGTGATGTCATAGAGGACGGCCACCCAGCCGGTGATGACCATGGCCGAGCCGACGAGCGGGGTCAGGTGGAGATCGAACTGGCGGGGCGGGTCCGTACGGGCGGGCGCGAACTCGCGTTCCAGGGCCGAGGGGACGCTCAGAAGTCCGGCCAGCTCGGGCCAGCCGGGGAACAGGTCCGCGGCCGGACGGCCCAGGAGCTTGGATTCGCGGACGGTCACGGCCGGGCCGCCGGCCTCGGCGATGAGCTCGCGGGCGGCGGGGTTGACCGCGGACAGGCGTCCCGATTCATCGAGGATGAGGAGCGATTCGCCCAGGCTCTCGATGACGCGCTCCCGGGCCACGGGGACGAGGTCGACGAGACCCAGCTGGAACATGGCCCAGAGCAGGAAGAACCCCGAGATGGCGAACCCGACCGGCGTGAAGTCGTAACCGCTGTCCGAGCGTGCCAGGCCGGCGAGATAGAGGGCGTTGCCGGTCCAGGGCACGACGAAGGCGAAGAGCAGGGCCAGGGCCTGGCCGCGGTAAACGCCCTTGAAGCGGAAGAAGGCCAGGAGCAGGAACACGGTCGTGGCGAAGAGAAGCGCGTAGGAGTAGCCCGCGTGGACCCAGAAGAACGCGCCGTGGCCATAGATCAGGAGATGGTCGCGGGCGTTCGCGGCCGGCGTGATGCTCGACCAGATGAGATGATGGCGCTCGTTGGTGAAGGCCAGGAGGATCGTCGCGGCCGGGATGAGCCACAGCATCACGGCCAGGAGGGCCTTCAGCTTCCGCCCGGATTGCAGGAACCGCAGGGCGAAGAGGAACATCAGGACGGGGACCGTGGCGATCCCCAGGTATTCGATCTTCGACAGCAGGATCTTGGCCGATCCGCGGGCGACGGCCGCCTCGACGGCGGCCGTGAGGGACCAGACGAACACGGCGCCCATGAGCCCGGTCAAGACGCGCCCGGCCGAGGTGACGGCCCGCTTCCAGGTGATGGCCGCGACGGCGCCGGCGATGACCGCGCCGGCGAACAGGCTCAAGGCGTAGTAGCCGACCTGCATGTCCCTCCTCCCGAGCTATCGGGG
>Ga0172366_10001363_pt1 | contig 18899 bp, 20 predicted proteins | sample LakKivSesite69cm_FD_114533 | JGI IMG/M metagenome (GOLD analysis project Ga0172366, IMG submission 114533) | Sediment microbial communities from Lake Kivu, Rwanda - Sediment site 69cm | ecosystem: Environmental > Aquatic > Freshwater > Lake > Sediment | place: Rwanda: Western Province, Lake... | reverse complement strand
GTTGAACCGTAGGACGGGAAATCCCCAGACGGCAAGCTATGTCGTGGCTGAAGATTCCATCGGCTGCCATCTTTATGATTTGGGCGCGTTGTACCAATCGCAAGGGGAAGCTTTTCCCGTGAGCCCAGAGTCGGATGGTTGCCTGTTCTTGAGGATCTAAAATAATACGTTCTGATATGTTCATTTGAAATAAGCATAACCTATATCCTTTTAAATGTCAAGTTATTTATGACGCACTACACTAGAATGGGAACCCCCGAGTATCAAGAGTTAGCCAGAAAAAGAGCCGGGATTGAGGCTATCCCCTCGGCACTTCGGAGGAGGTACAAGATAGATCATCTGCCGGTAAGGGGAGAAGTACGTTCAAAGGTGTGGTTAGGGTTTAAGATCTCAGCCATAAACTGTAAGAGATTGATAAAAGGGTTGATGAATAGGCCTATACCTGAGTTTTCTACTCTTTTATATAACCATTTATTTTCGTTATTTAGTTTTCAAAGGGCAGGTAGAGTTAAATTTGCTGCTTAAGTAAAATATGTTGTTTTAAATAGTTGGTTTTTGGGAGATAATCGTATTATATTAATATAAAATAATTATATTGTTACCTACTAAATAGTATTTAGGTATTTTTTATGGTAACATTAAAAATTGTAAATTAACTAAAATAAATATTTTAAAGATTATTTTAAAGAAGGAATGAATGTATTATGGAATATATAAATCAAGAAAAATTAATTAATAGCATTCTTTATTTTACAAAAAAAGTTAAGTATTTAGGGAAAACTAAGCTATGTAAATTATTATACAATCTAGATTATACTCACTTTAAAGAGACTGGAAAGTCAGTAACTGGTTTAGATTATTATGCTTGGGAAAAGGGACCTGTTCCAAAAAGCTTATTTAATAAATTAAGAGGAGATATAATTTCTGAAGAATTTCAACCGTATATTGTAGTAATAAAAAGAGATAAATTGCAAGAAATACATCCCAGGCGAAAACCAGATATGACGGTTTTCTCAATACGTGAACAAAGAATTTTACAAGAAGTAGCTGAAATATACAAATATACTAAAGCAAAAGATATGACTGAAATTAGTCATTTAAAGGGAAAACCCTGGGATACAACTTTAAAAAGTAAAGGAGAATCAAAGAAAATAGATTATATGTTAGCTATTGATAATACAACAGAATCTATTAGTAAAGAAGAAGCTAAAACAAGACAGAAATTTATAGAAGAAACCCATGAGATGTTAATTAATAATTGAATTTAAGTCGGGATGTATACTTCTTGATAAAAAATTCAAATTTAGAGACAATGAAATTGGTGAAAAATTAATTGTTTTATTAAACAATCCTAGAAAAAATGAGCCATATTTATTCTGTCGTACAACATCAAGAGAAAGGCCTCCTTATCAAATAAAGACTCCAAAGGGATGTCAAAAGGATTCACAATATTTTTTTATAACTGCATGTAGTTTTTTCCCAGAAGATACTTGGCTTTTATTATATGATATTCATGAATATTATAGTACCCATGTTTTGACTAAACATTTTAAGAAAGAAATAATAATAATAAATTGCATAGATGATATTACTCTTCGACAAATAAAAAATTGTATAAAAAATTCTATAGATATAAGTGAAAAACATATAAAAATGATGTTAGAAACAATTATACAAATAGAATAAAGAGATATTAAAATAATAATATTAGCTATTTTAAAGAAAGATAAAAATTTAAAAAATAAAGATTTTGTAAATGAGCATTATATTCAATTATACAAAATAAGAACATTTTTGATAAAGCCCCTACGATGAAGAAGTCATGGGGTTTTTTGTTTAAAAAGAGAAAGGTTTTTAAAGTCTTATTGTTTGACAAAGGACGATTGTACTGGCTCAATAATTCGGTAACTTTTTTTAACTTTTCATAAGGGATCTGAAAAGTCCGGGTTCCCAACGTCTTCTCAAATAATTAGAATATGGCAGGAGACAGTCCTTTATTAAATTTTTATCATATTTAAAAAATTACAGCATGTCAAATGTTGAGGACTGCTCCTAATATTTAGAACCCGTTTACATTTTTGAATATAGTTTCTAAAAAATATGCATAGTATAGGAGGATTAAATTATGAAAATTAAATGTCCACTGTGTGGTTTGGAAAATGAAGAAGGTAGTAAATTTTGTAAAAATTGTAATGAGCCACTTTTTAAATCTGAAATTGACAATAGACAAAAAGTTACTGAATTTCAAAAAAATGTGGATTGGACAGAGAAATGCCCAATATGTAAGACTGGAAAACTATGGCATATAAAAAAGAAGGTTTTCTTAGGTTTATCAAGTGTTGATGCTTTGAAATGCTTAAATTGTGAAGCAATATTTGTTAAAGTTGAAGAGAAATATAAATTATTTGAAGCCAAAGATCACTTTAATCCAGTTTGGCAGGAATATAAAAACAAAGAGTTAAAAGGTGCCGAATGGTCTAGAATTGCTAATGGGGGTATATATCCGATGCTGTACAAAGGAATGAAGATATAGAATATTGGTTAACTCAACTTAAAGCTGGAAATGTTCCAATGAGCATGAAGCAAGAAGAATCACCAATTATTTTAAAGAAAAAATAAAAATTATACGTTACTTTACCAAATATATCATTGTTAGAACCCAGAGCGATAAGAACTGGTGGATATGGAGGTCCCAGTGTTAGATTAGCTAAAGGTTTATACTTTAGAGTAGGTGGGTTTAAAGCTGAATCTCACGAAGAAGTTAGGAATATAGATCAAGGAACACTTACATTGACAGATAAAAGAATAGTATTTTCTGGCAACAAAAGAACAATTAGTGTTAATTTAAATAAGATAATTTCGATAAATTCATATAGTGATAGCATATCAATAAGAAGAGAGGGAATGTCAAAGACTCAATATTTTGTAGGATTGCCTAAGGCAGAAATTATTATAACGGTAAAAGATAGAATTTATAATGAACAATTTTCGGGTTTAATATTAATGTATCTAATTGAAGGTTTAGCAGGAAAGACAGAAACAGATTGATTACTTTTCTAAAATCTAGCAAGAGATGATGAAAGATGAATATTAAATTTAAAAAAAGATTATATGAAATATTAGAAATCGCAGCAATTGGAGATAGAATTAGCAAATTATTTGATATATTTATTATGATATTAATTACGCTTAATGTAATTGCTGTTATTTTAGCTACCGTTGAAAGATTTAATTTACAATATCAATATTATTTTCGTATCTTTGAAACATTTTCAGTAACTATATTTACCGCAGACTCTAATTGATGAGAGGGTAAGACTGATTAACCGATTAAGAAAAAAATTACTGGAAGTATGCCCTTAAGATATTAAAATCGGTTAAATTAAAGAATAAAAAGATAATCGCTATTTTGGTAAAATATCCTAATTTTTCTAAATACAAAAGGATTACCCTCAAATCTCTATTAAAGATAAAAGGGATAGGAAAAAAACAAGCTCCTTTTTTACTTAAAAGGTTAAATAATATAGCGTATATGCCTGGTCTAACTAATATATATAAAACGATTATCTCCTCTTATGCCAAACGTATCTTAGAACTACAAAAGGAGATTGGCGATATAGATAAAAGCCTGGATGAAATAGGAGAAAAGGATAAAGCGGTTAATCATTTGAAGACTATCCCTGGAGTTGCTACCAAACTAGCCAGTAGGTTAATCGGAGAGGTCGGAGATATCAATCGCTTCCCTGTTGAAAAAGAGTTAGCTATCTACTGTGGGGTAGCCGGTGTAAATAATGACTCGGGGAAGGTATCTAAAGCTAGAGTGGGGTATAAGGCCAACAAAATATGTAAACAAACCTTAATTATGATGGCCGGACACAGTATTCGCTTTAACCCCCAATCCAAGGCCTATTATCTAAAAAAGCGGGCAGAGGGGAAGAGCCATAATCATGCCTTACGTTGCCTGGCCCGGCAAACGATTAAAGTAATCCATAGAATGTTAACCGAAGATAGAGATTATATTATTAAAAAAGAGTTAAAGAAGGCTGCATAAAAAAAGTCTAATATTATCTTGATTTTTCAGATGGGAAGTTCGGGTCCCGGAAGATGTATCTATTATCGGTTTTGATAACATACCATTTTCTAATTGCACTTATCCACCCTTAACGACTATTGACCAGCCTACTTACCTGATGGGTCAGAAAGCGGTAGAAACCTTACTTAAACTGATAGATAAAAAGGATATCAAGAAATCTATAGAGCTTAAAACTGAGCTTATTGAACGAGGTTCAGTAAGAAAGGTATAAGATATAGATTAATATAAATTCGAATTACTTTACTTCAAAAAAAGCATTATGAATTTTATAAAATTAAGTTCTTTATAATCAGTAATTAATAAAATATTTATTAATAAGAGAGGTAGGTAGTCAATATGCATATTGTTAAACAAAAAGAAATAGATAAGAAAAAAAGTCATAATCTGAAAGTTTTGTTGGCAGGGGAAAGCTGGATAACTCACTCCATTCATATAAAAGGCTTTGACACATTTACAACTAGTGAATATTCAGAGGGTGGAACATATCTTATAAAAGGTTTAGAAAAAAATGAGATATGTGTTGATTTTTTGCCAAACCATCTAGCGCCGACAAAATTTCCATCTTCGCTTGATGAGTTAAATAATTATGATGTCATAATTCTTAGTGATATTGGATCAAATACATTATACCTTCATCCCGAAACTTTTTCTACATCAAGAATAAAACCAAATCGACTTGAATTACTAGTACAATATGTTAAATCTGGTAAAGGTCTTGCTATGATAGGTGGATACCTATCTTTTTCAGGTATTGATGGCAAAGCACGATATCAAAAAACACCATTAACAGAAGTTTTACCTGTTAGTTTGGTTGAGGGAGATGACCGTGTAGAGGTTCCGCAAGGAGTAGAAATTGAAATAACTAATGATAATCATCCAATATTAGATGGGATTCCAATAGCGTGGCCAAAGTTTCTTGGTTATAATGAACTAAAAGCACGTTCTGGTACCACTATTTTGGCTCGTCGAGCAAAAGATGTATTTTTGGCAGTAGGTGAATATGGTAAAGGAAGAACACTAGCTTTTGCCTCAGACTGCGGACCTCATTGGGGACCAATGGAGTTTGTAGAATGGAAATATTATGAAAAATTTTGGTGTAATTGCATTAAGTGGCTTGCAAAGTGTTGCTAAATAAGTTTTAGATAAAAAAATAATTTATCATAATTAGCTTACATAAAAGCCACAGTTATAATTTCTAAATTTAATAGAAATGCATTTAATCTATATTTGAATGTTTTTAGTGTCTTGGCATAAACAAAATAAAACAACAAAGAAAATGTATTTTGGTGAATTAAGACATAAATTAGCAGTTATTCCATAAATATTAAGATAAAAAAATGTAGTATCTTCAAGTAGTGTCTACAGATTTATATAGGGAGGTGCTGAAATAAACAGATTGATTTAAAGCCAGAGCTCTGATAGAAAAAAATTTTAAAAGGAGGTCTGGCAATGAGCGAAAAAGAGTTTATCTGGAGGATAAGATTGAATATATTTCATCACGCAGATGAAAAGAAAAAGACCATAATTTATCTTTGTAGGAAATATGGAGTTAGTAGAACCTGGTTTTATAAGTGGAAGAAAAGAAGAGATAAGTATGGAGACGAAGGATTAAAGACCCAAAATAAGAGTAAAGTCAAAGATGCCAAATTGTATTAGTAAAGAGATAGAAGAAGGGATTTTAAAATTCTGTTTTCAATATCCATCTTATGGGCCGCAAAGGATAGAACAAGAATTAAAATTAAGAGGGATAAATGGTGGGCATACTGGTATTTGCAATGTTCTAAATTTGAAAAGGGTTAAATACCGTCAAGAATAGATTAGAATGAATAAGAAAATTAAGCGGAGAAGTAGTTACTGCTAATGAGATGGCCAGGGATAAAGGGAAAGCAAAAACAAATCATACACAAGCAAGTTATCCAGGTCAGTTAGTAAGTCAAGATACTTTCTACCTTGGTTATATAAAAGGGATAGGTAGAATTTATCATCAGGTTGCTGGTGATTGTTTTTCTTCTTTTAGTGCGGCTCAAATTTATCCTGATAAAACTGCTAAGAGTTCTTCAGACTTTGTGGAAAATCATCTTGACCTGGATAACTTTGATTATTATAATTACAGAAGGACACATCAAGGATATAAACTAAAGGAAAATGGCTATAAGATACCGGGTCAAGCACATTTATCTAAAAATTTGATAGTTACTCTTTGTCCTGTTAAAATAGAAGATGAAAATATGAAAGTTCTGGCATACCACTCTGTAAACACATCTTGAAGCCAGGAAAACCCTACCGAGACAGGACTGTGGAGCCAGTCCAAATGATATAAAATAATGTAAAGGAGGAACGGTTATTTTGGATATGAGAGAAAAAGCTATAGAAACTGTTATAGAAAGAATTGACCGTTATCAGGAAGAAATTATCAAGTTTCTCCAGGAGTATGTGCGGATCAAATCGACCAACTTCGATTTTGTGGAGAATCCTCAGGAAGGAGTTCCAACGGAAGAAGAAACTTGCCAAAAATGGATTTATGATAATCTCCAAAAGTGGAAGATTTTTGAAAAAATTGATTTCTGGGAAGGGGCGAAGGGCCGGCCTAGTCTGGCGGCTGTTTTGAAAGGCGCAGGCGGGAAAGGACAGAGTCTGATGTTTAACGGACATACTGATACGGTATCGGTTAGCGAGGAACAAAAGTCAAAATGGGAGGGTTCACCGTGGAGTGGTGAATTCAGAGATGGAAAAGTATGGGGACGCGGCGCGGTTGACATGAAAGGTGGTAACATTGCCTTTCTGATGGCAGCCAAAATGTTGAGTGAAACTGGAATCAAATTGAATAATGATTTAATTCTTACCCTAACCATCGGAGAAGAATCGGGCCAACACTGGCTTGGATGTGATACAATTCTCCAGAGAGGTTACAAAGCACCTTTTGCCATCATTGCTGAACCGACCAATATGGCTCTTTGGCCAACCCTAAAAGGGGAGATTTATTTTAAGATCACAGTAAGCGGTAAAGCGACCCATATTTGCAATAGGAATCAAATGGTTCAACCGTTACCCTATGGAAAAGAAAGACCCGGTGTGAGCGCTATTGATAAAATGTTAAAAATTCAACAGGAGATCATGAACCTTGAGAATCAGTGGGCTTTATATCGGGAACACCCTTTAAATCCACAGGGTGGTATGTTTATTAATATAAATACCATCAAAGGGGGGGAATCTTGGTCATCGCAACCTGCAGTTTGTGAAGTAACAGGTAGTACGCTTTTTAACCCCGATCTTTCTAGTGATGAGGTAATTTCAGAAATTAAAGCCGCTGTTGACCGGGTTACCCAGGGTGATTATTGGCTAAAAGAACACCCACCGACACTGGAGATCCCTTGGTATATCCAACTGAAAGAGCCGGTAAACGTCTCTCCTAATCATCCCGGTTGTAAAGCTTTGGCAGGTGCTCATAAGCGGATTAAGGGGGTGGATCCTACAATCACCTGTGGAACTTCTACAACCGATGCCAACTACTGGTTCCCCCAAGGCCAGGATAGCGTAATATATGGGCCCGGGGATATTACCATGGGTTGTCATGGGGCCAACGAATATCTCCCGGTCGATCAGCTAATCGAGGCTTCTAAGATTATGGCGATAATGATGATTGATTGGTGTGAAATTCACTCTTTTAAATAGATTGTGGGAGCGTGAGCGGTATGCGTATAGCCATAGGTAGCAACTTGTCAGGATATCCTTTAAAGGAAATAATATGTGAGCATTTGAAAAAAAAGGCTTTGAAGTGGTGGATTTTGGGGTTAAAGAAAATGAGAATATAGATTATCCGGAAATTGCCTGTTCTGTCGCTGAACGGGTTGCCGCTGGTGAATTCGAAATAGCTATTCTGTGTTGTGGGACAGGGATCGGAATGGCAATTGTGGCTAATAAAATTCCGGGGGTACGGGCGGCAGTTTGTTATGACCCATATTCGGCAGAAAGGGCTCGTATGAGAAATAACGCCCAAGTTATGAGCATGGGGGCTCTAGTTATTGACCCAAATTTTGCAAAAATGATTACTGATATATGGTTGTCTTCTGAATTTCAAGGGGGCCGTTTCTTACCAAAAGTAAATAAAATTATGGCCATAGACGAAAAGTATAGGAGAGCGAACTAACATATGTTACTGGAAGGTACATTATGGTAATATAAGTTAGAAAGGAGGGATTGATTAGAGAGAGTCTTGATGGTAATATAAGTTAGAAAGTGTTAGTTACACTTTAAAAGTGAACCATTTAAATTTTAAAAGTGAACTCTTTAAAGATCAAAAATATACTATTTTTTACTCTATAGATAATAAATATATTATTAGTTAAAACTGTACTAAATTAAGGTTAGAATTTTTAACTATTTGTATATTTAAAAGTTCATCTTCATGCCAGAATCTTACTTCAGATAAACCAGATTCCCTATCTGGTACTATTCGAAGTTGTATTCTCTCATGTAGTGGTGCACTAGGTACTCTTAATTCTAAACTATTTATAGAAACTTTGCGGTTAAGAATTTACCATTCTATCCACTCTTAAACAGAAGATATCTTTTATTGACTTATAAGGTGGCATTACGCCAAATTCTCTAAATAAGGATTTATTTTCCTTTAACGCTCTTTGAAATCTAATATAAGGTATTTCCCCGGTAGTAGAATGAACTATTTTGTGGTTATATTTTTTGGATAAGGCTATTTAATACTAATTGTGCCTGGGTTATATCAGAGATTCTTTCTCTGTAACAAGTTCTTACTAATCTATCCTGAATCCACCTATAGGGTCTTTCTATCTTTCCCTTGGCCTGCGGAGAAAGCGCATAGGTTACCTTTATCCTATAATCATTTAATACCTGTTTCCATTGAGGGTCAACCTCATCAGTAAGTCTATGATGGTTTCTCCAGGTAGAATCTCTTCCTTGTACAAAGCGGTAGACAGAATAGCTATCTACATAGAGGATAAGTTTACTATAATCATCTAAAGACGTAATAAGGTACCATTTACTATCAGCATATGGAGAGAACTGATGATGGGAAGAATCATGCTGAATAATCTCTCCGGTATAGTTGGTTATTATTTCTTTATTATGGGCCTTCCTCTTTGGCTTTGAGAGGTAAAAGCCATTATCTTTTGCGCGATTGATTTCGGAAATTCTTTTGCTTTGATTAAATCTTTTTCTATCTTTAGTTCTTTTACAATATTTGTTTCAATTTCAGGGTTTATCCAGTAATTACTGGTGTCCCTTTTATATTGGATAGAAAAATTATTTGGATCTTTTTTATATCTGGCCAGCGATTCAAAGAATCTTCTTCTTTTGATTCCAAGGATTGATAAAAGATAATTAATCTTAATTTTTTTATTCAGATAACTTTCTAATAGTGATTTAACCTGACCATCGGTAAAGATTTTGTGTAATTGTTTATACATAATTTAGGACCTCTTTTCTCTATAAGATTTAGTTCTAGATTATATCTTTTTACTATTTTTCGGTAGTGCACTTTTATCCTTTATTTGAAAGTTATTAATGGATATTGATAAAATAGAAAGGCTATTATATAATTTAGCAGACGTTAATTACCTTATGTCTTGATCATATATGCAATAAAGTGAATATAGTATAGCCAGTACATTAAGTTGTCTTTAATTTATCGCACGCCTGAATATTAAAAAGTTATTAAGGAGGATAGAACAATGAAAAAAAGATGTCTTTAATTTATCGCACGCCTGAATATTAAAAAGTTATTAAGGAGGATAGAACAATGAAAAAAAGATGTTTATCGTTGGTACTTGTACTTGTGTTAGCTATAGGATTTATTTTCTTTGGTGAACAGCAGGGAGCTGCAAAAGAAGATCTTGTTTTTGCTACTGTAGTTAAATCTATTGCATTTAACTGGTTCAAGCGTATGGAGGTCGGTGTTCACGATTTTGGTAAGGATTATGGCGTAAAAGCCTTCATGGAGGGTCCTTCTGTGGCAGATTCAGCTCAGCAGGTTGCCGTCATCGAAGACCTTATTGCTGTGGGTGTGGACGCTATTATTAATGTCCCCCATGGGGTTGAAGAGCAAGAGCCCATCCAAAAGAAGGCTATGGATGCGGGCATCATTGTGGTAACCCATGAAGCCTCTTTTGTTAAGAATGCCCACTATGATGTTGAGGCGTTTGACAATGCGGATTATGGTGAGGAAATAATGAGAGAGCTGGCAACCCGCATGGGCGAGGAAGGAAAATATATCCAGTTTGTGGGTTCCCTCACCAATGCATCGCACAATGAGTGGACTGATGCTGCTCTTGCCTATCAGCGCGCCCACTATCCAAAGATGGTATTTGTTGGTAAGTATGAAAGTAAGGACACCCAGGAAGTACCTTATGATATTATGAAGGATTTGCTGAAGAGCCATCCAGACATCAAGGGTGTCCAGGGGTCTGGTGCACTTGAAGTGGTTGGCGCTGGACGTGCCATTGAGGAGTTAGGTCTGTCTAATAAGATTGCTGTGGTTGGTACCAGTATCCCTTCCTATGCGGGTGAGCTCCTTAAGACAGGTGCAGTTGATCTAGCTATGTGTTGGGACCCCGCCACTGCTGGTTATGCAGCCAACGTGGTTGCCTATAAAGTCCTGAAGGGCGAGGAAATTACTGATGGCATGAGTCTTAACGTCCCTGGATATGAAGCAATAAAGCTAATTGCTAATAAGAACGGAACGCTTGTCATCTATGGAAAGGGCTGGGTCAAGATTGATGCTAGCAACATGGATAAATATCCATTCTAGGCCAAAAACTTACTGTATAATAAAGAGATGGGTAGCTAAATTTCCTATATTTAGCTACCCATCTTATTAATTATTTATAAAAGGGATTCTAATATGATATTAAAAGATAGAACAGCAGAAGAATTGCTTAGTGTGAAAAATGTCAGTAAGCACTTTGCTGGTGTTATAGCTTTGGATGATGTGAGCTTTACGATAAATCGAGGAGAGATTAGATGTCTTGTAGGAGAAAACGGATCAGGCAAATCCACTATGATCAAGATTATTGCAGGGATTTATCCGCCAGATGAGGGTGATATTTATATTAACGGACATTATTACAAGCGACTAACCCCGATTGCATCCATTCACGAAGGCATCCAGGTCATTTATCAGGACTTTTCTCTGTTTCCCAACCTTACTGTAGCGGAAAACATTGGCATAAACCAGTTAATATCCAGTGGAAAAAAGATCATAAACTGGAAAGATATATACAAAACAGCAAAAGAGGGTCTCTCAAAAGTAAGTGCCGATATCCCATTGGATGTCACAATGGAGAAACTTTCCACAGCAGATAGGCAGATTATCGCTATTGCTAAAGTTCTCTTGGAAGACGTGAAGCTTATAATTATGGATGAACCGACTACCGCGCTCACCCAACGTGAAATCCAATATCTTTTCAAAACCATTAACGATCTCAAGGAACAGGGCATTTCGATCTTGTTTGTCAGCCACAAATTGAATGAAGTTAAGGAAATATCTGACCGTACACTCATATTCCGCAATGGCAAAAAGGTCCTGGATCAAGAAACCAAGGCTCTTGACATAAAGACCATGGAATACTACATGACCGGCCGGGAGATCGATACTAGTTTGATAGCATACAGCAAGGTTGAGAAGGGTCCGCCACTGCTAAAGGTCGAGAATTTAACTCTCTCTCATGGCTTCTCTGATGTTTCCTTTGAGCTTAGACCAAAAGAAGTGCTGGGTATCACTGGCCTGCTTGGCTCAGGTCGGATGGAACTGGCGTTTTCGCTTTTTGGTGAGATGCCGGCTGATTCAGGTAAGATTTATATAGAAGGAAAGGAAGTTTTTATAATAAGAATCCAGGATGCAATAAAGCACGGGATCGGATACGTTCCGGAAGATCGCATTGGTGAGGGACTCTTCCTCGAGCAATCCATCGCTGACAATATTGTCGTGCGACTTATTGATCGCCTGGCTAGCAAGATAGGGCTTGTGAAGGATAGAGCTAAACAAGATGTGGTAGAAGAATGGATTAAGAAATTGGATATTAAGACGCCTTCAAGCGAAAACCCTGCCGGTAGCCTCTCTGGGGGCAATCAGCAGCGACTTGTACTATCGAAATGGCTGGCCAGCAACCTTAAAATCCTTATTCTAAACGGACCAACTGTAGGTGTGGATGTGGGCTCTAAAATAGCTATTCATAGTCTAATCCGCGATCTTGCCAAGCAGGGAATGGGAATCATCCTTACCTCCGATGATATTCCTGAACTTATGTGGACATGCAACCGCATATTGTTGATGAGAAGAGGAAGAATTGTAGAAGAATTTCAGCGCGAGCAGACCAACAAAGAAGAACTCTACGAGCATTTGGTTGCAAATAACAAGCACTCGAGCACAATCAATAGGGTAAAAATAAACTCTAAATGCAAAGATTCTAGGAGAGTGAGATGAAAAAGCTTGTAAACTCACGTGAATTTGTTCTCTTCTTAATTCTGGTTTTAGTTTCAGTGGCCATTAGCATTAAAAACTCATCATTCTTTTCGGCCTCAACTCTCTTTGACATCATTCGCAGTTCATTGGTTTACTGCATTATGGCTTTTGGCGTGTTGATGGTACTTATTTCAGGCAATGTTGATATTTCCTTTGTAGCCATAGCGGCCATGACCTCGTATTCAACACATATGTTATTGCTTAAACTTGTCTATACAGGTGATATCACACTTTACTTTGTTATTGCTATATCCATGGGACTGCTGGCAGGGCTGCTCATGGGCTTTATTATTACCCAATTTAACCTTCCTATTTTTTACGTGTCACTCGGTTATATGACTTTATGGTACGGATTTAACCTTTTCTTCATTGGTGCTACCATGAACTTCGACCTGCCAGAAGGAATGGTAGGCTATTATGCACGTTTCCTTGTAAAAGTTAGGGATCCAGTTGTGGGAGAAGCTGGATTGCATATATCGGTCATTTACCTAGTGGTTATTGCAGTCTTCATATGGTGGCTGCTGAAGTATACGATCTTCGGTCGTGGCTTATATGCCATAGGAGGTAACCGTGAAGTAGCTATCAGGACAGGATACAATGTGAAACGCATCACGTACACTATGTTAGCGCTGGTTGGTATTTTAGCTGCCATTGCTGGAGTTACTCAGAGCGGCTACAGCCGTTCCTTCAACCCTGTTTTATTCATGGGAAAAGAACTCGATGTGATAGCGGCAGTGGTTATAGGAGGCGCTTCTATTACGGGTGGCCGTGGTACTGTGCTTGGATCCATACTTGGCGTGATGTTGATTGAGGTACTTAACCGGGGACTTATTTTTGCAGGGATCCCAGCTGAATGGCAAAAGATGGTAGTTGGCTTGGCGTTGATCATTTTTATTTCAATTCCTGCCATTGCAGAGCAACGGGCAAAGCGGTCGAGATATATTGCTGTGCCAAAAGAAAATAGAGAAGAATAATAAAAGAGAAATGAGAGACATGACCAAACGATCTACTTTCATCAAAAACAAAAGATCGCATCGATTCTTGAGTAGGTTCCATATTGAAAGCCGGATCTTACTACTGCTTGGGGCGTTTGTATTTATTGCTGCGTTTTTCAGTATTACTGAAGAACGCTTTCTTACTCCTCGTAGTATCAGTTCGATGGCATTCCAGTGCCCAGAAATTGGACTTATGGCGCTGAGTATGGCGATTACTATGATCATCGGCGGTATAAATCTCTCCATTAATGATACCGCAAATCTATCCGCACTAATGGCGGGTCTATTCTTAGTAAAGTTGGCTTCCCCTACTGCTACTGCTGATTATATGTCTTTCTTTATAATAGGGATTGCCATCCTGATTGCACTGGTCACAGGACTTCTCTGTGGTGTTTTGAATGGTGTTTTAGTAGGATATATAGGTGTGCCGCCAATCCTTGCCACACTTGCTACATTAACTTTGTACCGAGGAATCTCAGTAGTTGTAACTGGAGGGAAAACTCTTACTGGTTTTCCTAAACAGCTATCAGTGATTGGCCATCAAACGGTGGTTGGTATTCCTATTTCTTTTATTATCTTGGTGGCCATGGGAGTACTGATGTATGTGATTTTCAAATACACAACTTTTGGATTCAAAGCTCGAATGCTAGGCACCAATCCTACTGCTGCAAAGTTTTCGGGTATTAATAGTAAATCTATTACTATGAAAATTTACATCTTGAGCGGCACCCTTGGTGCTATAGCAGGTATAATCGTGATGAGCCGTATCAATTCAGTTGCTTACGAATATGGTACCAGAACATACATCCTGCTAACTCTTTTGATTTCAGTTCTTGGAGGCATTTCTCCCGGCTTTGGTAATGTAATTGGTGTACTCTTTGCAACTTTTATCCTGCAGATACTCTCTACTGGGTTTCATATGCTTCTCTTAGGTGTGCGTGGCAGCTCTTTCTTTAAAGACTTTTCATGGGGTGTCCTTCTCATCGTCTTCCTTATAATCGACTATTTTATGCACCATAGGGAAAGGATGGTATAGAGCAAAAATTACATAATAATTAAGTAATAGAGGAGGAAATGTCTATGAATAAACGTTGGAAACAATTAGGAGATTTATTAGTTAACTATTCTATGAAAATTCAGTCAGGTGAAAGAGTAATGATTGCTATGGTAGAAAAGGAAACTTATCCTCTGGTGCACGCCATATATGAGGCCTCCATTAAGGTGGGTGCTTATCCACAGGTACAATTTCTCTCTGAAGAGCTAAATCGTCTGGTTTTGAAATACGGCAGCAACGACCAGATTGAATGGGTGCCAGAGATTGAAGCTTATGGTATGGAGTGGGCGGACGTTTATTTTGGATTACGCGGTGCTCATAATTTGGGCGTATTCTGGGATATACCGGCAGAGAAGCTCTCAGCTCTAAGGCACGCAATGGGTAAGATTTCTACCATGCGGTGGAAAAAGACACGCTGGTGCCTGTTGCGCGTACCCAATGCTGCTCTTGCGTATCAGGCGGGCGTAGATGAGAAAACAATTACGGATATGTTTTTCAATGCTTGTCTACTAAACTGGCCTGAGGTAAGCAAGGAATGGAGGCGTTGTGCAGATATACTCAACAAAGGAAGATATGTACGGGTGGTTGGCAGAGATACTGCACTGAGTTTTTCGACAGAGGGCCGCACGTGGGAAGTAGCAGACGGGAGATCTAACATGCCAGATGGTGAGATTACTATATCACCGGTAGAAACAACCGTTGACGGGCAGATTTACTTCGAGTTCCCGGGTGTGCTAGGAGGGCGATTGGTACATGATATTCGCCTGCACTGGGAAAAGGGCAAATTGATAAAAGCTACATCTTCTACTAACCAGAATTTGCTCCAGGCGGTAATTCATACAGATCCTGGTGCCAGTCTTATTGGTGAGTTTGCCTTCGGTACTAATCCAAAGGTTAAGTACTTCTGCAAGGATATACTATTAGACGAAAAAATTGGTGGCACCGTACACATCGCTCTGGGACGTGCCTATCCTAATACTGGCGGAACCAATAAGTCTGCTATCCACTGGGACATTATAAAAGATCTACGGCATGAAGGTCAGGTATACTTGGACGGCAAACTAATCTTTAAAAATGGAAAAATGCTTCTCTGAGCCAAAAAGAAGGGTATGATTTTGGAGAAAAATAATCATGGAGAATGAATATTTGCTAGGAGTTGATATCGGTACTTATTCCTCAAAGGGTGTGCTAGTGAATAAGGATGGCCAGGTAATTATCACTCACGTAGTCCAGCATGGTATGGATATGCCTAAACCTGGTTATTTCGAACATGACGCTGAGAAGATCTGGTGGCACGATTTTATTGAAATTGTAAAGAACATACTGACAAAGTCTGGCATTGATCCTAAACAAATTCGGGGGATTGGAGCAAGTGGCATTGGTTCATGCGTGCTGCCGATTGATGCGCAGGGTCGGCCTTTGCGTCCAGCAATTCTCTACGGCATTGATACGCGTGCCACAAAAGAGATCGAGTATTTAGAGAATGTACTGGGGAAGCATGAAATCTTTCGGAAGTGCAAAATGCAGTTGACCTCGCAAGCATCTGGTCCGAAGATTCTGTGGATCCGAAATAACGAGCCAGCCGTATATGAAAAAACCAGGTGGTTCCTCACTAGCCAAGCCTACTTAGTATACAAACTCACAAGTGTAGCAAGCATTGATATTTACACCGCAAGTGGCTATGCACCACTTTTTGATATCTACAATTTCCGTTGGCTTGAGGATATTGCTCCATATATTACCCCCACTGATCGCTTGCCAAAAGCATACTGGAGTTGTGAGATAGTTGGCAAAGTCACTGCTGAGGCAGCAAGAGAGACAGGACTAGCTAAAGGCACACCAGTCATCACTGGCACGACAGATGCTGCAGCTGAGGCTCTTAGTGCAGGTGTGGCAAAGTTTGGTGATATGATGCTAATGTTTGGAAGCAGTATATTTTTTATTATGAAGACCATGGAATTGGTTAAAACCAAACATTTTTGGAGTTCTAATTTTCTTGAAAAAGATACCTATGCTTTCTTGGGTGGTATGTCCACATCAGGGAGTCTGACCAAATGGTTCCGCGATCAGTTTGCCCAACTTGAAGTCGAGGGTGAGAAATCCGGAGGGCAGAACGCCTATGCAGCATTGGCCAAAATAGCAGCTGAATCCCCAATCGGTGCAAAAGGACTGATTGCGTTACCTTACTTTGAAGGTGAGCGAACTCCTTTACATGACCCCAAAGCTAAAGGTATGCTTTTTGGATTGAGTCTGAAACATACGCGTAAGGATATTTACCGTGCCATATTGGAAGGTGTGGGATTTGGTATTTGCCATAACGTTGAGGTTATGAACGAAGAAGGAATGAAATCTAAACGTATCCTTGCCGTAGGAGGCGGTACTAAAAATGCTATATGGATGCAAATTGTCTCTGATATTGTTAACGTCGAGCTGGCTATTCCTGAACAACAAATCGGTGCAAGTTACGGTGACGCCTTCATGGCTGGCGTGGGCGTTGGTCTATTTCAAAGCATCACTGAGGTAAGCCGGTGGGTGAAAAGTAAACGAGTGTTTAAACCGTATCCAAAGGCACATAAAAAATATGCTTTGAATTACAAGATTTTTCGTGACCTTTATAAGGCGAACAAATCTCTCATGCATGAGCTTTCTGATTCTTTAATGAATCAAAGTATTTAAATTCAACCCGTGGGAAGAGGTGATAAAATGACAAAGTATTGGATAGAAGAAATGTTTGGCTGCAGAAAACCTATCATAGCTATGTGTCACTTAAGCGCGCTACCAGGTGACCCTCGCTTTGATAGGAAAGAAGGAATGAGAAAAGTCATTAACTGGGCACGCAAGGATTTGATAGCGCTACAGAACGGCGGCGTCGACGCTGTAATGTTTTCTAATGAGTTTAGCCTACCTTACCAAACGTGTGTGGAAACAGTCACAGTGGCATCAATGGCGCGTGTAGTAGGTGAACTGATGTCTGATATAAGGGTACCATTCGGGGTAAATGTACTTTGGGATCCAATTGCCTCGCTTGATTTGGCAGTAGCTACAGGCGCGAAGTTTGTACGCGAAATCTTTACTGGCGTATATGCCAGTGACTTTGGCTTGTGGAACACCAACTGTGGAGCTGCAGTGCGTCACCAGTACGCTATAGGGGCAGAAAATGTAAGACTATTATTTAACATTGTACCTGAAGCGGCACGCTACTTGGCGAATCGCGATATTATAGATATTGCCAAGTCCACAGTATTCAACACTCAACCTGATGCACTGTGCGTCTCAGGCTTGACTGCGGGCGTACAGGTTGACGTACAGAACCTAAAGAAGATCAAGGATAACGTGCCCGATACGGTGGTTTTTGCCAACACCGGGGTACGCCTTGAAAATGTGGAAGAACAGCTTAGTATTGCCGACGGTGCGGTGGTTGGCACTTTCTTCAAACATGATGGGGTGTTTGAGAACCATGTAGATGAAAAACGAGTAAATGTATTTATGAATAAAGTGAAAACAATCAGAAAATAAAAGAGACTTTAATTTTTCTATATAAGTATTTAAAGTGCGTTACTAAAATCTTTACATAATTGTTAACCCACAGAGTTAAAATTTTCAGCTTACCTAGGTCTATTTTTGTCAGTTGTTTTAAAATTATTCTATACAATACAAGGGACAGACACCTATTTTCTTTGAAAAAGAAGAAGCGCCGAAGAGGCAAGATACTAAAGGTATCGATACTTTCAGGCCAAAGGAATGTTACCGGACAGAACTTTGGAAAGCTTTGCAGAAGATTATAAAAAGCGAATTTATATGTTGATTGTTAGGCTTATCGAAATTGTTGGAAATGTACGTTTAAAACATAAAATTCTCATATTGGGAGGTTCTATCATGAGCAGAAAAATGATTTTGGTATTACTTACGATTGTTGGTCTATTTTTTGAATTTGGATTAATGACTAATGCAGCCTCAACTGATCAGTCCCTGGTCTCGTTCTCTTCTGGAGCATTACTTGTAGAGAAACCCGCCGAGTATAGTTCTGGATGGGTTGGTTTCTGGATTATGGACGAAGATCCGAAAACTGGCTGGTGCTGTCCTGAGGGTCAAATTTTAAATAATGTGTTAGTCATCGAACTTGCCGAGAAGACTGTGCTTAACCGCCTGGAGTTTGATACGGGAAATGTAGACAGTGAGGGGAGTGGTGCAAAGGACATCCTGGTGGAACTTTCAGATGAGGGTCCCACAGAAGGGTTCAAGGAGATCGCCAGTGTGTCGCTG
>Ga0172366_10001361_pt1 | contig 18902 bp, 16 predicted proteins | sample LakKivSesite69cm_FD_114533 | JGI IMG/M metagenome (GOLD analysis project Ga0172366, IMG submission 114533) | Sediment microbial communities from Lake Kivu, Rwanda - Sediment site 69cm | ecosystem: Environmental > Aquatic > Freshwater > Lake > Sediment | place: Rwanda: Western Province, Lake... | reverse complement strand
ATTAATTATTAATTCTTGTTTATCGGATGTTTCCCACGGTTTTTCTACCTCGATGTACTTATCACAAAAACTAATCAAATCCCAGATAGCAATTAATGCTTCATTAAATTTAAATTCATCTAAAGCCTTTCTATAATTTTCTTGGGTTTTATTTATGATTGTTTGGAATTTGGGATTTGGGATTTGTTTAGGATTTAGGATTTGAGATTTAGGATTTGATTTGGCAGCCATTGTAATCACCCTTGAAACAAGATTACCCAATCCTGCTGCCAAATCTGAATTGTATCTTTCTTCAAATTTTCCCGTTGTAAAATCTCCATCTTCAGTTGGCGGAATTTCTCGCAAAAGAAAATATCTTACGGGGTCGCTTCCGTATTTTCCAACTAACTCAAAAGGATCAATAACATTCCCCAAACTTTTTGACATTTTCTGACCCCCTGAAGTTATATAACCATGAATAAAAATTGTTTGGGGTAAACTTAATTTAGCCGAAAGTAAAATCGCTGGCCAATACACAGTATGAAACCTAGAGATTCCTTTGCCTATAACATGTAACTTATTGCTATTTTCCTGCCAGAATTCTTGAAATTTTTTATCGTTTTCCCTATAACCCAGGGCGCTAATATAATTTGCAAGTGCATCCAGCCAAACCCAAATTTTTTGGCGGGGATCACCTGGTACATCAATCCCCCATCCCTTGGCTCTTTCCACAGAACGAGAAATGCAAATATCTTCTAAACCTGATTTAATAAAACTAAGGGTTTCATTTTTTCTTGATTCGGGAATAATTTTTACGACATCGGATTTAATAATTTTCTCTAATTCATTTTGGTATTTTGAAAGCCGAAAAAAATAATTTTCTTCTTCAACTAATTCTGGTTTAGTTTGATGTTCAGGACAAACACCATTTACTAACTCACTTTCTTTATAAAATGTTTCACAACCTACACAATATAGACCTTGGTAGGTTTTTTTATAAATATCTTTTTCACAGGCCCGCCAAAGTTTTTGAGCTCCTTTAACGTGTCTTTCTTCAGTAGTTCGAATGAAATCATCAAAACTTAAATTGAGAATTTCTTTTAATTGATAAAATCTTTTAGCATATTTATCTACTAATTCTTTTATGGGTATGTCTTCTTTTTCCGCTGCCCGTACATTCTTAAGAGAATTTTCATCAGTCCCAGTCAAAAAGAAAACTTCCTCGCCTAAAAGCCGGTGATATCTCGCTATTACATCGGCCTGAATCTTCTCTAGGGCATGCCCCGCATGAGGAACTGAGTTTACGTAATCTATGGCAGTAGTAATAAAAAATTTTTTCTTTAACATAATTTTATCTTTATCTTATCATAATTTTCAAAAAAAATAAGGGAAAAAATCCCTATATTACTTCAACTGAAGAGGGCTGCGTAGGTTGTCTTAACTTCACAATCAGGTTGACACTTTTCGTCTTTACATCGCCGGCAGAAATTGACGAGAGTTTCTCTTATCATGTTTTTTTCCTCGCGTGGGATTGGGTTTATCCTTGCCTTTACGTTTTGGCAGAAAATTATTATTCTGTTAAGTTCTTCCCAGTCATATTCGAGGCTCTGTTTAAGAACCATTTACACCACCTTCTTCCCCTACAATTTACAAAGGTCTTTATTATATTTTGAAAGATAAAAATAAATTATCAAGCCCTATTGTATTTCTTCCTTTTTTTCTAAGAAATCTTTTAGAAATTCGTAAATTATTCCAGCTAAGGGAATAGCTAAAATCGCTCCTAAAATCCCCCACAATTTTCCTCCCATCATTAAGGCGATTAAGACAAAAACTGGCGGTAGACCAATTAATTTTTTAGTTAAAATTGGGGTTAAAATAGTTCCTTCTATCTGTTGAATTAAAGTAAAAGCAATTAAGACAAAGAGGGCTTTTAACCAAGAATCAAGACCGGCAATAATCGTAATCAGGATTCCGGCTAAAATTGGTCCAAAAATCGGAATAATCTCCATCATACCGGCAAAAAGACCTAAGGAAAAAGCATAATTTACATTAAAAAGCCAAAGGGTAAAGTAGGATAAAACTCCGACAAAAAAACAGCATAAAAGTCTGGAACCAAACCAGGCAACGGTTTTAATTTGGCATCTCTCCCATAAGTCCAAAAAATCGGCCTCATATTTTTTGGGTAAAAGAACTTTTAATCCCTGCTCTATTCCTTTTTCTTCAAGAGAAATAAAAACACTAAGAGCAAAAATAGTAAGAGCAGAAAAAATTCCACCAAAAATAGAAATAATAACACCAAAAATACTTGAGGAGGCCCGGAGCAACCATTCCTGAAAGGCTTTAGTAAAAGTTTCGAAATTTTCAAAAGCTTCCATTCCCATTCCTCTTAAAATTGGCGATAATTTTTCAAAATATTGAGGAAAAAGTTGATTAAATTTTTGAATTTCAGAAATAAAAACGGGGCTCAGATAATAGATAAAAAGACCGAAAATCCCAAAAATTGAAACATAAACAAAAAATGTTGAAATTAATCGGGGAATTTTTCTTCTTTGTAAAAAATTAATGACCGGGTCAAAAAGAACCGATAAAATAGAAGCTAAGAAAATCAAAACTAAAATATCTCGCACCTGATAGAGAAGATAAAATCCTAAAAAAACAGCAGTGATTTTAAAAATTGTTCCCCAAGAAATGTCTAATGTGTAATCCTGATTCATTATTTTAGTTGATTAAATATTTAGTAATTTTTGAAATTGATTTTTGTTTTTAAATGGTCCAATTAGAGCTAAATTTAATTTATGAGGCTGAAAGATATCTTTAGCCACTTTTAGAATATCATTTGAGGAAATTTTATCAATTTTCTTGAAAATTTCCTCTGGAGTTAAGATTTTCTTTTCTAAAAGTTCCTGACCAGCATAAAAATGAGCCTGAATATCTGAAGATTCTAGAGAGAGGGCTAATCTTCCCTTAACATTATCTTTTGCCTTTTTTAGTTCTGAGTTTGAAACTTTTTTTTGAGAAATTTTTTTATATTCTCTTAAAATAGCTAAAATACCTTTCTCTACATTTTTATTATCAATCCCTGCCTGAGTAACTAAATATCCGGTATCAGGATCCAAATTAGCACTACAACTAATATAATAGGCAATTCCTAATTTTGTCCTCACTTCTTCAAATAATCTTGAACTCATCATTCCTCCTAAAATTACAGATAGAAGTTCTATGGCGTACCTTTTTGGATGGAAAAGGTTATATCCTCTTACTCCTAAAGACAAATGGGTTTGTTGGGTTTCTTTTGAACATAAGACACATTCGGGTTTCATTTGTGTTTCAAGAACTTTTGGTTTTTGGAATGGTTTTCCAGTGTTTATTCTGAAAAAATATTTTTTAATCTTTTGAATTGCCGGGGAAGAATCTATATTGCCGGCTAAACAAACTATCGTGTTTGAGGCAACATATTGTCGTCGTATGTAATCAATCAATTTTTCTCGATCGATTCTAAAAACGCTTTCTTTTGTGCCGGCAACGTCCCAGCCAGCCGGTTGATCTTTGTATAAAAGTTTATTCCATAAAATTTGAACATATTCCATCGGATGGTCGTTCCTCATATTAATCTCTTCAATTATTACTCTTTTTTCTTTTTCAATTTCTTTTTCTGGTAAAGTAGAATTTAAAAAAATATCTGAAACCCAATCTAAAGCCAGCTCTGTATGGGAGGCCGCCACTTTGGCAAAATATCCAGTGAATTCCTCGGTGGTAAAGGCATTATAAATTCCACCAATCCTTTCTATTACTTCAGCAATCGAAATGGTGGAGGGTCTTTTTTTTGTTCCTTTAAAATACATATGTTCCAAAAAATGAGAAATACCAGAAATTTCTTTTTTCTCATATTTTGAGCCAGTGCCAACCAAAACTAAAATCGTAACTGTCTGAGTTTCCTCCATTGGAATAGTTAGAATCCTCAAACCATTTTTGAGAGTAGTTTTGCGAAACATTTAATTTTCTAATCTCTCCTTTAAAGCTTTGATTAAATCTGAGATTTTTATTCTTGCTTGTTTCATTGTGTCACGGTCTCTAATAGTTAAATCGTCTTGTTTTAAACTCTCAAAATCCACTGTTAAACAAAAAATTGTACCAATTTCGTCTTGACGGCGATATCTTCTGCCAATGGATCCCCACTCATCATATTGACAAACAAAATGAGGTTTTAACATTTGATAAACTTCTTTGGCTTTTTTAACCAATTCGGCTTTGTTTCTAACTAAGGGTAATACGGCAACCTTAACGGGAGCAATTTTTTTATCTAACTTTAATAAAATTTCTAATTCTTTTGTGGCTTTAGTCGTTTCTGTTCTTCCGCCTTTTATTTCTTGATAAGCATCGCATAAAATTGCTAAAATCGCTCTTTCTAAACCCATTGTTGGTTCTATTACATAAGGAAAATATTTTTTCTTTTTCTCCTCATCATAATAGCTTAAATCTTGGCCAGAAAATTCTGAATGTTTTTTTAAATCGTAATCAGTCCTGTTTGCCACTCCGGCTAATTCTGACCAGCCAAAAGGAAAATTATATTCGATATCAACGGTTCTTTTTGAATAATGAGCTAAACTTTCTTTGGGGTGTTCGTATCTTCTAAGATTCTCTTTTTTTAATCCCAAATCTAAGAAGAATTTTTCCCATTTTTCTAACCAAATTTCAAAACACTTTTCATCTTTTCCTGGCTCAACGAAATATTCAATTTCAGCAATATCAAATTCTCTCGAACGAAAAATTAAATCCCCTAAGGTAATTTCATTTCTGAAAGACCTACCAGTTTGAGCAATTCCAAATGGGACTTTTAGGCGTGACGAATTTAAAACATTTTGAAAATTAGTAAACATTGACTGGGCTGTTTCTGGTCGTAAATATGTCTGGTGGGTTTTATCTTCCACTGGACCCAAAAAAGTTTTAAACATCAAATTAAACATTCGAGGAGGGGTAAACTCTTTTTCGCCACAATTAGGGCATTGGTTTTTTGTTTTTGCCTTTCCCTGACCTAAAAATCTACCCTCAACCATGTGGTCGGCTCGAAAACGAGAATGACAATTTTTACACTCAATAAGTGGGTCAGTAAAGTGTTCTAAATGGCCCGAGGCCTCCCAAACTTTAGGGTGCATCAAACAGGTTCCTTCAATTAAAACAATATTTTCTTCTTCTAAAATAAATCTCTTTATCCAAAAATCCCTCAGATTTTTTTTCATCAGGGCTCCCAGCGGGCCCAAATCCCAAAGCCCCTCTACCCCGCCATAAATTTCTGAAGAAGGAAAAATAAATCCCCGTCTTTTAGATAATGAAACAATTTTTTCCATTAAATCTTCTTCCATAATATTTGTTGAGTTACTGAACTATTTTCATTGCGTCGGTTATGGTTGGGTCATCTGGTAAATTAATATTTATAAGTGGAGCTGTTGTCTCCAAATTTGTTTCTGTCCAACTATCTTCTCCTGAAATTTGGGCCTGGCCAATGATTTCGGGACTTTGGCCTCTTTGAGATTCAAGAGGGGTAAAGGCAACTTGAAAAGCTAAAGTCTTTCCAGGTTTAAAAATTCCTACTCCTCTCTCTAAATCTCCAATTGACCAAACAATTTCTCTTGATTGTGAGTCAAAAGCAAATTTTAATGATTCTTCTTCAGGAAAAATTTTTCCAGTCAACTCCACTCCTTCTGGTAAAGTGGCTTTGATTTTTCCATTTTTTATATCTGAATAATAATTTTTGACCTGCCAGATTATAGTATAGGTGGTACTCTCTCCTACTCTTGGGGGTAGAGGACCCGAATTACCAAAAACCTCGTCTTGAAAATATCCTTTTTGAACTATTTCTAATTTTGAACTGATTTTAGTTACAAATTCTTCTTTAACTGGGCCAATAAAGACCTTATTTGTCAAAGTTGGGTTCTTCACATTCCCTAATTCATCTTTTAGTTTTATCCAGAAATCAACTTCTTCTTCTTCCATTGGTGCCAAATATTGAAGTTTTGATACTCGTCGCCAGTCAAAAACCACCGAATTGTCGCCTGGTTGAACCGAACCTAAATCTGATTTTATTGTTTCGAAATCAAATGCTTCTCCTTCTAATTTATTAACCATAAACAAATTATTTAAATCATCATCACCTATATTTTTGAAAAAAATCTCATAATGCAACCAATCTCCGGGCAGGGCAACATATTTTGGATTACCATTAATTTCTTGTCTTAGATAAAGAGAGAGTTTAACAATTTCTGTTCCACCAGTTATTTCTTTCAACAAAATAAAATTTCCATCTTTTAAAATTCCGAGTTTTGCTTTAAAAATTTTTGCCTCGCCAATTTCTCCTGAAATTCTACCCGTAATTTCAATTCTACCTCCCGCTGATTTATTTAAAATTGGAATTTGCCATTCTACTTTTTCAAGAGATTTGGGACGGGATTCAACAAATTCAAAACCAGAAGGATATTCAATTTGGCATCTTAAATCAGTTAGAAGGTAATCTACATTGGAAAAATAATTAATTCTAAAAAGAAAATCTTTTTCGCCTTCCACTTTTGAAGGTAAATCAAATTCAAGGGTTAAAGGAACTGATTTTATCACAGTCGTAAAAGTAGTTTGTGATTCGTATCTTGCTTTGAGATTTTTTGGTTGATAACTTAAAGAGGCCTTTACGATTTTTCCTTCTCCCTCTTTACCAAAAAGCCTTATTTTAAAAGGGATGCTTTTTTCTTCACCCGGATAAATGGCATCGCCCAATTCTTCTTTACCCAAGATTTGTCGCTCGAAAATTTTTTCATCTTTTATTGAGTTTTCCGGCGGAATAAAGGTAAGTTCTGGATTTTCTAAGCGGAAATTACCATTATTTTTGTATTTAACAATATATTCAACTTCTTCGGCCAAAGTAACTTCACTTTGACCTAAAATTTCCAGTTTCACCACTTCTTTTGAATAAATGTTTTTTCGCCAATTTGAAAAAATAATGGCAATTAAAATAATAAATAAAAAGATGGTAAGGGTATTAAAAAATCTTTTTCTTTTCATATACCAAACTTTAATTTATTAAAGCGAAGGCGGAAAAGAGGATTTATCCTCTTTGACTATTTTTCTTTATGTTATCATGTTCTTTATCAGAAATAAATAATGAATAATTTTGGGAAATTTTTTCCAATGACTTGAGGTAATTTTCCTTAATTTTTAATTTTAATAATATTTCCCAATTTTTTTCTAAAATTTTTCTCAGTATCTTTACTATCTCCGGCTCTATTTTAAGAGCAGATTTTGCCATTTTAGAACAATTATCACAAATTATCCCGCCTTCTTTTTGACTAAAATAGAGTTTTTCGGGTATTAATTTTTTTTGACAAATAGAGCAAAAATAGAGTTCGGGTTTAAAACCTAAAATTGAAATAAAATTCCAGAAGAAATAATAGTAAATAATTTTCAATTTCCAATTTTCAATGCTCAACGAATTTTCAATTCGTTTCACCTTTGATTTCAATGAATTTTCAATTTTCCAATTATTCAAAATATTGAAAACTTCTAATAGAAGTTGCCAGATTTTTTCGTCAGGTTCTTCTCCTTTAATAAAATTATCCAGATCTTCTGAGATTTTATAAGCAATAACTAATTTTTTTAAATCTTTTCTTAAGTTTTTAAATTTTTCAATCGGGAGAGCATCGGTGAGAGTTTTGTATCTTTTTCCTTGAATGAACTCAATTTCTGATAAATAAAAAATTTCCATTCCTGACCTTAATTTTGAGGAAATTTTTTTTATCCCTTTTCCCAAAATTTCTAATTTCCCGAAATCTTTTGAGAAGATATTAAATAGTTGGTCGAACTCCCCTCGTTCTTCTTTTTTGAAAATTAAGCCCACTGTTCGGTAATGAGTGAACATTTTAAATTTTTTTAATAGCTAGCCACAATTTTTGAGTATCGATACTGATTTCTTTTTCTATTTGAAATTTTTCTTTTTTACCAAAGTTTAAATTTTTAGCTTTGGTATTCTTTAAGATTTTTTCTTTATTTTTAAATAAAATTTCGCTTAATTTCTTCTCAGTCAAAAATTGAATAGAAATTACATCTTTGGGCGTGAAACCACCAATTTTTCTCATTTCCTGTAGATTCCTGATAATTTCTCTTAAAGTTCCTTCTTCTTTTAATTCAGGTGTGACTTTTGTATCCAATTTGAAGTTTTTCCCAAAGGTAATTTCTTTTACATTAACTTCTTCTTTAATTAAATCCACTAATTCTTTTGGGATTTGGAATTTAGTGCTTGGGATTTTGAGCGAAGCGAGTGGTTGTCGAACTTTAATTTGTGCTTTTACCCTTTCAGCCAGCGCCAGAGTAACTATTTCTCTCGTCTTTTCCATTTTTTTATTCAGTTTTTTATCAATTGATTTTTTATTAAGTTTTGGCCAGTCCTCCAAGTGGATTGAATTTCCAATTTTCAATTTCCAATTTTCAATTTCTTGGAAAATTTTTTCACTTAGAAAAGGAATAAAAGGCGCTACCAATTTGCTTAAAGTTAACAAAACAAAGCCTAAGGTTTGAGAAGCTTCTTTTAGTTCTTTTTCATTTTCAGGACTTTGAAATCTCTTTCTTGACCTTCTTATATACCATAGAGAAAGATCATTAATAACAAAATTTTCAATATTTCTGGCGGCATCGGTTACATTGTAATTGTCTAAATAAGTCGTAACTGTCTGAATTAATTCATTAAGTCGCGAAATAATCCACCTATCTAATAAAACCGCTGATTTACGCTGATAAATACGCTGATTTACGCTGATATTTTTATTAGCATATGTGTTGTAAAACACATAGCAATTCCAAAAAGCCAGAATAAATTTTCTGAGGGACTCTTGGATGTCTTTTTCAGAAAATAATTTCGAATCGCCAGGCTGGTTAACCGTATAAAAATACCAACGAGTGCTATCTGAACCATACTTTTCTACAATATACCAGGGGTCAACAACGTTGCCTTTTGATTTTGACATTTTTTCTCCCTTTTCATCTAAGACATGGCCTAAAGAAATAACATTTTTATAACTCGGGCCCCTCTTAAGTAAAGTAGAAATTGCTAATAGAGTATAAAACCAACCACGAGTTTGGTCTATAGCTTCGGCAATATAATCAGCTGGAAATTGAATTTTTCTATCAATTAATTCTTTATTTTCAAAAGGATAATGATATTGAGCGAAGGGCATGGAACCTGAATCAAACCAGCAATCGATTACTTCGGGAACTCTTTCCATTAAACTTTTTTTACATTTAGAGCAATAAAATTTTACTTCATCAATATACGGTCGGTGAAAATCTAATTCCCCTTTTTCATTAAAAGGGAGGGAAATGGCTTTTATCTTTCTTAACTCCCCAACTTTTATTGCTTTTCTTTGAATTTTTTCTTGAAGTAGTTGTTCATCTGAGGATCCTTTCTCAATTCCTTCCAAAAGCCAGAGGGGGTCGCCGTGACTAATAATTAGAATTTTCTTTCCTTTGTATTTTTTATCAATTTCTCTAACAAATTTTAGCACCCTTTCTCTGACATCTAACCAGCTTTCTCCATTTTTCAGTTTTTTATAAAATCTTTCTTTCATTTCAGGTGCCGGAAATGCCCTAAAAAATTCTTCTTTTGGTTTTCCATGAAAAACTCCTAAATTTACATCTCTCAATCTTCTGTCAAAAATTATTTCTAAATCCAACTCTTTAGCTACAATTTCAGCTGTTTCTTTGGCACGTTGAAGGTCGGAACAAAAAATTAAATCAATTTTTAATTTTTTAATTTTATGAAAAAGAGTTGTTATTTCTTCTTTTCCTTTTTTTGTTAATCCAATGGGTGGTTTTTCCAATTTTGGATTAGATGTAGGATAGGTTAGTTTTTTAAAATCGGTTTGATAAATTGTCTCTCCATGGCGCAAAAGAAAGTAAGTATTTGAGTTGAAATTTTGTTTTTGAAAATCTAACTTTGAACCAATCACTTCTAAATTCCCACAATTTTCGCATCGCCAGACAGGTAAAGGTGTTCCCCAGTATCTTTCTCGAGAAAGTGCCCAATCTTTAATTTCTCTTAACCATTCACCAAATCTACCTTTTTTTAAGTGAGAAGGAATCCAATTGATTTTTTGATTATTTTTGATTAAATCTTTTTTAATTTTAGTCGTTCTAATAAACCAACTTTTCTTTGCATAATAAAGCAGAGGGGTTTTACATCTCCAGCAAAAAGGATAGTCGTGGAGATATTGTTCTTCTTTAAAAAGCAATCCCCTATTTTTCAAATCTTCAATAATTTTGGGGTCAGCATCTTTAACAAAAAGACCTGCCCATTTTTTAACATCTAATCTAAATTTTCCTTTTTCATCCACCGTTAGTAAAATCGGAAACTTTTCATTTGACATTTGGACTCCAACCCGCCCTCCGCCCTCCCGCTTCGCGGGCCCCTTTTTGGAATTTGTCATTTTTATTAATTGCATATCTTCTTCTCCAAAGGCAGGCGCAATATGCACAAAACCAGTACCTTCTTCGAGAGAGACGAAGTCGGCAGGAAGGACTTTATAAACATTTTTTGAAACATGGTCATAATCTGGTGGGTAGGGCCCTTCGTATCTTAGGTTAATTAAATCTTTCCCCGTAAACTCTTTAGTGGGTTCGGCGGTAATACCTAACGCCTCTTTTCTTCCTTTTGCCAATATTAAATATTCTTCCCCAATTTTTACTTTGACATAAACAAAATTGGGATTAACTGCCACGGCAACGTTTCCTGGGAGTGTCCAGGGAGTAGTTGTCCAAACTAATAGAGATGTATTTTTAAATTCTGGATTTAAAATTTTAAATTTAATATAAATTGCCGGCTCTTTTATTCTCGCATAACCCTGAGCGACTTCATGTGAAGATAAAGAAGTTCCACATCTCGGACAATAAGGAACAACTTTGAAATCTTGATATAATAACCCCTTTTTCCAAATTTCTTTTATGAGCCACCAAACCGACTCAATATAATTTGGTTCGTAAGTGATATAGGGATTCTTTAAATCCAGCCAATAGCCGATTCTTTCAGTTAATTTTTCCCAATCCTTTTTATATTCCCAAACGGATTCCTTGCACTTTTGATTAAATTGAGTAATGCCGTATTTTTCAATATCTTTTTTGGATTGCAGTCCTAATTTTTTCTCAATTTGTAATTCAACTGGCAAACCATGAGTATCCCAACCGGCTTTCCTTAAAACTCGAAATCCTTTCATTGTTTTGTAGCGACAGATGATATCTTTAAAAACTCTGGCTAAAACATGGTGGAGTCCTGGGGCAGCATTAGCGGTTGGTGGTCCTTCATAAAAAACAAAATTTTTGGCTCTTTTTTGTCTTTCAATACTTTTTTCAAAAATACTATTTTCTTTCCAATAATTGAGTATTTTTTTCTCTAATTGAGGAAAATTAATTTCCATATACATTTAAAATATCATTTTATTCGGCTTTTTTCAAATAAAAAAGCCACTAAGTTTAGTTAGCGGTAGAGAAGAGGATTATTCTTTAAGGTTTATCATAGCAGGAAGCGAGATAGAGTTTGCCAAAGGAATCTTTGAATTGTTCAGCCGCTGGATCAAAAATCCAGCTAATGCCTGTTTTATCGGTAATCTCTGTAAAAAAGTGGTATATTGACCTAGATTTCTTAAGCACTACTTTATAACCTAACAATTCAGTGAATGTTTTACTGGTTAAGAGGACGCCGAAAGCACAATAATAGGGATATATATTCTCTTCTCTAAAGTGTTTTTGAAAGATGTCAAAAAATACATCTATAATTTCCTCGAAAGCGCTAATCTCTCCCATTCTCGCTACTTCCACTTCCTTAAGCACTTTTTCTATTATCCTGGTTTCCATTGGTTGGTCGGTGGGTACAAAGACCTCAGTTATTTCTTCCTGTTCAAGATAAATTAGTGTTTCAAAGTTGTTTTTCCCAACCTCCTTTTTGGGGATAAGAACATATGGTCTCTTCAATTCTTATTTTCGCCTCGACAAAAATCTTAAGGGCTATTTTTTTCTATCATATTTTTAAAAGACGTCAAGTAAAGAACTTTACTTTTCTATTTTACATTCTCTCTGGAGTAGAAATTCCTATTAAATTAAGGGTGTTTTGAAGGACTATTTTAGTGGCTAAAATTAAAGCCAACCGAGCTTCGCTTAGATTTTTATCATCGGTTAAAACTCGGCAGTCTCGATAAAATTGGTGGAAAACATTGGCTAAGTCAATAGCATATTGAGAAATTCTTTGAACTTGAAAATCTTTGGCTGTGTCTTCAATAATTTCTGGTAATCTAATCAATTGTTTAATAAGCTCCAGCTCAGTTTGGTGTTTTAATAATTCAAGATTTTGGATTTTGGATTTTGGATTTTGGATTTTTCTCAGAATACTACATATTCTCGCGTGAGCATATTGAATATAATAAACCGGATTTTTCTCCCCCTCGACTTTAGCTAATTCTAAATCAAATTCCATTTGGGTGTTTAATGACTTTGTTAAATAGAAAAATCGAGCCACATCTAATCCCACTTCATCTATTAAATCATCCAAGGTAATAATTATTCCTTTTCTTTTGGAAAGTTTTAATCCTCCTTTTAATCGAATAATTTGAGAAATTAAAATATCTAAATTACCTTTGAAACCTAAAATTTTGGCTATCGCTTTTATTTTGGGGACGTGCCCCTGATGATCAGCTCCCCAGATATTTATTATTTTTTGAAATCCCCTATCAAATTTATCTTTATGATAAGCAATGTCTGATAAAAAGTAAGTTGGATTGTCATCTTTTCTGATAATTACTTCGTCTTTTTGAGCTCCGTATTGAGAAATTCTTAACCATTCTGCTCCTTCTTTTTGATAAACCAAATTTTTATTCTTTAACCAGTTATAAATCTTTTTAATTTTACTTTTTCTATATAAATTCTCTTCCGAAACCCAATTATTGAATTTAATTTTTAATTTGTCCTCAATAAAATTTCGTATCTCTTTATGAACAATTTGGGCTAATAAATGTCCGGCTTCTCCTTCATCTGAAATCTTTTCTAATTTGGATTTCAGATTTTGGATTTTTGATTTAAGATCTTCTGTTAAATAAGTTGTCCCTTTTCCCAAAGCGGTTTGGCCTAAAGTCCTTATTTGGGTATTGACTTTGGCATCATTAATATAGTATTCCCGCGTCACTTTGTAGCCAGATTTTTGTAAAACATTGGCTATCGTATCACCAAAAAAAGCTCCTCGGCCATTACCAATATGTAAAGAGCCGGTGGGGTTAGCGGAAATAAATTCAACTTGGGCTTTTTGGCTTTTGCCAATTTTTAACTGCCCGAAGTTTTTTTTCTGTTTAAGAATTTCTTCAACTTGTTTTTGTAAATATTCTTTGGAAAGAAAAAAATTAATAAATCCCGGTTCCACCACTTCAATTCTTTCAAATAACTCGGATTTAGGTTTTAGGATTTGCAATTTGAGATTTTCTGCAATTTCCAGCGGGCTTTTTTTCGCAATTTTAGCCATCGCCATCGCCACATTGGTACTGTAATCACCGTGAATTTTTTCTTCCGGGTGTTCAATTTCAATCTCCGGTATATTAAATTCGGAAAGAACCCCTTCTTTTTGGAGGATTTTTAGTGAGTTTTCAATTATATTTTTAATTTCTTCTCTTACCTGAGTCATAACGAAAGGTGAAGAAGAGATTTATCTCTTCGACTATCATTAATTTCAGTTTACCCCAATTTTTGTTAAGATTAAAGTGATGAAAATTTTGGCTGAAAATAAAAAAGCTTACTATAACTATGAAATCCTAGAGAAATTTGAAGCTGGGATTTCTTTACTTGGACAGGAAGTAAAATCATTAAAAACATATGGGGTGAACCTCGCAGGAAATTATGTTGTTTTAAAACGACCCACCTTCGGCGGGTACCCCGAGCTTTTTTGGGTTGGCGCTAATATTCCACCTTATCAACCAGGTAATACGCCCAAAAATTACCAGGCGGAGAGGTCGCGAAAACTTTTATTAACAAAGTCAGAAATCAGATATTTAATTGGAAAATCAAGAGAAAAACACTTGACTTTAATTCCTTTAGGATTATATATTAAAAATAGTAAAATAAAACTGGAATTTGCTCTTGTTAAAGGAAAGAGACAATTCGATAAAAGAGAAAGAATTAAAAAAAGAGAAGTTGAAAGAGAAATTAGACGAGCTTTGAAAGGGGGGTGACAGGTTTTGACAGAGACGAAACTAAGATAGGCAAGCTGAGTCTCCTGGAATCTCATTAAACTTCTAGGAAAGAAAATCTGCCAACTTATTTAGGCAACCTGCATTAGCTTACGTTTAATGCGGCATCCGGAATAGCTGATTCTCGATAAGCTATTTGGGGTGTCATACTCGTATCGAGAGGATGGCTCTTTAAAGGCCTAAAAGAGCTATTAGAAAGAATAGGCCAATAGGTAGAAAGAGTTTACCAATTGGCTCTTTCTACTGCCTTCAAAATTGGTTAAGCTTGTAGAACTATCTTTAGTAAAGTCGCTGGACTGGGGTTCAAATCTCCACACCTCCACAACGTACAAAATCAAAGATTTTTACGGTGTAGAAACGTAGAAATTATTTCATAATTTCGTACGTTCCACTAAAAATTGATTAAAAAACCTTTTATCAATAACCAAATAAGGGCGGCCACGGTTAGATTAATTGACGAAACCGAAAAACAGGTAGGAATTGTTTCTTTAGAAGAAGCTATTAAAATGGCTAGGGAGCGTAATTTAGATTTGATTCAGGTAACAGAAAAAATTGAGCCACCGGTTTGCCGGATAATGGAATATGGAAAATATCTTTATTCACTCCAAAAAAGAGAAAAGGGGGTAAAAAAAAGTAGCGAAATAAAAGGAATACGACTCGGGTTTAATATTTCTCCTCACGATTTAGAAATTAAAGCTAATCTAGCAGAAAATTTTTTAAAAAAAGGTGACCGAGTAAAAATAGAAATGATTTTACGGGGAAGAGAAAAGGGTTTTTCAGATTTAGCTAAAGAAAAAATTAAACAATTTGTAGAAATTTTAGGGAAGAAAATCCCAATAAAAATAGAAAAAGAACTAAAAAAAGAACTAAGAGGTTTTACAATGATAATTTCTAAGCAATAATTTATGAGGAAATCTATTCTAAAACGTTTCAAAATTACAAAAACTGGTAAAATCTTAAGAAGATCAACTGGCCTTGATCATTATCGAGCAAAAAAATCTGGAAAGAAAATTCGAAAAAGCCGGAAATGGGTAAGATTATCAAAAGCTGAAACTAAAATAATTAAAAAATTTCTTCACTAATATGGTGAGAATAAAACGAGGAAAAATTGCCCATAAAAGAAGGAAAAGATTATTAAAACAAACTAAGGGTTTCCATTGGGAAAGAAAATCAAAATATCGATTGGCGAAACCCGCCCTCTTTCATGCTTTGAGACACGCCTACAAACACAGAAAAGAAAAGAAAAGAAAAATTAGAGAATTATGGGAAGTTCAAATCAACGCTGCCTGTAAAGAATTAGGAATTTCTTATGGTCAATTTATTAATAGATTAAAGAAAAATAAAATCGAACTTGATAGAAAAATTTTAGCCGAGTTAGCCAAAAACTATTCACCGATTTTTGAAAAGATTATAGAAAAAGTAAAAAGTTAAAAAAATAATCTTCTTTTTTTAATCTTCAGTCCTTCTTTTTTTAGAAGGGCGATTTTCTTTTTTACCCCATTTTTATAACCACCAATTTTTCCATCAGACCTGATTACTCGATGACAGGGAATCGTTTTGGGATCAGGATTTTTATTTAAAATATTTCCTACCGCCCGCCAGGCCCGAGGAGAACCTGTCAATTGGGCAACTTGTTTGTAGTTTAAAACTTTTCCCTTCGGAATTTTCTTCACTGTTTCATATACTCTTTTTGAGAAGGAAATTATTTGCTTTTTTGAGAATTTCTTTGGCATTTTTAAAAGTTAATTGCTCTAAAGTCTCTTCATAAGGAAGCCATTTAAAACCAATATGTTCTCCAGAAATTTTTACCTCCTTTTCTTTTGTTTCGATTAGATAAAAAGTTACAAATTTCATAATGTTTTTGCCTTGCCATTTAAAAAAGTATTTTATTGTTTCTTTGAATTCGGTAAAAATCTCGATATCTTTCGGCCCCGTTTCTTCTTCGACTTCTCTTTTTACTGTTTCAATTTCGCTTTCTCCTTTTTCTGGATGTCCCTTAGGAAGATCCCAATAATCTTTTTTTGCCCCCCTCTTAGTTGAGGGATAATGTAAAAGAAGATAACAGGTTTTATTACCCTCTTTTCTAAAAATTACTGCTCCAACAGATTTTTCAATTGGCATATTTCTTCGCTTCGCTCAGTCAAATTCAAAAATCAAAATGCAAAACTCAAAATTAACTGAACGAAAATAAAATTATTTCTTAAAATAATTTAATAATTTCTCTAGTGGCCAAGCATTTATAATATCATCTTTTTCAGCCCAACCCCTTCTTGCTTGGGCAATGCCAAATTCGATAAATCGCATTTGGTCTTTATGATGGGCGTCGGTATTAATTATCATCTTTACTCCGGCTTCTTTTGCTCTCCTGATGTTTTGGTCGTTTAAATCTAATCTTTCGGGAAAAGAGTTTATTTCCAGAATTACCCCAAATTCTTTTGCCGCTCTTAAGATTTTATCGAAATCAATTTGGTATTCGTCTCTTCTTTTTAAGATTCTTCCAGTGGGGTGAGAAATAATATCAACATTTGGGTTTTTCATCGCATTTATTATTCTTTCAGTCATTTTTTCTTTTGGCATCTTAAAGTTTGAATGAATTCCCGCAATAACATAATCTAATTTCTTTAATGCCTCGTTTTTAATATCAATTGAGCCGTCATTTAAGATATTGGCTTCGCATCCTTGAAGAATTTGGAATTTGGAATTTAATCTGTCTATTTCTTTTCTTTGCAATACTAATTTTTTTTCATCCAGGCCGTGCTCAATTTTTAAAAATTTTGTGTGGTCGGCAATTCCTAAATACTGATAATTCAAATCTTGAGCCATTCTTACCATTTCCTCAATTGAATTTAGTCCTCCATCCCATTTAGAATGACAATGTAAATCGCCTTTTATATCTTTGTAATCGATGATTTTGGGAAGTTGATGTCTCAAAGCTGCTTCAATTTCTCCCCCATCTTCTCTTATTTCCGGTGGTGGCCAAGCCATTCCTAATTTTTCATAAATCCCCTCTTCGTTTTCTCCGGCAATCATTCTGGGACCTCTAAAAAGACCGTATTCTGAAAGTTTTAATCCTTTATCAATAGCAATTTTTCTTAAAGTAATATTATGTTCTTTTGAACCGGTGAAATATTGTAAAGCCGAACCATAAGACCTTTTAGGTAAGACCCTAATATCCATATCAAAACCTTCTGCCATCCTGACCGAGGCCTTAGTTCCACCTTTGCCCCAGATTTTAATAATACCTGGCAAGGAAACAAAAAAATCCATCACTTTTTTGGGATTTTTTGAAATGACTAAAAAGTCAACATCACCAATTGTTTCTTTTCTTCTTCTAATTGAACCTACCGGTTCAATTCTCTCAACTTCTTTTAATTTTTTAAATTTCTCAGATAGTTCTTTAACTACAGGCAGAATTTCTCCTAAAAGAAATCTTCCCTTGCTTCTTTTTAAAAATTCAATTCCTTCTAAGATATTTTTTTCAGTTTTTTCTCCAAAACCAAATAATAATGCAATTTTATGATCTTTGGCTGCCCTTTCCAAATCTTTCAAATTTCTTACTCCTAATTTCTCATATAAAACTTTTACCTTTTTAGGCCCCATTCCCTCAACCATCATTAATTCTTCTAAGTTAATAGGGGTTCTTTTTTTGAATTCTTCATAGTATTTTATCTTCCCGGTTTTTAAATACTCTTCAATTTTTAAAGCTATACTCTTCCCGACTCCTGGAATTTCTTCTAAGGCCTTTACTCCCCCTTTTTTGTAGATTTCTTCTACATTTTCTTCCAATGTTTCCAAAGTAATAGCTGCCTTTTGATAAGCATAAGGTTTAAAAGGCACTCTTTCCATCTCAAGATAGTCAGCAATTTCATAAAAAATTTTTGCGATTTCTTGATTCTTCATAGACGAGCTTCCATTTATGGAAGCGAGTGGAGAAGAGAACAAACTTCTCTTCGACTTTAAAAAGGAAATTTAGGGAAAAGAATATGTGGAAAAAGTTTATCTCTGGGAGCAATTTCTTTATGAATTAAAAGTAAAAGAAAAGCTGAAATTAAAGTAAGACTTCCTACTAAAATAAAAATAATCTTAAAGCCGGAAATGGCAACCAGAATACCACCAACAGCACCTGAAAGGCCAGCTCCAATCCCTAAAGAAGTACTGTCTATACCCCACTCAAAAGCCTCCTGTCCCTTATCAATATGCCTCGTAAAAATAGCTGACCAAGAAGGTACAACCATAGCCATACCAACAGCATGTAAAACCTGGCAGCCATAAATGTGCCAAGGTAAAAAAGAAATTAAATAGCCAAAAGGAGAAAGTCCGGTTAAAAAAGTACCCAAAACCATAAACCAAAAATCATCCTTTTCGCCATGAGTTTTATCTAAATAATGTCCGATTGGGATTTGTAAAATCGATTTTATAATCCAATAGGTAAGGGCGGCAAAACCAGCAATTTTTGCTCCTTCAATTGAATCGCCAAGGGCAATTTTCTCAACCAAAAAAATAGCAAAAATTGGAGCCAGTAAACCCCAACCTGAATTTAAGACAAAATCATTTGTTATTAAAATTTTTATAACTTTGTTAATACTTTTTAGCATACTTAATTCATTTTAAAATAAGCCATCTTTTTTGGCAAAATATAAAACAACTATTTCAAATAACTTGACAAATTTT
>Ga0172366_10001356_pt1 | contig 18929 bp, 20 predicted proteins | sample LakKivSesite69cm_FD_114533 | JGI IMG/M metagenome (GOLD analysis project Ga0172366, IMG submission 114533) | Sediment microbial communities from Lake Kivu, Rwanda - Sediment site 69cm | ecosystem: Environmental > Aquatic > Freshwater > Lake > Sediment | place: Rwanda: Western Province, Lake... | reverse complement strand
CAGATTCGAGGCGGTTTTCTTATCAGATTTTATGGCGCGGGGTGTGGGATTTGAACCCACGCGGCCATTGCTGACCACAGGCTTAGCAGGCCTGCCCCCTACCAGGCTAGGGCAACCCCGCAAAGGTAACTCTAGCTACTTTTTCAGAGCTTATTTGTAGATTACTGATTAAATCTGTATGTTGGGTTATTTTTGTCTTTTGTGTAGTAACAGAGCGCATTGAAGGGTGATGAAGGATGAAGATGTTTGAGCGTGAAGTTTCTTGTGGTGAAACGGTATAACACGTGTTATAGAATGCTAAGCCATCGCCGTCAAAAGTACATTAGGAAAACTGATTCCTAAAGCTTGAGAGCAAACGGGAGTTCAAACCTCTCCCGGGCTACCAACGAAATCGCTATTGGCATTTTGAGAATAAGCATCCTATTGCGATGCTTTTCTCCTGATTTCATCCAGCCTCATTTTGGCTCTTTTTCGAACCTCCGAGGCAATGAGTGCGCTCTTTGCAGGATTATTGATCTTCAAAAGAAGTGCCAATCTAATTGCGCGACTATCTACGTTGGTCACACGAACTTCTGGCTTAGAGTCGGGGGCAAGTTCTTCTCTAAGTTCAGCAGCAATTTCTAGCAAAGTTTTCTCGACCTCGGAAAGGCCTACCGCATCATCTACTGTCAGTGATACAGAAATCCGTGTTTCTCCTGGGGCGGTTCTATTTATTACTATGCTTTTAGTGATTTTTGAGTTAGGTATGTATACCATTTCGTTGTCAAGGCTCATCAAGATTGTGTCCATCCAAGTTACGTCCACAACTCTTCCAAAAAACTTGCCCACTTGAATCCAGTCTCCGATCTTGAATGGGCTGTAAGTGGTGATAACGTTACGAGAAGCCATATTTGACAGTATATCTCTAAGAGCGATCGCTAATATTACTCCGCCTAATGTAAGGATCACAAGCAGCATGGATAACTCTAATCCGAGCTGATCTAAGCCTATCAAGATTCCAATCAACCAGACCAGCCATGTTACTATGCGCCTTGATTGTCGAGCCACGTTCGGGCTAAGCTTGCCCACGGCTTTTGATATGAAGCTTCCTAGGATTCTTGAAACTGTCCAACTTGCGATAAGTATTACACCTAATGTAGCCAATTCCAATAGAAGCTCATATGGAATCTGTGTTATTTGAAAAAATAGTGAAATCCATGGTGTGATTTGACCCATTACCAACATCTCCTAGGTTACTTCAACATTCCTAAGTTTCTCCACGATCTCTTCGACAAACTCCAGCGAACCCGAAAGCAACACCCTATCTCCACCTTTAAACACAAAAGATTTTGTCGGATAAACAAGCTCACCATCGCGAAATATTCCTATTATTCTACATTCTTCTGAAATGCCTAACTGGTTTATGGTTTTGCCGATTATGCTTCCATTTGGCGGAATCTTTACTTTTACAATCTTGAAATCTGCAGTTATTTGCTCATATAAAGTCTCGGCAGTAAGACTTTCGAGGGCGTTCAAAAAAAGTCGCCGCGTCTCTTGAGAAGGACATATAGTAACATCTGCACCTACCTCTTTGATTTTCGTTATGTTTTCAGGTTGGTGTGCTCTTGCAATTACAAATGGTATACCAAATTGACTCTTGGCGATTTGACAGACCTTTAAGTTGATTTCGTCGTCGTTAGTCAATGCAAGTAACGCATCCATTTTGTCCGCTTCGATGTTCTTCCAAATTTCTGGGTCAGCGCCACTTCCATTGAAAATTGCGGCGTCTGAGTGTTCAGCTATTTCTTTGCACTTTTTTTCATCGTTCTCGATTACGGTGAGTAAGTATCCTCTTTCTGAGAGGTAATGGATTATAGGCATTCCGATGTCGCCAGCACCGATTACCATAATTCTCAAAATGGGTTCCTTTCTTTGAGGCTAAGTATGTAAGTTTTCGTGGGTTAAAAGCTTTGTGAGAATGCCCATAGGTTAAGCTGGATGCTTATCCATGGCGACATTTTTTCTAGATGTCCTTCTGATCATCAACAAGCCTATTCCAACGACGCCCAAGACAGCTCCCATGATTAATGATTCAACGCTAATAGTTAAGAGAAGAAAAATCAACGCTCCAATAGTGATGGCGGGCAGATAAGGATACAAGGGTACTTTGAAGGGGCGGAACAAGTGTGGCTCGGTCTTTCTCAGACGTATCAAAGCTAGGACAACCATGATGGCTGTGACCGTGTAGCCGAGTGAGATTCCATACACGATGAAGTCTACTGATCGGGTTAGCACGAGAGCTACGGCGACTAAGGTTGTTGTTAGCAACGAAGTGTAGGGAGACCTGTACTTGGGGTGAACCTTGCTTAAGTGATGTGGAAGGAAGTTGCTCCTGCTTAATGCGAATGATATTCGAGTTCCGCCAGCCATGCTGCCGTTGATTGTGGACAAAGTTGCGATAATGCTGCCCACAGAGACAATTGCTCCACCTATTGGACCCATGAAATAGTTTGCCGCTTGCTGCAATGGAGTATCTGAGCCGACATAAACTTCTTGTGGGGCTCCACCGATGGTTGCTATGGCTGAACCTGTGAAGAGTATAGTAATTATTATGAGCGTTATGAAAAGAGCCCTTGGAATGGTTTTGCCAGCGGTTTTCACCTCTTCAGAAAGCTGAGTGATTGTTTCATATCCAGCATACGTGGGAAAGATGTAACTAACCATGAGCAATGTCGGGGCATATCCGTTGGGAAACAATGGTTCAAACCTTCTAATTTCAAAGGTTGCAGTTGAGCCAATCATGTACAGACTAAGCGAAATAATCAAGACAGCTGTGAGGATAAGTTGCGAGATGCCTGTACTCCTCGCTCCTAAGAAGTTTATCAGAGCAAAGAAAATCAGGATTACTACAGCTAAAGTGAAAGGTTCAACCCATGGAAGAAAGTAGTAGACTGCAAAAGCGAAAACTAACGAGCCCACGGCACAATCTGCGATGCTTCCAATCCAGTCAAACCATCCAGCTATGAAAGTTGGAACCCGTTCGCCAAAGGCACGCCTCACGAAACTAACTGCTCCACCTGCACCAGCAGGCACGGCTGCGCCAAGCTCGGCATAGCAGATGCCTACAAGTAACGCGAAAACTGAGCCTATGAGGAAGGTTATCGCTAAGCTGGGTCCAGCAGTTTGCACGGCTCTTCCCATGATGGCAAACATGATGCCGCCTATCGCCGTGCCCACTCCGAGGAAAGTTGTTTGGACTAGGTTTAAGGCTCTTTTTAACGTAATTTCTCGAGATGCTGTAGGAGGCTTGGCTACTTCTGGAAGTTTGCTAGTGTCCGATTTTCTATCCAACGCAACTCGCCGCTATAGAGGCTCTGATTCAGAGTAAATGTAAATATTTAAGTTTATAGGACGGATGTTCATGGTTGTGTGCCGAAAAATTCGATAAAGTTCCCTTTTCAGTTTCTTCACGTGTAAAAACAAGCCTTAGAAAGTCTTGGGAAATACACAGGAAGCAAAAGAAGCCATTTACCTTATAGGGGCACGCCAAATAGTTATCTCAAGACTAAAATGTTAAAAAACAACAACCAATCGATATTTTCCTCCGTTCATACCTGTTATTCATCTCTGTTAATCCGAAGTGAGAAATTTAAACGAGATAAGTCACGTAACCCGGGCTACCATAACCCCAAGTCAGGGCGAGGTTCAAATTCTCAGAATTTTTGCCTATGTAAAAGGTTATGCAATATCTCCCCAGAGTTTGTGAGCGCGTGCTTATGCTCACATTCTAAATATAAGATACTGAATAATTGATATGGGAAAATCATCATGTCACTTATACCAGAATTTGAGTTAAGCTTATGGAACGCTTGGATTTTCATGGTTCCCTTTCTATTGGTAACGCTTCTCACTATGCTCTTGATGATGAAAAAAGGTGCACCTGGTGGTCCAGTGCGTGCGGTCCAGCGCGCATGTAAGTCTAAGATTACGCTGTTAGTTGCCACTCTCTCCAAGTTTATTATTTTTCCAGCCGTTATCTACTCTGTTTTTCTGCCGCTACAATTAGGGTCGATATGGTTCTACGTAGGTCTTCCAATTACGCTACTAGGATTAGTTGGGACCATAATAATTTTGGTGGACTGGGCTAACACTCCAGCTGGTCAACCAGTTACCAGAGGAATCTATCGTTATTCGAGACACCCTATGTATGTAACTATGTTCTTACTGCTTTTAGGCGTAAGCATAGCTTCGGTTTCATGGGTTTTCTTGTTGTTTACCATCATATTCGGAGTTGGAGTAACTCGTCCCTATTTCATAAAGGTTGAAGAAGCCCAGTGCCTCGGGCATTATGGCGCCGCCTATCGAGAATATATGAATAGGACTCCAAGATGGATAGGCATACCAAAATCAGAGAAAAAGGACTAATATCTAACAACGCTTTGCTACTTACTCGACAGACATGTGGATTGCTCAATGTAAGCCAAAACAGTTAGGAAACATCTCCATCTGGAAATCCTTTGTATTCGATGACGCCTAGTTGTTTGAGAAAATCCCTTTGGTCATAAACTATCCATCCTTCTACAATCTTGCCCTCAATGATACGCCAGATAGCAACAACCGTATATGAGAGCTTATTGCCTGTAGGGGCTAATCCACGATATTCGCCTGTGTGCGTTGCTGTTTCTTGAAGACGAACACACACCTTGTCCCCCTCAGCAATGATGTCCTCAATAGCCACATGTAAATCAGGAAAGGCCTTGATTTCGCCCTCTACAACTTGTCTACTGACTTCCCATCCCTGTGCTTGCTTGGCATGCATGTGCAGAACAAAATCGGGTGCCATCAACTTGTCCAGTGAATCTAAGCTCTGCTTGTTAATAGCTTCAAACATCCTGCGAACAATCGCCTTATTCCTTTCCAATGACATAATACATCCACTCATTCATTCTTCTCTTCTTTTTAACATCTAACAGTTGTTGTCTTCATGTGAGCATCTATTTCTCCAGAATGCTCTTCAACTTCTCTAGGAATTTCTCGACATCCTTTTCGAGTGCTCTCTTAAAGAATAATTTGTCGAGCATCTTAAAACCCAAGTTGGTCAATTCATAATCAATCGCAAATGTCATTTCAGTTCCTGCATCCGTGGATTTCAGGGTGCATATTCCAATAGTGCTTTGCACGCCCCGATAGCCTCGAACACTATACGCCATCTTCTCGTTTTCGAGACTCTCCATGATCTCCAGATCACTTTCCCCATGCTTCTCAGTCATGTGAGCAGAAGCACCCACTCTATACTTATCTTTGGGTGTGCGCACCTTGGAAGTGTATTTCACACTCTTAATTCCTTCCATCCATTCTGGACGCCTGTCGAAAGCAAGCATTTCCCAGACTTTCTCAGGTGGAGCCCTAATTTCAGTCGACTTCTCTATCCTAACCAAAACATCACCTCATTCAATCATGAATCCTAATTATCTCTTGACTCTTAAGGCTCATGCTTCCGGTTTAGACCATTTCCATGCAATCCAGACAATCGATGCGGTAGCCACAGCTTGTGAACCCCACAGCAGTATGCCATGGGCGGACAGAGGTTCAGCCACACTCACGAGGCTAAGGGCAGTAAAAACTATTCCCACAATGATGTTTGTCCAACGATTCGCTTTATACTTCAAAGTGAGGGACGACACAATCATAACCAACGGTGCCCATGCTTCGATCGCGCCAACTAGCAACATCTCAGGTCCTATTTCCATGCCTAGAACTTCTCCCGCCATTATTCCCTCTAATACACCTTCCTCCATAAGCATAATTATCGTGAAGGTCAACGAAGCTAAGGCCTTAAATATCCACAGCCCTGCAATCTTTATCTTCCAATCCTCCAAGTTTCCACCTCCAGTATGACAATATTTTAATCATCTGCAACTCCAAAGCATATAAAACTTACATTTTACGGAATAAAAATGTCTGAAAAAGGAAAACACTCCAAAAAGAAGCCTGCGTATCGGGTTTAAACCGGTATCTTGCATCTAACTTCATGATTTTTCTGTTTGAGAAATTTAAACGAGATAAGTCACGTATCCCGGGCTACCATTAAACGGTGGCTTAGTCGAGGTTTAAATTCTCGGAATTTTCACTCCTCGAAGAAGGTGCTAGAGCACGGTTAGCCTTTGCTTGCATTTGGTCTGGAATGCTTTCGTCTGCCGAACATGATTGTCAACATTGTTACTCCTACGAATAGTGGTAGAATGATTAATGACGAAAACTCCGGGATTATCATTACTTCATGCTCAGAGTGAACGTAAGTGAAATAAACATAGGTGTATGTTCCATCAGTCCATGTGCTGATATGCATAGGCTGTTCTCCATCGACCAGAACCGTGAAGGTGCCCTGCCAAAGGTTTTGAACAAGAGTGTTTGGGAGTGTTAGATTACAGAAGCCTATTGTACTGTCTTGTCCTGTCACATTGAAGCTTATTTCCTTCAGTGACTCGTTAAAACTAAAGTTGGAAATCGTGGAGTTTGTGAATAATGATATAGGGAAGAAGTTTCCTTCAAATTCTATCAAATAATTGTATGTGCCTATGCGCCCATTTGGATCAAAAGCATAAAGCATGTCTGACCTGATTACTAAAGCAGTTTTCTCACCAATTTTGTGTCCTTTGTATGTTCCTGAAGGAACAAGTTCGACCCAACTATCCTTAAAGCCGTTGAAGGCGTAATATTTGCTGTAGTATGTAGTGCCAGTATTGCTGGAGATTAAGCCGATGAAACCCACAGTGTTGCATGAATAAGGTGTATCGGTAATTGTTAAGTTTGTCCATTTTCCTGAAAGGACGCTATAACCGTATAGCGTCTTTGTTTCAGCGTTGTAAAAGGAAGCGGCGGAGTCGCCTAAACCGTTTGTGGTAAACATGAAATCAAACGGGTATATTATCCGTCTTTGTGCGTCAAAAAGATATGATCTATTGCTTGAGCGGGCCCACGAAAGGTTGTACTCGGCTTCCACGGAAACTGAACTATTTACTGGAAACTCACATTTGACATATGAATCCAGAAATGATGAGTAGAAGACTGTTTCTCTAATTTGGCTTTCATATGAACTGCATACAAAGACATGTTCACTGTTTTCATACGACGTTCTCGACTTCGTTAAATCTATAGTTGTCCAATTGTTGGTTTCGCTATTATAGAAGTACATAGTCATTGTGTTAGATTCATCGCTGTATCTATAGAAAGCGTAAAAATCTTCCCCACCGGGGTAAAGGGTAGTATGCGGTTTGTCCAGAGAAATCATTGAATTCTGCCCTGTCGTGAAACTATGTCCCCATGCATTGTCGATGTCGTAGACAACGAGAACCTCACCACCGCACAGAATAGAACTGGTGACACTATCCCAGGTTAGATCGGTTTCCTCGATTGACCATTGACCAGTTATCCCCGAGTAAATGATGAATTCATATCTTTCATCGGGCAGTATTGCGTGATCAACTGAAAACTGTCCGCCCGGCATCCAACTCTCACTCCACCGTTCTCCAATTGGAAAGTCTAAAGTTGTATTGGACCATGAACCGAGGCGTGTGTCATAACCATAGAAGTACCCGCGTTCTCCAGATGGTTCTAGATTATGTCCAAAGCTTATCGCGTAGACCGTGATCTCGCCAATTGTCAAATCACTTTGAGATTTAGAGTCAATATAGTGGCCTTGTTCTGTCACTTGAACAGAATTGAATTCGTTTGTGTAGGCGCTATAACCTACAAGCGTGTAGTTTTCAGCGTCGTGTGTATAATATCCGGCAAACCCGTGGTCTAAATATTCATCTTCCGAAAAAGAACACCCGCTTTCCAATTGGTTGAAGCTATGCGTGTGGAGGCTATAGACTACATTTTTCGGTTGCAATTCGCCATATTCACCTCTTTTTAAAACTGCCCAGATATAGTCATCCCTTATTATATAGCCTGAACCTGAATAATCAACGGGCAAGCCATAGTCATACTCTTGCCAACGCCCCAGTTCAGAATCAAACACGTACATCGTTTCATTAGTAACGAAGAACGCCAAGTTCCTTCCACAACCATAACTTGGATTAAACCCTGTAGGAGCCAACAGCACACCATCGTACGGTATCACATCATAATTACAAGTGAAAGAGCTGTAGCCTATCAAGAACTCATCAGTATACGCAAAAATTGTGTGACCTTTAGCGTCAATTTTACGAACAGTCTGCTGAACATCAAATTTGAGCTCAGTCCATGCTGATTTGTTTATATCGAAGAACAAGATTGAATCAGCTACCTGTTTTGCGCAACCAATACAATCCTCTCCACAAACAGCGTAAACGCTTCCAGTCGTAGGGTAAACAAAAGGATAGGCGATCCATTCTCCGTTTTCAGCAGACGCTGCCCTTGCCGTTGAAGAAAGATATGCTGAACTGGATAACAGAAATACAATTATGATTATAAGGAACCTGGCCTTCAATAGGTACTTGTACGCAAAGACACCTAATAGAAATCTAACAATCATGGTTTATTAATTATTTGGTATCCGTCTTGATCCATCATACCTGATCGACAGCCCTCAAAAACGCAAATAGCCCTCCTAAAAAGTGTAGGGGGGAGGGATTTGAACCCATGGAATAGCGGCTCAGCTGAAGATGCAGAGCCAACACCTTGCTTAAGGCTTATTCAAGAGTTAAACGCCATAAAATAAGGCGAGAAAAAGCTTCTTGCGTGATTTACTTCCCAGTAAACGAGTAAAAAATTTACTTGTTAACTATAGCCTTTTAAGGATGCAAGGTAGAAGTTAACGCGTACAGTTGAGGTGGGGAGATATTGATCGATTGGGTCGAGGTCGACGAGCTTCTGCACGAGGGCTATCATCCCTACAGCTTCAGATCCGGAAAGGGCGAGTACATGTGCCTCAAGAAAGGAGGTGCCACTCGAGGGCTCGGCCGCTTCAATCAAAAAGACTGGGACGCACTTCAAGCGAGGTACGCCGTAGTAATGGAGGAAAGAGCGCAGGAGAAAATGTCCGAAGCTCTCAAAAGCCAGAGAACCATTGAAAAAGAGAGAGAAACAAAAGGGAGTGGGACTCCAGTCGAATCGAGCCAGCACGTAAGAATAGACGAATTCCTCCTAAGCGCTGGACGCGATTGGCAAACGAGTATGCAGATGCGAGAGATATTTGAGATGTTGGAGAAAAAGTGGACCCCCAGCCAAATCGTTGCATCAGGACGTAATCCCTTCCTTGTTGAAGCATGCGCCAAGAAATTCGCCGAGTTAATGACCTTGGAAAGCAAGCTGCCAGGAATAGCGCCTACGCCACTTCAAGATCAGGTAGAGCAGCAGATGGATGGCTTGCGATGCCAAGTGGAAGAAATAGGAAGGGCTCAAACAAAACTGGAGGAGAATTCAACAAGGCTTATGGAAATGGTAAAACCCTTGTTCTTTCAGGGCAAGCTGAGAATGAATCAATGTCGATACTTCAAAGATGACCTCTGCACCCTAGAATACGATGCCAACCTTGTGAAGAATGCGTCCGTCGATGTCCTCGAAGAAAAGGATACATGGGGCACGGTTCGCATACACATCAAGCCCACGCCCTTATGGTGCGCCTGCTGCCCGCACCACTCTATGTAGATAAACCTACAGCTTTTAGGCTCCTTAATGCATGATTGAGACTAGTTCTAGGTTTAAATCTCAGCATACCTAGTCTGGAAGTTGAGTTTCAATGTTGAGTCTGTATAAAAATAATTGTCATAATCCCCACTTGCTCTGACTTTTGCTTACGGGTTGCTGTTTTCGTCGTTAGTGAATGATAACTCTAGCATGATGAATTGCAGCACGATAAGTGTTTAATTGAGGACGAGTTTAGAATAGCTTCAGTCATGCTCATCTCTCCCTTTCCCTTTGTTGAGCTATAGCTTCTAGGATTCTTGGCAAGAACTCAAGGAATTTTTCCTTTCTTTCGTAGGCGAGTTTTTCGAAGCCTTCAATTAGACTGTTTACGAGAGTGCGGTAGGCGTAGGTGACTTCTTTGAACTTGTACTCGAAAACCTCATGCTGAAAGGTCAACCAAGCTTCTGACTCGTTCTTGTCGTAAATGTAGAGGGCTCCTGAAGTGATCTCGCCATGCTTGGCTATATTAATCTTAGGAACCCATTTAACCCTCAAAGGAACACCAAGTCGGTCAAGGATGCGCTGCATTCTCTCTTCAAAACCCATAATCTGGCACTTCCTCGGCTGGCTTCTCCTCGTGCTCATAATCGTCAAGATGCTCGTCCATCAACTCGTAAAACACGTCTTTGGCAACTTTGCGGGTCAACTGGACAAGCTTCTTATGCTTCTCTTCCTCAGAACCGTGGCTCATTCTCTTACCCATCTCCAAAACGTCTGTCCGCCACGCTCAAACCAAAATAGCTCTTTGCCTTTCAATCTCTCAAACAAAGCCTCAGCCTCTTTCCTAGACAAACCCGCCTCAACAACAAAATCGCTCCACTCTTCCTCAGTGCCTTCCACAAAACGGCTCCTCACAAACTCAAGAGCTTCCTGAACAGTTGTTACAGAGTTTGAGTTCTCTTTGCCCACGGCATTTTTCTCTTCAGCATTTTTAAACATAGAAGAACCCTCTATAGGCAGACTGGAAGGCTCAAATTCGCTCGTAACTAAGTTACAAAGTTTACTGAGTTGCTGAGGTGTGTCTAAGCCTTTGTCAACATTCTTTTCGTCTTCCTTTTCCATGCGTTTAGGTGCTTGCGCACCCTCGGAACTTGGTTCACTCGGTAACTTGGTCACAAATTCATAACCGTATTTCTTGGCAACTTTCCTAAGCTTGTCAGGATCAAACTCGTAGGCTTTGATAACTATGTCATTGCCCTTTGAATCTTTTTGTCGTATAGGTTTGGATTTTCCGTTCAGAACCTCTCGTAGCCTGTATCCGACTTTGTTCTTTGTTACCTGGAAAAATTCGCTTGTGTCCATGACATTGGGTTTCTTGTCGTCTATCTTGCCATCCAGCTCTTCTTGCAGACGACTCCAGATTATCTGAAAAGGAATGTTAGGATAGCTGTCTTTTGTCTCATTATGAATTTCGGTCACAACTTTGACTATCTTCCCTTCTAAAGTATCTTGCTTGACACTCAATCGTTCCTTCTTTTGATCTTCAACAAACTTGAATAAGCCGTTATAAACCGTCAAACCTTGTGTTATCTGCAAGATTGGTTTCCACAGCTCCTTTAATCGGCCCCTCATGGAGAGCTCGACTTCTGGAAGCTGCCAAGCCCTGCTTAGCAAACGCCATTTCAGAAGCATGTTTCGCAAGTTGCGGAGTCTGTCGAGGTCTTCTCTGGTTATGTCGGCCCATTCCTTTTCCGGAGAGCCTTCAACCATTGGAATGAACAGGAATCTTTCGTTGAAGCCTTTGACTTGTGGTATTTGTTCGCTGGCGCATGCTTTGAAGCAAAAAGTGTTGTAGTATTTGATGATGCGGTCATACTGGGTTATTATGGTTCTAGGAACCACTGCTCCTTGTTTGTATCCCGCCTTATAGATTTTGATTTTGTCTGTGTCCTTGTGGATCCCCTGAACCTCATCTTCCAGTATGCAGCCTATCGCGTCCGAGTCTTCCAAGAATCCGTAGATGTCTGCTGAAGGAACGGTCACTCCATACATTGGCCTGTAACATAAAAGCTTCAATACTTGCAGAACAGTGCTTTTTCCGCTTTCATTGTCTCCATAAACGAAGACGTATGGAACTGTCTGGAGCTTTTCCTGATGATAGCTTAAGAGAACGCATGCACTTAGAACGTCTCTCCAAATTGTTTCAACGTCAACGAATGTTTGAAATTCTCGGTTGACTTTCCAGAACAGCTCCTCTCGGTTTGGAGCTGTCCCTTCAAAGTAACCGTAAGGCTCGTATGGAACGTGTTTAGCCTCTTTTGGATAGAAGACTTGCTCATCTATTTCGAAGCTTTCGGCAATATTGAAGCCATTCTCCTCTTTGATCAGAAAACATGGCTTGCTATTATGATATATTGCTTCAAAGTAGCCACTGTCACATAACCCAGCGTCTCTCAACTGCTTCTTTGTTTTCTTATCTTTCTGTTTTTCATATCTTGGATAGAACCGATCACACGCTTTGTCAGATGGCAACAGTATTCCTTGTTGAATGTCATAGCTGTTCCAGCATCCGCTATCAGGAACTTTGAATCTCGCACATTCACCGCACTTATGCTTCAAATAATCCTTGTTAGAGCTATCAGTGGTCATGTCTGGTTTTTCCTCAGTCACCCTTGCGCTTTCAATCTCTGTCGGTAAATTTTGTTCTCGCTATAGAGCCAGTAAGAAAAATGGTAGGTGGGTCCAGAATAACGAGAGTTGATGACAGCATTGTTCTGTCTGAGAATGTTGTAGGCGTGACTCCACTTGTCAGGCAAGTTACTAGACTTGTGAGCTACTTCATATTCGCCAAGCCGTTCGCCTTTCGACGTTTCAAACTTAAGAATAGTGAACGTTTCTTCTAGGACATATGACACGGTTTTCTTATCTGCCTCAGCTAGCCCTTTTGCTTGCCCATACTCATTGAGCAATTCGTCTATTCTGTTGGCTTTGAATTGGGCAACATCCCTTTCGATAATTAGCATGGACGCCTCGAAATCCATGATCCTGCGAACGTCCGCTCTGGACTTCTCCTGTTCAGTCATTTTTCTGGCTGTGTCTCCCCTTGCTCTCTCTGTTTTGGTTGTTTTTCGATCGGTTCGTAGATTATACGGTCTTTGTCGTCGAGTTTCACAATGAAAAGGTCTGTTTTACTTTCTCCGAGCTTCTTCCTTAATTTTCTAGGGATTACAACGACTTTTGAACTGTCGGTGAGGTAAGCCTTTGCTGTAGTTATAACTTCCTCCGCCATCTCATTCTGCACCTCTATTTTATACAAAATGCATATAAGGAATATTCGACTTTTGGTAGTAGAATATTCGACCTAGGTAGAATATTGAGGGTAGAAAAATGCTAGTCAATCCCAGTTCTCTAAATAAGCCTGAGAAAGCTGTCCTCTCATATCTCCTAAAGAACAAACCAGATTACGGATATAACATCTACAAACAAATTCGTGAATACTCCGACAAATCGATTTATGTTGCTTTGAAGAGTCTGAAAAAGAAGGGATTGCTTGAAATTAAAGGGTCTTATGTTTTTGCTGAAGGAAAACGTTCACGGGGGCGACCAGTCGGGAAGATGTACTCTTTAACTCTTGCTGGCCTATGCCTTGCTTTGACTAGACTAGACAATCTCGAATATGATCCTTGGAAGGATATGGACAGGATTTTCAAGACTTGGGGCTATCTCCTGCCAATCTTTTCTAAATCACTGGAGCAATTCAAGCGCGTTTATTACGAAGTCAGGTTTTGTCATCTTCTTAAAAAAAGCATCGAGGATAATTTATCTGGTCCATTAGACGAATTGTCAGAGGGCGCTATACTATTCGCTTTCATTAACCGTATGTTAGGGCTACATGGTAGGGTACTCTCGCCGAGTTTTGAATTCCTTATGGCAGATTGGGAGATATTTCGAAAAATTGAAACTTACAATGAGATAATGTCACTTGACCTCAAGTATGAAGCTGCGTTATATGAAGAGAGAAGATTGATGGTTGAGGCTCTTAGGAATCCTGATCCTATTCCTATTGAACCATGGAAAAGAACAGACTCAGACAAACTCAAACTCAAGAAACGCAAGCGAAGAGTTGCGAGAGTACTGCAAAAAATAGTGAAGCTGAAAGAGGAACGTGACAAACTTATGAGGAATTGGCCTATTCAAGAGTGGCAGTTATTACTTTTCAAATTCAAGAGCATGAGCGAAGTTGACATAAAGAAGCCCGAGGTTATGCTCACTAGGTTTGTTGAAGCCTATCTAAAAAGAAAAGAGAAAGAAGATTAAAAACTAGGGCTCTTACGTTGACAACAAGCCCATGAGTCACCTGGACTACGGAGCCTAATGAAAAACATAGGGAAAGGGAAAGTTTAAAGGAATATTCCGAAGCGGTCATTTCTCAAGAGGATACTTTAGAACTCGAGCCTCAAGTGCTCTGTGCACATCCCTGACAAAGGAAAGCATGCGCCTACTCTCCTCTTCGTCGAAGATGTTAGACCACTTCTCTTTGGCGATTGTGAGCACATCATTCGCAGCCTTTAGGATGTCGTCTAGGCACATACGGTAGCCCTCCTCAAATCCTTCACGTGAGATCCTTGAAGCAGGCGGAATAGTTTGAACTACTTTACCATTCTCAACTTTGGCTTTTCCCTTTTTGGAGGTCTGCATAATTCTTGATACCTTGTCCTTGGTTATGTTTAGGCTCAGTGCGGCTTGGCGATAGCTCCAGCCAGTCTGAACCATGCGATAGACTTTCAGCATCAACTCAGGGTCATGATAGAACAAAGAGCCACCCAGCTAGATCGATGCGGTTTTGACGCTTAAACGTAGCGGTTCACCAGCCTCAACCCGAGACAGTCGGCTTCATTTAAGGCTTATTTAAGTGCATGTCCGCAACGTGGCGAAGCGGGCTTGTGGTGAGAATGACGCTAACTCATTTATTGTCATGGCATCATCCCAAAAGATCATCTACTCGATTCAACCCTTTTAGGCTTTTAGCAGACGACACTAGAAAGCAAAAGGATAAAGCCATTTGCTACGAAATAACTTATAGAATGGCAGGACTGTTATCCTATGAGTAGATTAGTTCCTAGAGAAGCTTTGGTTGAAGAAGAACTCTACCACCTGATCAGAGTAGTGCTGGATAAACATGGCTCCAAGTTGAATGGTGTGAAGTTTGGGAAGGTTCAGCCTCAGCATTCTGTTGACGGTGGAGTAGCTGATCTGGTTCTGCCCTTTACTGATGGGAAGCACCTTCTTGTCATTGAGTGCAAAAGGAAGATCACAAAACCTTCAGGAATTCAGACTGTAAGGGATTTTGATATTTTTGGCAGCAACGTTTTGAATCAAGCTCTGAACTATGCTGTTAGACTGGGAACCCTTTGTTTTGCAACAACTAATGGCTCAAGGCTAGCCCTGTTCAGGACACCAAAGGCAGGAGAACCATTCAGAATCGACACTCACAGACTTATGGTTCAGGATCCTTTCAAGCTTGAAGAAAAGAATGTTGAAGAATTCCTCAGTTTCTTGTCGAAATGGCATGCTGGAGTTCCTGTTAGACTGGTGGAAATTGACTGGTTCTTCATATCAAGGCTGAGAAGTTTTGTGGACTTCCTCTCAAAATCCTTCAAGCCTGTAATAGAGAGCCTTGCAAGACTTCAGCCCATTCTAGATGAGATCGACATGAAGATAGCAGAGATCCTAGGACTCAAGGTAGCATTACTTGAGAAAACAAAAGAAATTGTGAGGTTCTTCTTTGAGAGAAGAGTCTCAAGGACGGAAAAAGCTAGCCCTGAATCAGTCAGGGGAGAAGAAGAGTCTAAGATAGCTCCACCAAGAAAGATGAAGAAACAACAGAAAGGAATGGCTGATAAGCAACTCACAAGATGGATCGAATAGACTTTTCCTTCTGCAGAATTGAGCATGCAGCTTCGGAGGCTGTTCCCTAAATGTCGAGTCCAGATGAGCAAGAAATATCTCCGTTTCCTAAGCCTATAGAGCTGAAGCTAGCTGATGTTGTGTTCATTGCGATGAGAAAGAATCTGATGCTATTCAAGGATCTTGGCAAGAGGTATGCCCATTATTCAATCTTCATTAATGGATCTATTATCGACTGCCATGAAACTCTAGAAATTGAGAACAAACACGTCCCACTGCTCAAGGTAGAGTTTGATTGGCAATTTCTCCTAAAGAGATGAGTGAAGAAATCAAAGCTGATTGAAGATCCATATTTCAAATCATCAAGATTGACGATCCAAGATGGGAAGATCTTGAAGTTGAGTTCATACCTATCCAAGCGTTGATGGAGCTACTGTCACCAATAATAAAAGGAATCAGATGGAACGTCGATCTCGAGTTCCTGAACAAACTCTATCAGTCAATAGGCCATGCAAGACTAGGGGAATTAGCTAAGTGTGGTATGATCATAGGAACAGGTTCAGGTTATCTTGTTTTTGCTAGCGGGATTGAATGCTTTCTGTTTGACATGGACAGAATGTCCAAGATCATTGATAAGAGCTTTGAACTATCTATCAGAAGGATCTACCTAAGACACTATACTCTAGGTTCAATCCTCTGGTATGTCAAGATAAGATTGTTAATCCTGATTCATTCAGCAATCACGTATTTCAGAAAGCTCAGGTGAGCCAAGTTTTGGAAGTCTGTTGTATTGTTTGCTACTGGACAAACCATGCAAAAACACCCACTCATTTCACAAGGCGCTAAGAAGGATATTCTTTCTCTTCAACTATGTCTCCGGAAACCGTTATCAAAATGTTGTTTCCGTTAACAGATACAACCCTATGCTTCTTATCTAGATTGTAGAATCTCCAGAAATTTTCTGGAATCTGCAAGACTATTCTTCCATCATCTCTTTGGATAAGTACTCTTTCCAGAAAACATGAAACCTCTTTCCACTCTGGAATCTCTCGGCCTGAAACTCCAATCGTTGAACTGTCAAGAGCGTGGAAGAATGCATAGTCGTTCCAGACTGGATTGCTTGCCTTCAGCAGTTCAGTTGGAACCTCTAGAACCTTTGAAGGTTTCTGATCTTTCGGATAGACGAGGTTGACGCGTCTTCCGTTTCTTTCCAGAACTCTAATGTAAATTCTGCTTGCTTTGAGAAGCCTTCTTATGGAGCCGTCAACGTGACCAGAATGCCAATTAAGCTTTCTTGCCAATTCATACTGTGAAAGCCCTGGGTTCTTTTCTATGGTGTCGAGTAGAAGATCGTCTGATTTCTTTCCAGCTTTGTTTTGATTGCGTTCTGTCACTTCCATTCCTCGCCTAATAGTTAGATAGGTGGTGGAGTATTTATGCTTTTGGAATATTCCAAAAACTACATACCATTAAATACCTAAAACCAGCTAGAAGAACTCATGTTCCGCTCTCAACCAGAACGAAGAATCTACACAGGCCCAATAGTCTTCGGAAGTCAACCGCTCACCTGGATAAAGAAGCATAGGAGCTTCGCAAGCAAAGAATGGTTTCTGAGCCAAATCAGATATGGTGAGTGGATACGAGAGCGGAACAAACCTCATGACTTTCTAATCTATGCAACCAATATTGATGGGATAAGGCAAGTCACTGTCTTGATCAAGATTAAGCGTTTAGAGACTCATGTTCTTGCCTATCACGCTCACGTCCTCAGAAAGAAATAACCTCTGGAAAACGTTGAAGGGTATCAGGATAGTAGGGTCTTGACGTAAGAGTTTCTTCTGCGAAGGAGAGAATCTTTTCCTAGCGTTTTCCGTTTTTTCCCTGTAAAAGTCCTTTTTTCACTTTGAAACGCTCTGAAAGCCTTACAAGAAATCATCCTCTCGAGAAGCTTAACCTACTTTGACGAGTAGATATTTGTCACCGTTTAATGGTTGTACAAGTTTCCATCCATTATGAAGTCTTTGGATCAGCTCAGTTTCTTCTTTGGCAATGTCATATATTCCGTTTCCATCAGTCATCGTTTTACTTTCTGATTCTTCTTGGAAGCGTTTGAACTCTTTCAAGGCTTCATCTACGCGCTTATGCCTTGCCAGAACCTCCTCAATTTTCCTAATCCGATCTTCAGGAAACCCTAACAGCTTAGCTGTGTCAATAATCTGCTTCTTCCTGATGTCTTCACTTGAGTAGAACTTCTCTGGGAAGAAGCGAATTCTTGCGTATTTGCGTCTCATGTCCTCAACCTTGGTTTTATCGTAGTACGTGTCCTGCGTGCCAGGCAGTATGTGACCCATGAGGAACTCTTGGTCCTTCAAGTCTAAGCCTGCATTTCTGATGGCAGATTCAAAAGCTTTCCTCAAACAGTGAGGATAAACATCTTTCCATTTTCTGAGTCCCGCATTTTTTGCTGCGTTCTTGACTAGGGCTTCAAGCGATTTCTTCAGCATCGGCGTACGCCGCTTTTTCTCTACAGTCATATTTGAGCTGTCGGCACAATAGAGCGGTTCATCATCCTCTATGCTTCCATGAGCCTGTCTTCTTTCCTCAACATACGTCTTTAAAGCTTCAGTCGATTCCTTCGACATGAAACTGTAATAGGGAATGTTGCCTTTGCATGCTCCTACATCGATCTTCTTCATTTCCGAGTAAACTGGAATTTTGATGATCTCGACGCCTTTTTCCAACTCATCTCCCACATCTCGGTACAACAGAGCCCGAAGGGTTGAGTTTCTGAGCCCGGTCGTGTATAGGGCCAGAATCAATGCCTTGTTCCTGAGGCTACCAGCAGATAAGCTCATGTCATAGATCTCGCTTGAAGTTGGAACGTACTCCTCTCTCTTCCTGTACCTGGAAGGTTGATAATGCCTCTCTACCTCAAGCGCCTTTAAACCCTTGAAACCGTTGACTTTGAAGAAAGTCTTCAAGTAGGCAAGGCAGACATTCACATATCGAATGCTGAAATGCTTGGCAGCAAGAGAATCGACGTATTCCTGAACAAGCTTGGACGCATCCTTCGAAGACAACTTAACAAGGCCATCAGGATTTTTACCACAGAACTCACAGAAACCGCTCAAAATCAGACCGACATTCGATCGGGTCCCTTCACTTCTGACTTTTCTTCCATAATGCCTCAAACAACGATCCACACTTGCATACTCGCTCTGCCACCTATCCACTTTCAGAAACCTTTCCCAACTTCGCAAAGCAATCTCCACTAAAACAATTCTCAAACTGCCTAATAAGCGTTAGGGATACCTTCTAGGCGTAACTATACCAGGCTAGGGCAACCCCGCAGCAAGCCACATTTGACTTTGTTTGCTGAGTTATTTTTGTGTTTCCGTGTTGGCAAATGTTTTTACTGTGAGAAGAGCTAT
>Ga0172366_10001355_pt1 | contig 18930 bp, 19 predicted proteins | sample LakKivSesite69cm_FD_114533 | JGI IMG/M metagenome (GOLD analysis project Ga0172366, IMG submission 114533) | Sediment microbial communities from Lake Kivu, Rwanda - Sediment site 69cm | ecosystem: Environmental > Aquatic > Freshwater > Lake > Sediment | place: Rwanda: Western Province, Lake... | reverse complement strand
GTTTCATCGATGCCTCCTAGCTGACGTTGAAGAAGTCGAGGATGCGACCGAAGAAGGCGAGAGACGGCGTCTTGCTCACCAGGAGCAGGACCGAGCCGATGACGACGATGGCGAGGATGATCATCTTGCCGTAGTCCTGCCCTTTGAGCGAACCCAGAAGCAGCGGCTCCCGTGACAGGTAGGCCGAGGCCGCGTAGAGCTCCTCGCCGATGAGCGTGTAGTCGCAGGCAGTAATGAAGAAGGGCAACTGGAAGACGGAGTCGGTGCCGGCGATCTGAATGGCGCCGGTCTGGGCGCCGGTCTCCGCCAGAATGAGAGATTCGGCCCAGAACATGCCCAGGAAGAAGTTGGTGGCCGGTTTCTCGCGCACCATCAAGCCGTCTACCGCCGCAGCGTAGGCGAACTGCTGGTCGGTCACGAAGAAGACCGAGTCGTTCCTGAATGCGTCAGGGCGGCCGGCCTTGGTGTAGGATTCCTTGACCATCTCGCGGGCGACCGTATAGACAATCGGGTCGCGGTTCGGGACCAAAAGCGCCGAGTCATACTGCGCCGTCTTCTTTGCCACCTCGCCCAGGATGTTGAGCGACGCGATGGTGGCGATGTCAGCCACCGAGCCGAGGCCCGGTACGTAGACAATCGGCCTGCCCATCTCGGTCGCCCGGCCCACGGCTTCTTCTACCGCGTCAAGACCGGCAATGCGCCGGACGAACAGGCTCCTGCCTCGCTTGGCCGTCTCGATGAAGTAGACGACCAGCGCGAAAAAGACGACCATGGCAATCAGGATGTTGACGCGGTTGGTGTTGAAGAGCTGCGGGGCGCTCGAGACCTGAGTCGTCGGACTCGACCACGCGGTGTCCTTATCGGCAACCGCGGCCACGCGGTAGGTGTAGCGGACGCGGTCCTTTGCTTCCTCATCAAGGTAGCTCGTTTCGCCGGGCTTATTGGTCGCGACGATCACCGGACCTTCAGGGCCGGTGCGCTCGACCAGCCAGGCACGAGCCAGCGTGTCCGCCGCCGACCAGGTGATGGCAATCGACTTGCCGGCGTCGTTGGGCGTGTCGAAGGCCCTGACCGCATTCGGCGGCGCCGGCGCGGCAAGAACCGCCGCGCCCGATTCGGGCGGAGCGGTCTGACCTGCCAGCAGCAGGATTAGCAGTGGGATCATGGAATGAATGCCTCCTTATCGAGAACCGGGCAATGATTGCCGAAAGGCGGGTATCCGGCCGGGACTCCCTGCCACATGACCACTAGACGGCCTTCTCAATACACGCGCACGGAGTCTTGTGGCATTTGGGACAACCTTCGGCGTACTTGGCGCAGGCTTTCTCCATGTCGATACCTTCGAGCGTGGCCAGACTTGAGAGCCAGGCGAAGACGTCGGCGAACTCCTCCTCAAGGTTGGCGCGGTCGCGCCTGCGCATTGCTCGGGCGAGCTCGCCCGTTTCCTCGACCAGCCAGCGAAACGTGCCGTCTCTGCCGCGATAGGTGTCCTTGTCGAAGTAGATGTCACGGATGCGCCGTTGGAACTCGGTGATTGTCAACGCGTCAGTATCGCCAAAAAGAGGGGAGAGTCAAGCAAGCCAGCAGGCCAGGCAGTGCGGGGCTGCGGAGTCTATCCATACCGGGCACGACCTGTCGCGGCGCGCTGCATGCTCGGCGTCCAGCAGGGTTGGTGAGCAGGGCTGGTTAGGTTGACTTGCAACTCGCGGAACGTAAGCTGAGATGAAGTCACGATGCCACATCGCATACCTTCCGAGGATGAGCTGATAAGTACGATAGAGCGGACTGTGACGCGCCGCGGCCGCGTGCGATTAGGGATTGGTGACGATGCGGCCGTGTTGCGGGATGGAGCGGTCATCACGACCGACGCCTATGCCGCAGGCGTGCATTTTGACCTCTCCTACATGACGCTCCGGCAGGTAGGTGAGCGTTGCGCGTGCGGCGCCATCTCGGATGTGGTGGCTATGGCGGCCGAGCCCGAGGCGGTCTTGGTGGCGTTAGCGCTACCAAGAGTCACCAGTGACCAGTCTCCAGTTTCCAGTTCCGCCGGCGGACTGGGAATGGCGACAAGCGAATGGCGACGGGCAATCCGCCAGTTGTACGCCGGCATTGACAGCATATGCGCTGAGATGAGGTGCGAGGTCGCGGGCGGGGACATCATTGTCTCAGACCAGTTTCTGTTGGCGCTCACAGTGACCGGTCGGACCCGAGAGCCGAGGCTGAGGAGTGGCGCGCGTCCGGGTGATTGGCTCTATGTCACAGGCAACCTGGGAAGCGCGGAGGCAGGGAGGGTGCTCCTGGACGAACAGGTCAGAGGCCAAGAGTCAAGAGTCAAGAGCCAAAGTGGGCGGTTGGAGAAGGGCGACTGGCGCCTGCCGCTGGTCAGACGCCACCTCAGGCCGATACCGCGGCTGGCGGTGATGAAGGCTCTGCGGCCGTTCTTAAACGCGCTGATAGACACTTCGGACGGACTGGCGACCGACGCGAGGCACATCTGTGAAAGGAGCAACGTGAGGGTCGTGCTGGAGGCAGAGGCCCTGCCCATAACTGCGGCTACGGAGAGGTTCTGCCTCGAGCGGGGCATCGACCCCGTCGACTTCGCACTCCGGGCCGGCGAAGACTATGAACTGCTCTTCACCAGCCGTCGCTCGGTGCCGTGTAACGTGGGTGGCGTCAGGGTCACGGCGATTGGCAGGGCAGAAAACGGCCGCGGATTATGGATAGAGCGGGCCGGAAGGACTGCTCCTGTGGCGGCTACCGGATACGACCACTTGAGGCGTACCGACATTGGGACAACCTGTTACTAACGTGTGGATAACGCCCCGGACGGGCAAGTATGGTTGTGTCTTGACTGGAGTTGTACTTCGGAATAGACGCGCGAGCCGGACAGAGGCATGAAGGCCGCCCCATGCAAATCGTCAACAGTAAGGCACTTACTAGCAACTACTTACATGATAACGGGGACGGTGTTAGCGGATATTGACTACCAGCTATTGTATGGTAATATAGCGCGGTTACACCATATGAAGTGTCCTTTTTGCGGAAACGACCATGACCGGGTGCTTGATTCGCGCCCGGCGCGTGACGGCGCTGCCGTCCGGCGGAGGCGCGAGTGCTCGAAGTGCGGCCACCGGTTCACGACCTATGAGTACGTCGAGAAGACGCCGCTGATAGTTGTGAAGCGCAACGGAACCAGGGAGCCGTTCGACCGCGGGAAGCTGTTGGCCGGAGTCGTGCTGGCCTGCCGCAAGCGGCCCATCAGTCGCGAGGACATGGACAAGCTGGTAGATTCGGTGGAGGCAAGACTGGGCGAGGACTATCGTCTTGAGGTGCCGTCTCAGGAACTGGGTGAGTTGGTGCTTGAGCGCCTGTCCGTGCTTGACCCGGTTGCCTACGTGCGCTTCGCGTCGGTCTACCGCCAGTTTGACAGCCCGGAGCATTTTGTCGAGGAACTGGAGAATCTCAAGCGATGAAGCACAGACGCGCCGTATCGGTCGAGAGCAGGGCTGATGAGGCGTTCTATCCTCCCGTACGCGTGGTCGCGTGCCTGTGTGCAACGGCGGGAAAAAAAGAGCAGAAACTAGAGGAGGAAGAGTGCCGGAACTGGAAGTGAAGGTAGGTCAGACGCAGGACGCCGCCAACCGGGTCGAGCCGGCTGCGCGGTACTTTCGCCACGTCGAAAAGCGGACGGGTGAGAAGGTCGACTTCAACCTGAGCAAGATCAGGAGCGCCATCTTCCGGGCCGCCCATTCGGTCGGCGGCGAAAACCAGGAGCTGGCCGAGGAGCTGGCGCACAAGGTCTGCAAGTATCTGCTCGAATTGCGCGGCGACCATGTGCCCAAGGTAGAAGAGATCCAGGACGCAGTCGAGAAGGTGCTGATTGAGAGCGGACACGCGCGCACCGCGAAGTCCTTCATTCTCTACCGTGAGAACCGTGCCCGGCAGCGCCGCGGCACCAACCGCGAGGGCATCAAGAAGCTGCTGTCCGGCAAGAAGGAAGCGACCGACCTCGCTTTGTTTGTCCAGACAACCGGCGAGACGATTGCCGGATGGGACCGGACGCGGATTTCGCGGGCGCTCGCGCGCGAGACGAATCTCGATGCGGCCGAGGCCGACAAGATTGCGCTCGAGGTTGAAGGCGTCGTCATCAATTCTGGCATGAAAGAGGTAACGTCATCGCTGGTCCGTGAGTTGGTGAACTCGAAGCTGGTCGAACACGGCCTGGTCGAGCACTACAAACGCCACGCGCGCCTTGGCGTACCGGCGTACGACGTCGAGCGGATGATGCTGTTCAAGAACCGCGAGAACGCCAACGTGCCGCACAACCCCGAAGCGACGAACATGACCATCGCCGAGTGGACGCTCAAGCAATTCGCGCTTTCGATGGTCTTTGATGAGGACGTGGCTGACGCCCACACGCGCGGCGACATCCATCTCCACGACCTTGGGTTCGTGAACCGGCCGTACTGCTCAGGCCAGTCGCTCGAGTACGTGAAGAAGTTCGGGCTATCCCTGCCCAACGCGCTCTCGATGGCGCACCCGGCCAGGCATCCGGAGACCCTGCTCGCGCACATGGTGAAATTCTCGGCCGCGTTGCAGGGGCACTTCGCGGGCGCAATCGGCTGGGATGCCGTCAACCTGTTCTTCGCGCCATTCACTGAAGGGATGAATGACCACGACCTGCATCAACTCGCCCAGATGCTGGTGTTCGAGTATTCGCAGCAGAACGTGGCCCGCGGCGGCCAGGCGATATTCTCGGACATCAACCTCTACTGGGAGGTGCCGGCGCACTTCGAGGACGTCGAGGCGATCGGCCCGGGCGGCGAGTACACCGGCCGAAAGTACGGCAGCTACATGAAAGAGGCTCAGCGCTTCGTCTGGGCGATATTCGACGTGTACAAGGAGGGCGACGCGAAGGGCCGGCCGTTCTTCTTCCCAAAGCCGCTCGTGCACATGACGGACCGGTTCCTCGCCACGCCCGGCTGGCAGGATTTCTTGTGGCACATCTCGGACGTGGCCGCGGACAAGGGGAATACCTACTTCGTGTTCGACCGGGGCAATACCGCGAAGATAAGCGAGTGCTGCCGCCTGTCGTTCAAGCTCGAGAAGTCAGACCTGTGCGACGCGCAGACTCCGTGGAAGATGCGCTACTGCGCACTTCAGAACGTTACGCTCAACCTGCCGCGCGCGGCTTACGTCGCGAACCACAATGATGAGAAGCTGTTTGAACGGCTGCGCCGCGACATAGAGCTCGCGGTCAAGGCGCACGTCCAGAAGCGGGCGTTCATCGAGAAGCTCCTGGCGCTTAAGGACGACGGGCCGCTCGCGCTCCTGACCATGAAGCAGGACGGCGAGGAGTACCTGCGGATGAGGCGGGTGACTTACCTCGTGGGCGTGCTGGGCCTGAACGAGATGGTCCAGTACCACCTCGGCCGGGAGCTGCACGAAGACGATGCAGCGTTCCGGTTCGGGCTCAAGGTGATGGCGTTCCTTAACCTCGAGTGCCGGCGCCTGTCGGCGGAGCACGGGATGCGGTTCGTCATCGAACAGACGCCGGCCGAATCGACCGCGTACCGGCTGGCCAAGCTCGACCTCGGCCACTACCGGGACAGCGCCTTGCAGGTGGTCAAGGGTAACATCGGCGAGGGCTCGGCCTACTACACGAACTCGACCTACCTGAACGTCGGCCATCCGGTCGACCCGATCGACCGGGTCTATCGCGAGGGCAAGTTCCACGACATGATCGAGGCCGGGGCCCTGACCCACGTGTGGCTGGCCGACGCGCGGCCGCCCAGAGAGGCCATTGCCAATTTCGTGCTCAAGACCTACCACCACACGCGCAATGCCCAGGTCGCGTTCTCGCCCGAGTTCACCAGTTGCAAGTCCTGCAAGCGGACTAGCCGCGGCCTGAATGACGTCTGCCCGTTCTGTGGCAAGACTGACGTCGACTTCATCACCCGGGTTACCGGCTACTTCTCCACGGTATCGAGCTGGAACGCGGGCAAGCGGGCAGAACTGCTCGACCGGTACAAGGACGGATTCAGGCCCGTAGGATAGGGACCAAGGGGAGTAAGGGATAGAGTGAAGAAACCCGCGTCCGGTCACTTCATCCCTCTATCTCTCTGTCCCTCTATCCCTCTCTGATGCGCCTCCGCATCCGGGTTAAACCGGGCGCGCACGAAGACAAAGTGAGCAGGGAGCCGGACGGCTTTCTGCTTGTTTCAGTAAGGGCCAGGGCCCAGGAAGGCAAGGCCAACGACGCCGTCATCAAAGCCGTCGCCGCCTTCCTCCATGTGCCCAAGTCATCCGTCCGAATCCGCTCCGGCCTCGCAAGCCGCACCAAGCTCCTTGAAGTTCCAGGCTCGGAGAGCTCAGGACTCCCGTTTCTCATCGGCTGGTAGTTGCAGCGCCGGCCGCGAGCCGCTGGCTTCAGGCCGTCTGCTGGCGCCTGCAATCCGGCGACTGGGAAGCTCGCGGGTTTTGTCCTCGCTCCCTTGACGCCGCCGCCAGACTAGTGCCTGTCTCTATCAGGCCCGCGGCCGGACGGACCGCCGGTTTCGCGTAGAAGTGTACATGAGGCGACGACCCCCGTTCGTATGGATTTCCCGCGCGGCAACGCGCATACCCCAGAACCGATGTTGAGGCCACGAAAGCACGAAACGCACGAAACGAATGGGTGCGGTATGCTGGAAGTTCGTTTCACTCCGTTTTCGTCTCTCGTGACCCTCAATCTCGGAATCAGGGGCATACTTGACGGCTGACCAAGGTTGGTATAACATTCGTCGATGTCCCGCGGTCTTGACCGGTGCGAGACTTCGCGGTCGGCGCCAGGAGAGATGGCGACCGCTGCGCAGTCAACGCGTGAGGCCGCCGGATGGCAAAGGAGGAGTCATGAGCAGCTCAGTAATTGCGCCGCGTGTACTCGCCACGACACTGCTGCTGATTGGGTGGGGAGCAGCGCCGGCGAATAGCGGTCCCTCATTCTTAGTGGTCGGCCCGGCAACGCCCGCTCCAGACCCGGGCCCTTACGAACACGTCACCATAACCTCGGATTCGCTTGCCCCTTCATTCGATTCGCTCAAGTCGTTCTTGCTCGAGAACCTGTCTCTGCACGACACTATCGTCCTAGTCGACTCCGTCTACGCCCGGGAGAGCGGACGCGACAATCCCGAGAAGCTCCGCAACTTCATTCGCTACGCGTACCAGAACTGGCAGACTTCCTACGTCCTTCTGGGCGGCGACGTCGAGCATGTGCCGACCCGCATAACCTCTGTCGGCCTGAATCCCAGCGGCCCCTGGTACAACTCGATTGCCGCGGACCAGTACTATTCCTGTCTGGATGGAACCTGGGACGCCGACAGCGACAACGTCTTCGGCGAGATGCACGACAGCGTGGACCTCGCTCCCGAGGTCTACGTCGGCCGCGCCTCGGTTTCGACGGTCGAAGAGGCGGACCGGTTCGTGACCAAGACCTTGACCTACAGCCGGGGCGGCGCGCCCCGGCGAGAGGTGTTCCTCTCCGGCTTCGACATCGACACGTTTGCTTCCAGACTGACCGAGTGCGAGCAGACGATGGAGTATTTCGATAGCGCCTACATCGTCAGCCCGTTCACCTGCGCCAAGGTCTACGACAGCCACGGAGGCAACCACCTCGACTCAGTGCTCTACTACTTGAATCAGGGATTTCACTACTGTATCTACGCCGACCACGGCAACCCGGACATGCTCGGCGTCGGCAGCGTCCGACACGGCGGGATTCTCTTCAACCGCGATTTCACCGGCCTGACCAACGGCTTTGACAAGCTGACCGTCTTCTCCTCCATCGCATGCCTCATCGGCGGCTTCGACTACTACGAAGGCGACTGCATAATGGAGGCCTTCGTGAATGCCCCGGCCGGCGGCGGCGTCGCGGCGATGACGAACTCCCGCTTCGGATGGTACACGCCGGGGGAGAATCCCCAGTTGTCGCGTTCCAGCGCATTCGTTGAGAAGTTCGTGGAACGTATATTCGGCAACGGCGCCGACACCGCGGTGGCCCGCGAGTTCATTCTGGGCAAGGCGGACGTCATCGGCCCATCGGTGGAAGACACTGTCTACCGCTGGTGCATGTACACCCTCAACCTGCTTGGCGAGCCCGCGCTGAAGATGACCAGTCGAGACGGAATCGAGGAACAGCCGGTTGCCGGCCCGCGAAGCCGGCGGCGCGGTCTCACGGTCCGGCCCGCGGTCTTCTCGCGCTCCTCAAACATCGAATACGAACTGGGGACGAGAACCAGCGTCGCCCTTGAGGTTCACGACGCGACGGGCCGCTGCGTACGCACCATTTCAAGCGGCAGACTGTCGCCCGGCAGACACGTGGCAATCTGGGATGGCAGGACAGACCTGGGCAGGGAGGCGCCGGCCGGAGTCTACGTCATCGCGCTCAAGAGCGATGGAGGCGTGAGCACTCGCAAGGTCGTCCGCTGCGAAGGAAAGGAGCAGCCGTGAAAGGCCCTCTCAAGGCGCTCTGCGCCATAGCGCTGGCCGCGCTCTCGGCACATACGGCCGGCCTTGAACTCACGCTCGACTTCTCGGGCCGCGAACTCCTGCTCCGCAAGTCCCGTCAATACGACTTCGTAGTCCTAGAAGGCGCAGCCATGACGACGGCTGTCGGCGCGCCTGCTCTTCCCGCGGTGGCCGTCAATGTCGTGGTTCCGCAGAACATGCGCGTGGCCGACGTCCTCTGCGGTCCGGCCTCGACCGAAGGCGTAGAAGGTTCGTTCCTCATCCTGCCGGCGCAGCCGCCGCGACCCTTGAGCGACATTGGACCCGTCCCCTTCGTGCCGCCTGACCCCGCAATATACGGGTCTGCCGCCGCCTACCCGCCGGTGCTCGCCCGGGTAATGGGCCAGAACTCGATGCAGGGCTACAACATCGCCAGCCTGCTTGTCTATCCGCTGCAGTACAGCCCGCAGCAGGGGACGCTCAAGTTCTTCCGGAAGCTCAGCTTGGACCTTGCGATGGAGCCGGCTGACCTCGGCTACCTGCCGATAGGAAAGCGAAGCGAGGAAAGGCGGAAGGCGGCTGAAGACGACGTCCGCTCAGTGGTCCTGAACCCGGACGACGTCAGCCGCTTCGCTCCCGAATAACTTCGGCGGCGTCGGTCCGGCATCCCGCGGTCCGTATCGGCGCACCAGTGAAACTCCCCGGGGCATGGACGGGTTCTAGGGCTCGGAATTGAGGCTCCTCAGCCAGCGCCAGAAGTTCCTCAACGTCGTCGGCGAACAGGTGGGCAGGGACCAGATGATGCCCAGTGTCCCGTTGCTCAGCCCGAGCCCGAAGTCCTCCCAATTCCACCCGATGGTCGCTCCGAGCGAGGGCGCCAATGTGGTCCGTCCCAGCCGGAAGTTCCGTCGAAGCGCGAGCTGTGCTTTTTCCGGCGCGAAATCCCGTAAGGTCGGTTCACCCGTGTGCGTGGCGACGTAGTACGGCACGAACCCGGTCTGGGCCATGACGCTCCACTGCTCGGGACAGTGCAACGGGAATCCTGAAACCCAGCCTACGCTGAAGAAGTGGGGAAACTGGTACTCGACAAACGCCAGAGAGTTGCGCTGCCAGGGACGGAACTGGGCCGCCAGAGCCAGTCGACTGAAGCCAGGAATCCGGGAGTCGAGGCTTTCCGGACGGTTCACCGGCCAGCCATAGCTCAGGCCCGCGGTCAGGTCGGCGCCAAACCATCGCGCGAACCCGCAGCCCAGGCGGAGGTCGCCCTGAGCACCTACACACGTGAGACCCACGGTGCGTCCGCTCCACCAACTTGACGTGTCATTCACGAACCCGACGGACCCGAACACGGTCGGACCGGCATGGGTTGATAAAGTCAGCCCCGGCGGAATCTCGGTGGTCCGGCACATCGGCGCCAGGCAGGCCATCGGCAAAAGGGCGCAGCCCGCGACAATGGCGACTACAAATCCTCTCAGCAACCAGCCGCAAGAAACGGGCATCATGACCTCCTTTGGGGCACGGGCCTTTCACATTCTAGGGATTACAGCGAGGGCGTCAAGGGACAAGCGCGGTCCTTTGTGGTCATCGACGTTGAGAGACTCAGTGACCGTCGCAGGAGCAGAAGCTCCCATAGAGGCAAGAGAAAGAGCTTCTGGCGACGCAAGTCAAGCGGGTAGCGCGAGCGGGGTCAGGCGCTTGCCGAAGTGCTTGGGGAAGAGCTTGCCGAAGAGCTTGGGGAAGAGCTTACCGAAGAGCTTGGGGAGGAGCTTGCCGAAGAGCTTGGGGAAGAGCTTACCGAAGAGCTTGGGGAAGAGCTTACCGAAGAGCTTGGGGAAGCGTTCCGCCAGCGCAGGGGTAGATTCGGGCAATCATGAACTAAAGGATTGCATTCTTGTCACTTGCGCCGTTTCCTGGTTTGACTTCTGGACTACGAAGTTGTAGGCTGAGGTGAGCATTCCCGCCCGGCCCGCGGCCGAGGCGCGCCTAGCACGACCTCCGGGGGCGAACCGCCAAGGTCGTCAGGGACGCGAAGGTCCAGGACTTCGAGGCGCGGCTGAGTGGCTCGGCCGGTTCCTCAGACCGCTTCGGTGAGGAGCTTGAAGTCGGTCGGCTGGAGCTGGTAGTCGACCTTGACGTCAATCGCGAGTTCGTAGCGCTTGGCGAACTCGCTCAGGCGGTCGTACCAGTCCGTGGTCAGGAAGTCGGTCAGGGCCGGCGAGGCCACGATTCGGAGCTTGTGGCCGCGCAGCTTGGGTAGCTTGGAGACAATCGCCCGCTCGATCTTCATCGCAATCTCAGCCCGGGAACGGACCCTGCCCGAGCCTTTGCAGGTCGGGCAAGTCTCCTGCATCGAGTACATCATGCCCGGCCGCGTGCGCTCGCGCGTCATCTCCAGCAGGCCGAACCGGCTCATCTTCGAGTAGTCGGCCTTGGCCCGGTCGTTAGAGAGCTGGAGCTTGAGTTCGGCGATGACCTTCTCGGTGTTCTTCGGGTCTTCCATGTCGATGAAGTCGAGCACCAAGAGGCCGGCGAGGTCGCGCAAGCGTATCTGGCGGGCGATCTCAGCCGCGGCCTCGAGGTTGGTGGCGAGAATCAGCTTTTCCGGGTCCTCTTCCTTGGCCGAGCGGCCGGTGTTGACGTCGATCGCCACCATCGCCTCGGTCTGGTCGATGGTGATGAACCCGCCGGACTTGAGCCAGATGCGCTTCTGGAAGATACGCTCGAGTTCGGCTTCGACCCCGGTCTGCTCCAAGAGCGGCACCTCGCCCTTGTATAGCTCGACCTTGCGCTTCAGGTGCGGGGCGATGCGGTTCATGTAGTCGAGGATTTCCCGATACCGGTCCTCGGAGTCCACTACCATCTTTTCAACGTTCGGGCCGAGCAGGTCGCGCACCAGCTTGACTCCGATCTGCGGTTCCTCGTACAAGAGCGACGGCGACCGGGCGACCTCGGCCTTGCGCGCGACCTCGTTCCAGGTGGCCTCCAGCGCCCGGAATTCGCTGGCCAGATCCTCGCCCGTCGCCTCGGCGGCCGCGGTTCGCATTATCAGGCCCGCATGCGGGGACTTGAATCTTCTGGCCGCCTCGCGCAGCCGGCTGCGGTCGCGGCGCTCGTGGATGCGGCGGGAGATGCCGACGCGCTGGGCATTGGGGAAATAGACGAGATTCCGGCCGGGAACCGAGACGAACGAGGTCAGGCGCGCGCCCTTTTCGGCGAACGGGTCCTTCACGACCTGCACGAGGATGTCCTCGCCCTCGCGCAGGGCGATGGTGCGAGGCTCGGGTCTGGCGCCTTCGGTGGTGGTTTCCTCGTCACCCAGCTCGTCGAACTCGGGGATTTCGACCAGGGGCAGGAACCCGTTCTTTCTCAGGCCGATGTTCACGAATGCGCCCCTCAGTCCCTTGACCACGTTTTCGACGCGGCCTTTGTAGATGCGGCCGACCAGGGCCTGAGACTCGGCCCGCTCGATGTAGAACTCGACCAACTGGTCGTTCTCAATGATGGCGACCCGCGTCTCCCACTCATTGCTGGTCAGCACAATCTTAGTCTTTACCTTCATCAATCCTCCCAGGGCATTGTCGAATGACGATCGGCGAATGTCGAATGCGGGCCCCAGCAGCCCTGCGGGACACCGGAGGCCATCGGCAATCGTCGATCGGCAGTCGGCAATCCATTAATCTTCCATTGGCGTCCGGATGCGGCCATTCCGCACAACCAGACAGTCCCGGCGCCGTATCAGAAGGCACCGGGCTTCAGTATTGCTTATCTTGAATATCTCGGCCAGAGAGTCGAAGAGCTTGATGCCGGGCTCAATCGCGAGGTCCAGGACAACGGTCTTCCCCTCACCCTCGCCATCTCCCAGAGGGGAAGGGAAGGGGTGAGGGTGGCTGTGTGCACGGACAGCCCCCGCGCCCGGCAGCAAGTCTTTCACTCCGGTCAGGCCTCTTGCGCGTTCGACCAGGGCGGCAAGGTCGCCATCGAACGCCTTGGGCAAGGTCAAGTCGTAGCGGGCCAGATTGATGATCCGGCCCAGAGTCGGGTGCTCGCGGGCAATCGGCCGGGCCGCGGTGATGCGCAGGCCCTTGGGCAGGAACGTACCCAGGTCGCGCACGATGTTGCCGGTGTAGTGATAGGCGGTGAAGATATCAAGGTACTCACCGCTTGAGAGCAGCCCGACCGGCAGCGGCGGGCCGAACGAGAGCATCGGCTTCGGAGCGAAGCCCTTGGTGTAGGCAATCGGCAGGTCGCTCCGGCGGAGCGAACGATAGAACGCGCGAACACGGTCAAGGTGCGCGGCGAACTGGTACGGTTCCTCGACCTTATACTTGACGCGGAACCGGGTGCGGAGCTCCTGGAAGCTCTGCAGCGGCCTCGGCCTCCGACCATAGTCGGGGGCAGGAGCGACTGTGGACTCTGGACATTGGACTGAGGACCGGGGACTGGGGACGGAGGGAGGGGTCGGACATGCGCCGCAGTTGGTACATGCCCCGGCCGCGCAGTCAGGAGTCATCTCGCCGGCCTTTGCCTTCGCGTATTCCTTGGCAAGAAACTCCCGGCTGACTCCGACGTTGATGAAGTCCCAGGGCAGACGCTCCTCAGTGCTGCGTTCCCGGTGATAGTCATTCGGGTCAACACCGAACGCCTTACAGCTTTCCAGCCAGAGCGGGAACCGGAAGAACTCGGTCCACTCCTGGAAAATGCCGCCCTCGCGGTAGACCTTCTCGATAACCGGCCCCAGCTTCTCGTCCCCGCGCGCGAGCAGGGCCTCGACGAACGAGCACTCCGGGTTCGCCCACTTCGCTTTCACGTTCCGGCGAGTAATCGCCGAGCGCAGCTTGTCGATCTTCGCCTGGGTTTCCGCGATGTCCGCGAAGGCCGCCCACTGGAGCGGGGTGTGCGGCTTGGGCACGAACGGGCTCAGGTTGAACCGGACCGGCCTTCCCTTGCAGAGCCTTCCGACCTCGGTCACGAACCGGCCGATCTCAGCGACGTCGGCGTCAGTCTCGCCGGGCAGCCCGACCATGAAGTAGAGCTTCACGCCGTTCCAGCCGGCATCGAGCGCATTGCGTACCGATTCGAGGATACGCAGCTCCGAGATGTTCTTGTTCACGAACCCGCGCAGCTTCTCCGAGGCGGTCTCCGGGGCAAAGGTCAGCCCCGCTTTCTTCACTTCCTGCAGACTCAAAGCCAGCTCGCTTGTGAAGTCCTCACCCCGGGTCGAGGGAAGGGACATGGAGACCCGGCGGTCCTTCAGGCGCGAGTTCAGCTTGTTGACGAGCCCAGGCAGGTCCGGGTAGTCGAGCGCGGAGAGCGATAGGAGCGAGACCTCCTCCCAGCCCGAGGCCCGGATGCCGCGTTCGGCCAGGCGCGCAATCGAATCCTGGGAGCGGAGCCGGACCGGCCGGTTCATCATTCCGGCCTGGCAGAACCGGCAGCCGCGCGTGCAGCCGCGGGCTATTTCAACGGTCAGGCGGTCGTGGGTTATCTCGCATATCGGCACGACCGGCGGGAACGGGAAGTCCTCCTCCTTCAGCTCGTCTACCAGCCGCCGCCGCACCGTCCATCCCATTCTGGACTCTGGATTCTGAATTCTCCTGCTGAGTGATGCCCGGTTCAAACAGCCCTTCCAGCCGGCTGAGTTGCATCGGCGGTTCGGCTCGGTCCTGCACTTCCCGGTCTGCCACGACTGCGGTTATTTCGCGCACCGGGTCTTCACCGTCGCCGACTACGAAGACGTCGATGAAGTCCGCCATCGGCAGCGGGTTCACGGTACAGGGCCCGCCCGCGATGACCACCGGATGCGACTCACTCCGTTCGGTCCGGTGCAGCGGGATGCGGCAGAGGTCGAGCAGGTAGAGGACGTCCGTGTAGGAGAGCTCGCTCTGGAGTGAGATGCCGAGGATGTCGAACTCGGAGACCGGCCGCTTCGATTCGAGAGCATAGAGCGGCAGACTTCGTTCTTGTAGCGCTCTTCCGAAGTCGGGCCAAGGCGCGTAGCAGCGCTCGCAGGCCGCGTCTGGTATCCGGTTGATTATCGAGTAGAGAATCCTGAGCCCGTAGTTGGACATGCCCAGCTCATAGGCCTCGGGCATGGCCAGGACCCAGCTTACCCGGGCTGAATCAGGGTCATGCAGCAGGGCGTTGTATTCGCCGCCCGTGTAGCGTATCGGCTTGGTGACGAGGGGTAGAACCTCGCGGATTCGTTCATCCATTCAGTTGTCTGCCTGTATGTTAGCCTGATACGAGACAAAGTCAATGATACGGCACCGGCTCGAAGCCGGTCGGGCGCTGATGGACGCGATGAGCAGCGCCTCACCCGCCAGTCGCGTTCGGAACCGGTGAGCTTGCGGCAGCCGTGCGGGCGAGGGTTTGCTTCGAGTGACCTGAGCGCAGCCGCCACGCGCCGGAGGACCGGAGCGTCGAGGCGGCGCAGGGTGCGTTCAGCGGCGGCTTCGAGAAGAACGGCGTACACCTTGCGGCGATGGCTGTGCGTTACGAGCGGCGAACCCGTCGGCGTCTTCGGGCGAGCACTCAGCCAGAACGTCGGCCAGGCTGCGGAAGCGCAGCGGGCGCCTACGCGTACGCCTCAGGGCACGCAGGTCGTCCAGGTCCTCCGCCCGCTCCAGCAACTCCTCGTACTCGGCAATGTTGAGGATCACTGCGGCCGGCCTGCCGTCACGATACACAAACTCCCGCTCACGTGTTGCCATAGGCTATTGTCGTTCAATCCCCGACTAGAGTCAAGCATACCGTGGGACAAGGGACGAGAGACTAGGAGCGAGCGAAGCTAGATGTCAGAGGCTAGAAGGCAGAGTCAGAAGTGCAGGGGAGAAGGGATCAAGGGATAGAGGGATAAAGGGATCGAGCGGCCGTTCGCCGTCAGCGGTCAGTTTGTGCTTGCGCTTGAGCTTGTGCTAGCTGTAGGCCGTCAGCCGTCAGCCGTCAGTCGTTGGCTCGGCCGGCTCGTACAACGTCTGTCGTCTTCCCGGCAACTAATGAACGATGAACGAAGAACGATGTACGATGTTCCGTGGCTGCGCCGCGCGGCGGATTGAGAAAGGCCGCGTCCCCGAAACTCCCGGCCTCGTGCTCCCTTACTCCCAAAAGTCTCTTCCTTGTATCCGGCACTACATTGACAGGCTTCGGATTCGCAAGAATAGGGGAAGTGTCCCTCTTTTCCCCCAGGCGTAGCGGCGGAGCTGGAACGCGGGGCTTGCGTCGTCGGCGATGCGCACGGCCGGCTTCTTGGCCTCGGCGAAGAAGACGCGGCGGCGGCCGATGCGGAAGGTGTAGTCCGGGGCCTTGGTCGCGCCCGCGACCCTTCGGCCAAGCTCAGGGCAGGCCTTGATTGACTCTTCGTGGATGACCGGCTTATAGACTTCAGTCAGGCCGGCCTTGTTCGAGACGTCCCAGCCGAGGGACTCACCGGGAGAAGTCCGAATGACGAAGTACGAATGACGAATGGACGGACAGAGGGTCGAAGACGCACGGTTCATGTCCGTGTATCGCGGCTCACGGTTTGCGGCCACGGGGTCTGGTGGGCCTGTCAGAAGCGATGAAGTCGTTACGGGGGGCACGGGCATGGCCTTCGGCAGCCACGAATTCGTGAGCGCTTTCCCGGCCGGACAGGTCGCGAGTCCGCGTTGCACGCCTGCCCGGCGAGGCACGTCTAGGTGCGAGTTTGATTTCGACCTGCGCGTCGAGAGCCAGCGCGATCTTCGCCATCGTGGCAAGTGTCAGGTTGGCGGTTGTGCGGAGGACTTTGGCAACATAGGCCCTCGATGTGCCGAGCCGGCGGGCCAACTCGGCCTGAGTTACCCCGCGCTCGTCCGTCATCCGGCCGATTTCCTCGCTGAAGACGAGCTTGAGATACTCGACCCAGTAATCCGGTTCGCCCTCGTGACGGGCGACCATCTGTTGGAACCACTCCGTAGCTTCAGTCATCTAAGCAAGCCCTCTCTTGCGCAGAGTTCATACGTCTTCATGACTTTCTCGATCTCCAGGTTCAGGCGAGCCCGGCCGGCGCGCCTCGGGCCTCCGTGCGTGCAGACCAGTGCGCGCCCGGAGAGGAAGCAGTACAGCCTCACGCCCGACGAGTGCTCCTTCATTTCGTAAACCGGACCGCGCAGGTGGCGGAAACGCTCTTCGCCTTTGCCGGCTCGGCCAACCTCAGCCAGGCGCTGCATGACAGCGTCGAGACTCCGCACCGCCCGTTCCGGTAGCGCGCTGAGAAACTCCTGAGTTTCACACCTGCCGTCGCGCTCGAACGCAAGTACGGTTCTGGTTGGGCCGTCCCTTACCAGGATCAGCTTCACCAAGATGCTAACCTATAGGTTTACAGGGTCAAGCTCGGTCGGCTGCAAGCCGACTGCTTCCGAAACGAGGCGGAGTTGTTCTTCTTTGAAGTCCGGGGACAGGAAGACCTTGCGGTCGCGGTCGAAGAGGGCGACAAGGCGTCGGATAGACTCAGGTGCGCTCGTACCCACTGCCGGTGAGGATGTAGTGAATTCGGCTTCTGTCAAGCAGCACAAGCGCGCCGTTCGGCGGGTGAAGAGCCTCGTGGGGGAGAAGACGGCAGCCGGAGCGGGCGCCTGAGCCGGTGCTGCTGCGGATGGGAAGGCAGGAGTTGCTGTCGATGTGAAGGCAGGAGCCGCCGGGGCGTGCGGCAGGAGGGTCGCGGCGTGAAGGGGAGAGGCGCAGGGCGAGGGTCACTGGCAGTGCAGAGCCTGGAGGCTGAGAGTCAGTAGTTTGCCCTAACCGACCGGGGACGTGAAGCGCGGGCGAGGGAGCGAGGCTTCAGGAGAGCAAGTCCGGGAACAGAGCCTCTGAGTCTGCACCCAAGGGCGGTACCGACCGGCACCACGGCCTAGCGGGGAGGCATGCATCTGGGCCTTCGTCTCAGCCACTGTCGCTGCGTCTGTTTGCCCCTTGGTCAGGCACGCGGTCGCCGCCATCGATAGAGTCACAATCGGGCATACTGCCAGAGTCACTGTTGCGCCAACTCTTTGCCCGACTGTATCTGAGGCCCCCGGAGCAACTGTTGGAGTGATGGTATGTGATACCGCGTCCGCCACAGTCGGGCTGTCGAACTCAGCCACGACTGCCGTCTCGGTCTGGGTTACCCACCGGGTAACCGGCTGTGAGACTGTGGCAGTTACTGACGCAGTGACTGCAACCTAGACCGTCCCCGGGACGGTCCCCCAGACAGTGACCCAGATGCTTTGGCGGTGGCATTAGCCGGAGCCTGCCTACGTATCTTCCGCATTTTAGGGTACTTGGCTATGGTAGCATCGCGTGTAACTTGTTTGCGTCTAAAGGGTTACAGACGGGCAGGCAAGGCGACGGCGGGCTTCGGCCTGCCCGTTCCTTTGAGGTACTACTCCAGAACCGAGGCTGGCTCGGAGGACTGGTGAGGGATGGTCCGTAAGCAGGAACGCTATCGAAGGTCCGGATGAGAGGAGTGCGCAGATGTCTGATGTAGTCCGACGGATAGAGCGATGGCAGAAGAAGTACAGTCCAGCACAGGCCAAGGCGACCCTTGACCTCTTGCAGGAGAGCATGCGGCAGCGCTACGAAGCGATAACCATCGAGATGGTTGCGATGGAGAGTAAGGTCAGGCAAGTGCTGAACGCGCAGGGAGTTCATACCACCAACTACGTGCCGTACCTCAGCTATGGCCGGCAGTTGTGGAAACTGGTGCGTCAGAAGAACATAACCGGCGAGAGCTTCGACATGGCAAGCGAGGTGCTGTTACAGAAGTGGGCGGCGCGGGGTCAGGACCCGAAGGTGCTGGCGGCAATCCGGAAAGACGTATTCAGCGTGAACGAGCCCACGCCGTAGCGCACGGCGACGCAGGCTTGCGTCGTTCAGCGATAGCGGCCCTGCCCAGTAAGGGCAGGAGGTTGCGCGTCGGCCGGTTGGACGTCAGCTCCCGGTAGACCCTGTTCGTGCACCAAGGCTCAAAACCCGGTCGAGGTCTCTGAGCCGGCTGAGACCGCCGACGACGTCATCGCGGCCGGCGGTATCAGCTTTGAGGCGCGCTACGGCGAGGCGTTCGACCCACTCGTGCCCGCCGGGCACGCGGACGCGAAAGTGGGTTGACAGATTCCATTTGCGTATTACCATCTTGTCAAGGTCATGGTGAGACGCATTGCCATTTCGGCGCTGCTGCTTGTTACACTGGCCCACGGTCAGTGGTTCGATACTACCTTTCGTATCCCCGACACATTCGGTCTATCCCGTGGCCGGCCCAGCGTGGCACGCGACCCGGATCTTCAGGTTGTGTACGTGGCGGGCGATTCAGGCAACTCGGTTCTTGTTGTTGACGACGTCACCTGCCGGCCGATCGGACGATTCACCGTCGGCAGCAGTAGCGGGGTGGGCGCGCTGGTTCGTCCGAGCGACCGCCCCGTGCTCTTCTGCGCTCTGGTCGATGAGGACGCGGTG
>Ga0172366_10001354_pt1 | contig 18936 bp, 19 predicted proteins | sample LakKivSesite69cm_FD_114533 | JGI IMG/M metagenome (GOLD analysis project Ga0172366, IMG submission 114533) | Sediment microbial communities from Lake Kivu, Rwanda - Sediment site 69cm | ecosystem: Environmental > Aquatic > Freshwater > Lake > Sediment | place: Rwanda: Western Province, Lake... | reverse complement strand
TCGGCGGAGGCATTGTAGAGGCGAAGGTGCGAAAATATGCCCTCTCTACATTAAAAACCTGCCAATCCCGGACTGTCTTTTTTGACTTCAAATCTATAAAAGACCCGGATATTGACACGAGGTGTGGAGGAAATATGACTGTTCTGATTGAGCCTCTTATCCCCCCTGAGCCTGCAATCATCTTTGGCGGTGGGCATATTGGATTTGCCATCTACTCCATTCTCGCTACCATCAATTTCAATATTACCGTTGTTGACGACCGAAAGTTATACGCATCGTCAAAGAGATTTCCCCTTGCCAGGCGCGTAATTTGCGCACCATTTGAAAAGGTGTTCGAAAAACTGAGAATTGATGAGAATACCTTCATCATAATCTGCACACGCGCTCATAAAAATGATGAAATCTGCCTGAGACATGCATTTCTGACGCAAGCATGTTATATCGGGATGCTTGGCAGTCGCTCCAAGGTCACCGCCATTAAGGAAAGATTACTGAAGGAAGGCATCCCCAGACGCAAACTTAACAGTCTCCATTCTCCAATTGGGCTTGACATCGGCGCCCAGATGCCGGAAGAAATCGCCGTGAGTGTGGCGGCAGAATTAATACAGTTTCGTGCAAAACGCTTCCGTGGAAAGGATTAAGATTGACAGCGGTTCATAGTTTTGGATAGGAGAATAATGTAATCTTTTATCATCACTGGAGATAATCCATGCATTTGATAGCAAGATACCTTTTCCGCCATATCGTATTGTTACTTCCCATCTTTCTTATCACCATTTCCTTTAAACAAGCGATATTGGCGGAAAATAATGGTGAAAAGTCACTCCATTCCAGCATCAGTTCCCCTCATGCCACCACAAATAACACCCCTGTGGATATTCAAATACGTGGCAGGCAGGAACCAAATGGTTTTAAGGTGGAGACAAGTATCAAAAATAAGGTCAAGAAACCCCTTTCAGGGGTTCTGAGCTGGGAACTTCGCCCGCGTGGAAGGGTCGAAATCCCTCCAGTTCCATTTCACAATCTCCTTCCGGATGAACAGATTACCACAACATCCGGACTTATGGCAGGCAACAGGGAGGCACGCCTTGTCGCCTTAGTTGACCTTGAAAATGAAGGCAATTTTGAAAATTCCATCGGTCTGATGCCCATGCCTCTCCGCCTGACTTCCCCTAAAATTGACGGCTCCCTCACAGAATGGATAGATGTCCCCACCCTCTATCTGAACAAGGAATTTCAGGTTGTCAAAAAAGGAGCCGGGGAAAAATGGTCGGAGGATAACACAAGCGGGATTTTCCAATTCTGGTGGACTGATGAGGCACTTTATGTGGCAACACAATGGACGGATAAGGCATCACTTAGAAAACCGCCAAGATATGCCAAATCTAAAAATGCCGACAGTCTTGAAATCCTCCTCGGACTTGACGGTCCAACCACCAGAACTTCATTCGGTAAGGGAGATTATCAGATTATCATCAAGTGTGATAGTGACCGCTCCATTCAAAAAATGTGGATTTGTGGAGATAAGAAAAGTCTCAAGGCAGGATCCATCGCCTCAAAAATCACGAAGACCGGACGTATCATAGAGGCAAAAGTCCCGCTCATTTGGCTTGGCGAGTGGAAACCTAAACGCCAGACCATGATCGGGTTTGACCTTGTCCTGCATGAAGATGGATATGGGGAATCAGGGAAGGGCGCCTTCACATTAAGATGGAGCGGGTCTTCCAAGGTGGAAAGTGACCCGTCCCGATGGGGACTTGCCATTATCTATTAATCCATCATCACATAAAATATTCTGGGAGTATCACATGGAACCGATGGAGTCCCTTTTAGCGCCGAGGAGGGAGACGTATCTGGCTGTGGGGCTGATGTCCGGCACCTCTGCAGATAGCGTGGATGCCGCACTTGTCAGGTTCATTGTCCAGGAAAACTATTTTGACGACCAGCTCCTCGAGTTTTACTCCATGCCATATCCTAAAGACCTCAGGAGGGAAATTTTCAATCTCTTCCGCGACAGGGCAGGTTCTCTCAGACTTGCGTGTGAATTGAATTTCAAGATAGGTCTCATCTTTGCCAAAGCGGCGCAAAAACTGATAATATCCTCCGGTTTTCCAAAAGATGCCATAAGCGTCATCGGCTCACACGGTCAGACCGTCTATCATCTTCCGCCCGGCTTGAAGGAAAGGAAGAAATACACACCTTCCACATTGCAGATTGGTGAGGCATCACTGATTGCCCAGATGACGGGCATTCCCGTGGCGAGCGATTTTCGCACCGCCGACATATCCGCAGGGGGTCAGGGCGCACCCCTCATCGTTGCGGCGGATTATTATCTCCTCACTCATGAGAACAAGACCCGCATTGTTCAGAATATCGGAGGCATTGCCAACTGCACCTACCTCCCCGCAGGGGGGTGCATTTCCGATGTCATCGCTTTTGACACAGGACCCGGCAATATGGTCATTGATGCCCTTGTCAGTGCATTGACGAGGGGCAGGGAGCGCTACGATAGAGATGGCAGACGGGCAAGCGCCGGGCGCGTGAATGAGGCGCTCCTTAAATCCATGCTTGCACACCCTTATTTTCCCAAAAAGCCTCCAAAGACCACCGGGCGCGAGCTGTTCGGCGAGGACTATGCCATGAAGATTCTTGAAGAGGGGAAAAAGCGCAGACTTTCCTCTAATGACCTCATTGCCACAGCCACCATGCTCACTGTAGAATCCATCATTATGGGGTATAAGAAATTTTGTTTCCCTCACGGCATGGTTAAGGAAGTGATACTGGGAGGCGGTGGCGCAAAGAATCGTTTCATACAAAGTGCGCTTAAAAATCGCCTTCCCGCAGATGTAAAGGTCCTGACTCATGAATCACTTGGAATCAACAGCATGGCAAAGGAGGCAATGGGGTTCGCACTGCTTGGACTATTGTGCGTTCTGGGAAGACCGGGAAACATCATAGCCGCAACCGGCGCTAAAAAACCGGTCACTCTCGGCAAAATCTATTATCCATAACTAAAATAAAATGAGGGATATAAAAAAATTAATTTATCAAATGATAAATTTATATTGACTTGATTCTTGTATCCATTATTAAATATAAACAGTGAATTGTAATTAGAACCATGCGGATTGAAATGATTTTTATAGCTTTTTGGTGTATCCAAAAGGATAAAAAACTTGATTTATGTCTCAGCGTCTAACCAAACACCATGAAGAACAAATCAAACATTTTCTCAAAAAACTGAAAACAGCCATATTGCAAAGACGTCTTATATTAATCAGACGCAAGGAAAATCTTGAAACACTCAGTAAATTGGGTTTAACATTAAAAAATGCAATAGAAGAAATAAATACTCTTAATGTTACGGATTATGAATCTGGGCCCGAACCTGATGATAGAGGAAGATCTGGGGATATCTGGAAGTTTGTAAAAAAGTTAGGAACAGAGTCTATTTATATCAAATTTTGTGACATAAAAGATAAATTAGGTAAAATTATATGTATATCTTTCCATGAGAAAAAATATTAAAAGGAGAAAAGGATATAAAGATGAAAGAGTGTTTTACGGGATTTTGTCCAAGGTGCTTGAAAGAAACCGAATTAAAGGAAATTAATGCAAAGGAGAATATCAAAGTTCGGGAAGAAATATTCTCTGTTCCAGTGCATTATTATAAATGTTCTTCTTGCAATGAAGAATTTATGAATCTTAACGACCCCGTTGATCCACTTGATACCGCTTATCGGCTGTATCGTAAAAAGCACGGATGGTTACAACCCGAAGAGATTAAAAATTTTAGAAAGTCGTATAATTTAACGCAGAAAGAACTTGCAGATATCTTGTCACTTGGTGACGTAACACTAAGCCGATATGAAAATGGAGCTTTACAGGATGCGGCACACGAAAAAATTCTTCGTACGGCAATGAATCCTCAGGTTTTCCTAAACTGGATAGAACAAAAACCGGAAGCCATTCCTGACCGTGAAAAACGCAATGTAATTATTCAACAAATAAGGGAGAGAATAGATACATCGATGAATACACTATATTGGTTAGATTGGGAAAAAACAGATATTATTCAATATTCTAACAAAAATGCTATACCGCTTGCAGCGTAATTGTTAGGAAAGGGGTTATTTCTCATGAAAGAATTGATTAAATTGAATGATTTTTTTCTTACAAGGCTTCACGTGGATTGGAGAGCACCAAAAGCCAAGACAAAAAGCCCTGGTGATAAACCCATTATCGATTATAACGTCTTTCAATATAAAAAGAATGATCGCCTATTCAAGTTGGAATTGACGGTTCGCGCTCATTCGGGTAATCCTTCAAAAGAAGATGGGCAGGAGATTGATGCAGAGATAATCGGTATTTTTTCCTTTTCCAAAGATGCCTCGGAAAATGAAATGCATAGTTTAATAAGGATTAATGGTTTAACTATTCTCTATGGTTTATTACGTGGACATTTGGCAACAATTACTGGAGCTTTCCCAGGACAAAGATTTATTCTACCGTCAATATATATGAATAATGTTATCCTCGAGGTTGAACAACGAAGGAAGAAAAACTCGGTTAAAAAGACTCGTGTCTCAAAAAAGCCTTCTAAAAAGAAGAAAAGCCAATAAATCCAATTTGAGCTTTCAAATTAATAATACCTTTTTCGCTGGACAGGAAGTGGGTATGGTGACATTTATGCCTTCCTAATTGTATTATAGCGAAAATAGTCAAAGGTTGTAAAAAAATGAATTTTGATGAAACCCAAATAACCACTGAAATTATCAAGTCTTATCAGGCGAAACTTCTCGATTCTGTCCGGAGCGATGTCTTGATTGCGGGTGCGGGACCTTCCGGTCTGTTAGCAGGTTATTATCTTGCCAGAGAAGGCATGAAAACTGTTATTGTGGAGAAAAAACTCTCTACAGGCGGTGGCATCTGGGGTGGCGGGATGTGCATGAATGAAATCGTAATCCAGGAAGACGCGCTGGAGATTGTCCGCGAAATCGGCGTGCGCATCAAAAAGACTGGACAGGAAGGGCTTTACTGCATTGATGCCCTTGAGCTGGCATCGGCGCTCACGCTGAAAACCATTCAGGCGGGAGCGCGGATTTTTAATCTTTTGTGCGTGGAGGATGTATGTGTATCTGACCAGCGTGTCACAGGTCTCGTTGTAAACCGCACAACCATTGTGGGACAGTTGCACGTTGACCCCATAATGCTAAAGGCGAAGGCGGTTCTGGATGCCACCGGACATGATGCAGTGATAGTCAACTTTTTGAAAAAACATGGATACCGCATATTTTCCCCGACAGGTGAGATGATGGGCGAGGGGGCAATGGATGCGCCTGCGGGGGAGCGATTTGTGGAGGAGCATACCGGTGAGGTCTATAGCGGGCTATTTGTATCAGGCATGTCAGTTTGCGCGACTTTTGGTGGACCAAGGATGGGACCCATCTTTAGCGGGATGCTTCTTTCTGGAAAAAAGGCGGCTTCCCTGATTCTGGAACATATTAAAACAGCGGTCGTGCGGGAGGATTGATATGCCGACGTATGAATATGTATGCGATGATTGCAACTATCACTTTGAAGAACTCCAGTCGGTGAAGGCAAAACCCATAACGGTTTGTCCAAAATGCGGAGGCAGGGTCCACCGTCTCATCAGCAAGGGTGCAGGTCTCATTTTTAAAGGCAGTGGTTTTTACATAACTGATTACGCCAGAAAGAAATCCAAAGAACCAATGGGTGAGAAGGAGAAACCATCCGAAAAGAAAACTGAAGCCCCAGCCGAGAAAAAATCCTCAGATTGATATGCCAGGAAGTGAAAAAATATAAATACATATTTGGTCCTGTGCCTTCAAGGAGACTCGGACGCTCCCTTGGGGTCGATATCATCCCCTTCAAAACCTGTTCCTATGATTGCATATATTGTCAGCTCGGAAAGACGACGAACAAGTCCATCCAGCGGATGAAGTATTCAACAGTCTCCGACGTCTTAGAGGAGATTAGGGCAAAGCTGAAAGAGTCGCCTGCCCCGGATTTTATCACCCTCTCCGGCTCCGGCGAACCAACTCTTCATTCCAGTATTGGGGATATTATCTCAGGTATCAAAGAGATAACGCCCATCCCGGTTGCCGTCATCACAAACGGCTCACTTTTATGGATGCCGGAGGTCAGGCGCGCGGTATCTGGCGCTGATGTCGTGCTCCCGTCTCTCGATGCCGGCGACAAAGAGATGTTTCAAAAAATCAACCAACCCCACATTGGCATCGCCTTTGAAAAGATGTTGAAGGGACTGAAACTTTTCAGAAAAGAATACAAGGGTCAAATCTGGCTGGAGGTATTTCTCGTACGGGGCGTGAATGATTCAGAGTCAGAGGTGTTAAAAATCGCCACCCTGATGAAAGACATTCGCCCGGATAGAATCCAGTTTAACACCGTCGCCCGTCCAGCGGCTGACAGGTCTGTCCGGGCTGTCCCGATGGAGAGATTAAAAAAACTGGCTGAAATAGCAGGTGCAGAGGTGATTTCCGGATATCGTAAAAGTCATACAACCCATAAAAAGGTTTCAAAAGGGTCTGAAGTCCTTGCCATAATCGGGCGCCATCCATGTTCCATTGAGGACATTCAGGAAGGTCTGCAAATCACCCATGACAGGGCTGAGAAATATCTTGCAGAACTCCTCAGGGAAAAATCCATTATAGCGAAGGATGTGGAGGGGAGGATTTTTTACAGCATGAACGTTTTTAAGGATACATAACAAAAAGAAATATTCACCACAGTCCACCTCAGGCGGACACGGAGGACACAGAGATTTATCTTTCTTTCCATGTCCGTTACTTGACATGGAAAGAATAATATTTTGTGTTTTTTGTGGTGAGAATATATTTATTTTCTGATATCGCCTGAAGGAGCCAAATTTCGTGAATCCCCAGCATTTTTATCTTCACCGTATCAGTCCTTATATATTAAGGTTCGGCGGACAATTTGGTCTGCGCTGGTATGGTTTGTCCTATGTTGCGGGATTCATCGTGGGGCTATTTCTCCTCCGCTATCTGTCTCAGAAGGGACTCCTCAAATTATTGCCCAATGATGTGGATGCACTTTTGACCTATCTCATCATTGGTGTTCTTATTGGCGGGCGTCTTGGGTATATCCTCTTTTACCAGCCCTCACTTTTACTACAACTAACCGCCTCCCCGCCATTCTGGGGGGTTCTGGCTATCAATCAGGGCGGCATGTCAAGCCATGGTGGATTTCTCGGCGTCTGGCTCGTGATTATACTTTTTGCAAAGCGGCACGGTGTGTCGTGGCTACACGTGGGCGATGCAGTGGTCATGTCAGCGCCAGTGGGACTTTTCTTCGGAAGGTTGGCAAATTTTGTAAATGGGGAACTATACGGTCGCCCTTCAGTCGTCCCCTGGGCTGTTTGTTTTCCGACAGAAATTATGAACTGGAGCACCCAAAGACTCAACCAGCTGACGGGAGCCCTTGCTGAAAAGGGTTTTATCTATGACAGCACTGAACGGTTATTGGATGCCATCAGGAATAATGATACTGTTGCCAATATTGTTCAACCCTTCCTAACGCCGCGTCATCCATCCCAGATTTACGAGGCGCTCTTAGAGGGCATTTGCCTTTTTGCAATCCTGTGGTGGTTTGGGATGAAAAGGTCTCGGAGGGATGGCAGGATAACTGCCCTTTTCTTTCTGTGTTATGGCGTGATGCGGATTTTTGCGGAGCAATTCCGCGAACCGGATGCCGGTATTGGATACCAGATACTGGGTCTCACGCGGGGACAATTGCTCAGCTTCGGCATGCTTTTTATTGGCGCTGTATTCTGGTATATATCAATGATGAACCCCATAGTAAAATACAATCACGCACAACCTTCACATCAAAAGCCCGCGCAGGGAAAGGGTAGTTCTCATCCCCATTCTTGATACATTTCGACCTCAGCACTATTTCACATCGGGGGATTGAAGTGCGCGTGGGGTCTTATCTATCGGTTCTATGGTCTCGATATCCGCACCTGTGGAAACGCCGAGTTCCTTGAATTTCCGTGCAGAAACAAGAACACGGTTTTCAAGAGAACCAACGGCTTCATTGTAAGCATCAACCGCCTTATCCAGTCCTTTGCGAAGGTCTTCAAAATGACCCGCCATTGTGGATAAACGTTCATAGAGAATTTTGCCCAGATCACTGATTGCCTGAGCGTTTTCAGCAATCTGCTCCTGCCGCCAGACATAAGCCACCGTCTTCAGAAGAGCAATGAGTGTTGTTGGAGTGGCAATGATAACATTCTTTCTGATACCGAATTCTATAAGAGACCGGTCTTGTTCAAGTGCGGCGCTGAAAAACGATTCACCGGGCAGGAACAACACAACGAACTCCGGCGTAGAAGTAAATTGTTGCCAGTAAGCCTTACTTCCCAGGCTGGCAACATGATTGCTAACCTGCCAGGCATGTTCCTTTAATTTGGCACTCCTAAGCGCATCATCAGATGCCTGAACAGCGTCAAGATAGGCTTCCAGCGGAACCTTGGAATCAATAACGACATTTTTATGGTTCGGCAGATGGATAACCATATCGGGACGCAGGCGACCATCTTCCGTCGTAACAGATTCCTGTTCAACAAAATCGCAATGTTCAACCATGCCTGCCATCTCCACCACACGACGCAGTTGGATTTCTCCCCATCGCCCGCGAACACCCGGCGTGCGCAACGCCCTCACCAGATTTGCCGTCTCGCTCTGGAGCTGGGATTGAGTCGTGGCAAGGGATTTAACTTGCTCCGTGAGACTCGTATAAGCCATTAGACGTGCATTCTCCAATTCCTGAAGTTTTGTGTCCACATCTGAGAGAGATTCTTTAACGGGCTTGACGAGTTCATCAATCGCCTTCTGGCGCAATTCGAGGTCGCCCCTTGCGCCTTCCTGAAACTTTGCAAGCGTGGCAATAGCTAAATCAAGGAATGATTTTCTATTTTCATTAAGGACATCTGATGACAGGGCTTTGAAAACATCAGATAATTTCTTCTGCGCCTCATCAAGAAGGGCGAGTTTTTCCTGCGCCGACTTTCGCTCCTCTTCATTTCTTGCCTCAGCGGCTGAGCGCCGTTCCGCTTCGGACTGAAGCAATCCTTGAAGGTCATTGACCTTTATCGTTGCGGCATCAAGGGCGTTCCTGTTTTCACGAAATCGCCCGTGCCATATCAAATAAATAACGCCGCCTCCAAGAAAGGCGCCAACAATAAAACTAAGGATATAAAATAAACCTTCCATTTATTATCCTCCGTGTTCTCTGTGGCTCTGTGGTGAATAAACTTCATTCTGTTTTTTCACCTTCTCGGCAATCTTTAACTTTGCCTCATCAAAGAGCGGTTGGGCAAATTCCATTGTCCATGTGCGCTCCTCAAAAGTCCTCTTTTCTACTTGTGAGAGGAATCGCAACTTAAAGTCCTCGATGCGCGAGCCATAGATATGGTATGAATCGGCGAGATGGAGATACCTTCCGATGCCTACCGGACGCCCCGCCTTTTCGGAAATTTTCTCCGCAATCTTTTCCTGAAGCGAGAGAATCGCAAACATGTTCATAAATGCCGCCTCGTATGCATCATTTGAACGGAAGCGCACATTCATGTTCAGTGTCCAGACATCATCCTCGCCCGGCAGGATGCGACACCAGATGGATTGCAGGCAGGCGGGGTCATAGATATTCAGGTCTTCCCAGACCTTCCATGTAACTGCTTGAGCCCGGCGCGAAAACGGCTTCTTGGATAATTTCTCAGCAATATATTCAATCTGGTCAACAGGCTGAGGGATTGTAGGGATTCTATAAGAAAAAAGCCGCTCATGATATGTGTATTCCCAGCGTTTGTCGTCGGGATTATTCGGGTCACGAATCCAGTTGTCCTTGATGCCATCCACGACCTCCTGACGATATTCCTCAAGAAACTCTAAGCCACCGGGGAAGGCGCGGTGAATGCGCGGCTCAGACTGCGGTTCTTCAATGCAGATAATCATGGTAGAGTCCACACTCAGCGGGTCGCCAGGCTTGTCATATTCCGTCTGGATACGGACGCCTTTGCTGTAAAGTTCAAGGAGGGAATTTTCCCATGCGGCGGCGAGACTCTTGCCGCTCACGGACAATACAGGTATATTTCCTTTCATGTTTTACTTCTCCAATCATTGACATGCATAAAACCAATTCCAAAATCTCATGCGCCTGTCAACAGATGAAATCAAAAGTCATCAATCAAATATTTCGCAGAAGGACGCAAATAAATATAAAATTTTATTTGCACAGAAATCTGCGATAATCTGCGTAACCTTTGATTAAGAATAAAAAAATATCGCTTGGGTATTGGTCTGCTGGATTAGATTATGTTAATCATGTCCTTTTGAGTTTAACCTTTTTTGCCCGTTCCAGATTGAGGCAAAGAATGCGAAGGTCAGAAACAATCCTGAGTCTGCGGGAAATTGATTCTGGTGACATATCCCGGCTAATTCCCCGACTTAACTTTTTAAAGTCTGGATTCATCGTCTCGTTCCAAATCTTCCAGCTGTTCTAAATCAACAAGGTCTTGCGGTCTTCCAGCAAGACGTTTCATTTTTTTTAACCCAGACAGAGAAACTACATTTATCTTATAATCTTCAACAGAGACAATTTCCCGGGTCTCCCAGACATCCTCCATAATCGGAGAAACAAAAACTAGATCAATTGTTAGAATATCTTCTCCGCTCGCCTTTGAGATGCGATAGATTCTTGATTCGGATTTCTCTCCCACATTAAAAGGAATAATGCCTGCCCGTAAATTATATCCCCTTTTTTGGAGAATATCTATAATCCGATTCAGGTCTGATTCTTTTATCAATATATCAATATCCCGAGTGGCTCGCGGGTATCCATGGACGGCAACTGCCAATCCCCCACAAAGAGCATATTCTATCCCGCTGTCATTAAGAGATGTTGCAACTGATTTTAGTTCATCATTAATATTCAAAGGCAATTTATATTTCCTCCAATACCGCTGATTAATCGGCAGTGAAATTAAAATTTTTCACTTCGACTCCAATTTTCCCCAAGAATTTTATTTCAACATCTTTTCAAGATAGGAAAATAATACATAAGATAACATATAGTCAAGGATGGAGTAAAACCGTGTTGGTAAAGATAAATATATTTGTTCTCAATCAAAGATTTCACAGATGAACACAGATGAAAACTCTTCTTCGCATTAAAATCTGCGATAATCTGCGTAATCTTTGATTAAAAATAAAATAATTCTACCAGACATATCATCGAGAATTTACGCACAAGGTTTAATCAAAAGAAATCTGTTGCATAATTTAGATACAAGACCAATGAGGGAATCAATTAAGTTCTGTAAGAGGATATCATGAAATATAAAAAGTTAGGGGAGAGAGGACCAAATGTCTCCACAATAGGATTCGGCTCATGGGCTATTGGTGGGATGGATTGGGGTCCAACGGATGATGAAGTCTCGCTTCGCGCACTGAACAGGGCTCTCGACCTCGAGGTCACTCTTATTGATACTGCAGACGTTTATGGATTCGGTCATTCAGAAGAACTTATCGCACGTGTTCTGAAGGAGCGGGGAAAGAATAATGTGATTATCGCCACAAAAGCGGGCAATGATTTTTACCAGGCAAAATCAAAGGATAATCGGACTGATGGACAAGTCAGACAGAATTATAGCAGGGATTATATAATCTTCGCAGCCGAGCAGAGTTTGAAGAGACTTGGGCTGGAGACATTGGACATCCTGCAACTCCATAGCGGCGAACTTGAAAACCTCGAGAAAGATGACCCGTGGGAAGCGCTCTTTATTCTCAAAGAGCAGGGCAAAATCCTCCACGCCGGATGGAGCATTCAATCGTTCAAAGAGTCGGAACAGGCGCACCTTCTTGACCGTTATCATACACTTCTTGGTTGCATTCAGGTTCGTTACAATCTGCTTGAGCGTGATGCGGAAAAAGTTCTCTTCCCGAAGGCGCAAAAATATGGCATTGGCGTGATTGTGCGCATTCCCCTTCTGTTCGGGCTCCTGACGGGAAAATTTACAAGGGAATCAAGATTCGAAGATAATGACCACAGGCGGTTTAACCTATCTCCTGAAAGGCTTGATTCTTATCTTACACAACTTGAAAAATTGAAACCATTATTTGACCAATTCCCCGACCAGACCATGTCTCAGGTGAGCCTTCGGTTCTGCCTGACACATCCCGCATGCCAGACAGTAATTCCCGGAGCCAAAACACCGCGTCAGGTAGAGGATAACTGTGCGGCATCCGAGCATGGTCCGCTCCCAACCGAAATGATTTCCCAGATTAATAACTTGCTGGGTGTGTAAAACGGCTTTATTTGCACTTGTCTTTTTTAGGATGTTTCGTTTCTGGCAAAAAGGTCAATAATATCCTCAGGCACGGTTGCAGATTTGAGTCCATCAATGAATCCCGGCTTTTTCAAAAGATAGCTCAGGTGAGCAAGGAGCTTCAAATATAAACTGACCTTTTCGATGGGCGTCCCCATAAGAATCAACATTTCTACAGGTTTGCCATCCTGTGATTTAAAGTCACATCCGGTCTTTGTGCGTCCCACGGCGACAACTATATCATTTACGGCATCAGTGCGTGCATGTGGTATGGCAATGCCATCTCCAACTCCGGTCGAGGTGTCCGCCTCGCGCTTGAATACATCCCTTAGAAAGTTATGGAGGTTTAACAGATTTTTATGATTCTTAATGCACTGCGCCAGTTCCTTGATAATCTCTTCCTTTGTGTCACTCTTCAGGTCGAGCATGATATATTCCGGTGAGAGCCGCTCATGAAAATTGATTTTTTTCTGGATTTCATTTAGACTCTGAGTGGACACCTTATCGACCCTCCCTATTTTTATAAAATCGTAACGCCTTTTACCTTCTCCCTCAACAAAAACATCAAAACAAATTATTAGTCATTCTTGCAATGTCAATAATCATTTCTATTTATTTTGCTTCCCCGCATCATGGAAAGAAAATGCTGATATAATTCAGATTCGGGCGTGATGGTTTTCATTATGGGGTTGCGTTCAAAGTAGGTTTTATAAGCGCGGATGGCTTCTTCTTTTTTCCCAAGTGCTTCAAAGGATTTCCCCAGAGCCTCATAAATCTCCCGCGCCTGAAGACGTTTCAGTGTGATTTGCAATTCGCAGACTGCCTCTGCGGAACGCCCTTTCCGTGACAGATATTGTCCAAGCGTACTGCGGCAATCATGATGGTTGGGCCACCAAAGAAGGGCGGTCCGCATATATTCCTCACCAGCCATTGCCGTTGATTCACCCACCAGTCCCTTGTAATAAGCCTGTACAAGGATGCGTCCCTCCTTGAAATACATATCGCTGATGAGTGAGCGCAGGCTTTGAAAATCAAGTACAAGAGAACACATGATGACCAGAATGGTTGCGAGCCGCCGAAAACTGCGCCCTCCCTTAAATCCCAACATGCACCCAACGGGTTTTCGAAAATTCTCAAGTATCAATGTTAGACGAACACCTTGCCAGCGCAACTCAACCGGTATATTCAATGAGTCGGAGAAGTATTTTGTCCTGGAAATAAGGACAACAGGAAGACTGCACACCGTGAAGAAGAGTATGGAACTGGTGGGGAGGCGCAAGGGATATGCCATCATGGCAGGGAAAAAGGCGCAGACAATGGCGCATATAGTCCCAATCCTGACCCAGCGATTCACCTGACCTGTCCATTTGACCGGTCTATATAATGTCCGAAGAAGAATAATCATCAGGATAAACAGGAGCGCCGGACCACCCACACCAACTTCAGCCCATGATTGTAATAACTCGTTATGTGCCGCATTTGTGTATTGTCCTATATATACAATGCGATTGGGTTCGTTCAGCAAAAAGGGCGATGCCTGCTGGACATACTGATATGAGAAATTTCCCGCCCCGCATCCAAGCCAGGGATGCTTGCGAATTATTTCCAGAGTCTGCGCCCAGATGACAAGACGGCTCTCACCGCCAAAATGCCAGCGCCCCGAGGCAAAAGCCTCTTTAATTAAAGATGGTTTATGAGGATTAATGGGAAGCGGCGTGGTATAAAAAAGTGTGACGATGATTATAGCACCGGCAAGAACCACAATACGCAATCTTCGCCGAATCCAGAAGAATCGCGGCTTGTAATGAATCAGGTAAATTATCATGAGGATTATGGCTATTAACAGACCCATGTTGGACTGCACCGACCAGCAGAGAATAAGCGCCGCATAGCTTGTGATAAGTGTAAAAAGCGTCAATATCTCTCTTATCTTCCCCTTCACATGGAGATAAAGGAGCAGATTCATGGGAAAGAGAACGGCGAGATAATCGGCAACATATCCCGTATTGCCCATACCTGCGGCGAGGAATCCACGCCAGTCTTGAAGACGGGGTATGATATTAACAAAATACGGAAAGAATCGGGCGGAGAAATCCTGGAATATAATCCATGTGGCTGTGATGGCGGCACTAAGTGTCAATGCCCAGATGAGCAAAAAAATCCTCCATGTGTTTCCATAAAGATAATCCTGCAACATAAGCGAAAAGATAAAGAGAATGATGAGTCGTTTGACCTCATCCCACCAGAGAGATGGACTCTCAGCCACCAGACCTGAAAGGACGTTCAGAAGTATGTATCCCGCAAGGATGCCAGTAATGGGGGAGAACATCAGACGAACAGTTTTACCCGAGAAAAATCCTATGGCATAAACACCAAGGAGAATCATGACCCAGAAGGTGAGCCACACATTTTTTGGCAGGACATAGGCATCAAAGGTGAAACTTGTAAAGAACAGGCTTGTGCCGGCGGTGAGAAGAATAAATATTCCTCCCCGTATTCCATCATACAGGTTATTAAAACGTTGTCCGCCCTCTTCTTTCATTCTGTTTCGTCCTTTCACGGTTTTCACGACAAAAGGTGTGATTATATAAACTCAAGGATGCGCATTTGTGTAAACAAAAAAATAGGAAGAAAAGTCTTGAAGGTAAAATATCAGATGGCATGAAATTATTCACATGTATAAACGCAGAAAAATAATAAGGGTATTTTTTCTATTCCTTGCCCTGGTTTTTACTTTAAGTCCACGAGCGCAGGAATCGAACCGCCCATTCCGCATCGGGTTTCTCATCTCCGATGAAGAGCAGGGCTTAAGTCTTCAATGGTTTGAATCCCTTAAACGCTTCCTGTTTGAACAACCAACCATCGAGCGTCTTCTTGCGGAGAATCATTATTCGGGAATCGCAATTTTACCAGCCGACGGTTACCGCGACATGCTTCAGCGGATGGACCTCAATGAATTCGACATCGCCTTCTGCTCAAGTGTCATTTTTGTCGAACAGCATGGTGATTATCGACCGATCCTTCAAATTCGTGGCGACATTTATGACTCTCGCGGACAGGGAATGACATTGCACAAGGGTGTGGTGATTGCAGGACCGAAATGCGCCCTCTTTGAGCAGGAAAACAGGACGCCGGAAAAGATTCGCACATACGTCATGACAAATCCTATCGCCTTTGTCTCTGCGCATAATGCCACTGGGTATGTGTATCCTCGCCTTGCCCTGTGGCGGAAATACAATGTGGCGGAACCTGGAGACGTCATATTTACCGGTTCATCAGAAGAGGTGGTAAAGTACGTGGTGAATGGATTAGTCAACATCGGCGCATGCGACAGCAACACCATGGAGACACTTTTAAAGACTGCCTGTCCGCAGGAAATTTTGGGGAAAAAGATTCAGGTTCTTTTTGAAACACCGCCGGCGCCAACAAATCCAATCGTTATCCGTTTATCCCTGCACCCGCAAAAATCTGAACTGGGGCGTGAAGTCAAACAGGCGCTCAAATTCTTCTGCAACAGCTCCAAACACGCCGGTGTCCCGCGTGTGGCAGACAGCCGTGATGAGAATTTTAAAAACCTGCGAGAGGAAATTGCCGCCTTTCATGCGCTTATAGATAAGTCATCAAAACAAGATACAGCACCACCATCCAAGAAGGTCATGCACAGTGAATAACACGAAACAATCCATCTCAGGACATGAGAATATTTGCCTGAAATTATGTAATTTCAAGCTGACTTTAAGGAAATTTGTAAGATAAGTTTATTTTTCTATTGCGTCTTCAAAACCCGGTCTCAATATCAAAACTCAAAAGTCAGTCATTAGGAGGATTAAAAAATGCCCAATATAGACAAGAAAACTGAGGCGGTTTTAAAGAAATCAAAAGACAACAAGGTCAAGTTCTGGCGTTTGTGGTTCACTGACGTCCTTGGGTTCCTCAAGAGTTTCTCCATCACGGAGAGCGAATTTGTTGAGGCAATCACTGACGGTATGGGATTTGATGGTTCCTCGATTGAAGGATATGCCAGGATTGAGGAAAGCGACTTGGTGGCGCTTCCCGACCCCGACACCTTCACCATCATGCCCTTCGGCGGGAACGACGCCTTTAAGGTCGGGATGATGTTCTGTGACATCAAGAACCCCGATGGGAGCCCGTATGAAGGTTGCCCACGTAATGCCCTCAGAAAAATGCTCAAGAAGGCGAATAATATGGGATTCACACACTACTATCTTGGACCCGAGATGGAATTTTTCGTCTTTAAGAGTTCACTGAAACCCGAAATTCTTGACGAGGGGGGATATTTTGACATGACCACCAGGGATGCCGCTTTTGACCTCCGGCGTGACTCTTCATTAGTTCTTGAGTCGATGGGCATCCAGGTAGAATACACACATCACGAGGTTGCACCGAGCCAGCATGAGATTGACATGAAATATAAAGACGCCATAAAAATGGCAGACCAGGTCATGGCATGCCGTATGGTTGTGAAAGAGATTGCTCAAAAGGCTGGCATTTTTGCCACATTCATGCCCAAGCCACTTTTTGGGCAAAATGGCTCTGGCATGCACGTCCATCAATCATTATTCAAAGGCGAAAAAAATGCCTTCTTTGACGCCAAGGATAAATACAATCTTTCAAAGGTGGCAAAGCAGTTCATGGCGGGTCTTCTCAAACACTCAAAGGAGATTGTTTCAGTTGTCGCACAGTGGGTGAACTCATATAAGCGTCTCGTTCCAGGATATGAGGCGCCGGTGTATATATCATGGGCGCGCCGCAACCGTTCCGCACTTATTCGTGTCCCCATGTATAAGCCGGGCAAGGAAATGAGCACAAGGATTGAGTATCGTTGTCCCGACCCTGCATGCAATCCATATCTCGCATTTGCGGTGATGCTTGCCGCTGGACTGAAAGGCATCGAGAAGAAGTATGACCTGCCCGAGCCGGTTGAAGAGGACATCTTTGAGATGGGCGCAAAGGAGCGCAAGGAGCATGGTATTGAGTCCCTGCCGGGCGACTTAGATATGGCGCTGAGTCATACCAGAAACAGCGAGGTCGTTAAGGAAGCCCTTGGTGAACACATATTCAACAAATTCATTGAGAACAAAGAGATAGAGTGGGACCGCTACCGTGTCCATGTCACAAAGTACGAGATTGACCGCTACATGCCCTTACTGTGACGTCTCTTATAAAGTCGCTCCGTAAAGCCGCCCTTGCTCTCAAAAGCGTGGGCTTGTGCTCTAATCTGCCGGTCGAGAAGCGAAACCGCCACACCAATTAATACCAGAGCGGCATTTGCCGCAATTTCTGAGTAAATGGACTTAATGGACGATATGGACGATATGGACTGTCCATCCTGTCCATTCCGTCCATATCGTCCATATATTTCCTTCACCCAAACAGCCACCTCATCAGCGCTTTTCAGACGCCGTGCCACCAGTTCAGTGCGGCGCAAATCATTTCTATCCCAAATCGCCATCCCACGTTGCCTCAGAAAATCCTCATAATCAAGACGCAGTTCCTCAAGACTCGCCCTCGCCACATTCGTCAATTTCAATTCCATTTTCTTAGACGTGCCCGACGCCTGACTCCCCTCAGCGATATTCTGCACCCCCGACCGTGCCGCCTGAACCATCTGGTCATGAGTGCGGCTCCGCTTGTCAATAAAACGGTCACAAAACCGCACCGTCACATCATAAACCAGCTGTGCGATTTGAAAAGTCTTCAATTTCCGATAGCCCCCATGCTTCGGAATCAGCGGCTCCCTGTCCATCTTGTCCACTCCGTCCATTCAGTCCATCTTAATCTTACCCTGTCCATCTCGTCCATTCCGTCCATCATTATCCCACCCCGTTCCATTCTCCCATCTATCTCCTCCGTCAACAATTCCCCCTGTCCCAAAACAATCTTCTGTTTTCTTATTTAATATGAACTTCAAGAATCTGGCTGGTATCAACACCTAAAATATCAATCACCTTAACCATGACTTTGTATTTCCCCGGCTGGCTGTATTCATAAGGCGCCGATATGAATTCTAATTCCTTATTCTTTTTTGTTCTAAAACTTTGCCATTCATTTTCAAAGATATAATTCCCCGTCCATACCTCTTTGACCTCCTCATTCGCCTCTTTAATCCGTATTATCTCTTTCTTATCTTCAAAGTTAAAATCAATGGACCAGTAATCAACCCAATCAGACCAGTTTTCCGTTAGAACTGTTCGTTTTAATATCCCTTTTTCGCTCTTTTCGATTTTCACTATTTGCCCATTTTCAATAATCACCTTCGAGCCTTTTTTCATGCCTTTTTCAATTTCCTCAATATCGTCCTGCGTGTAATTCGTAACGAAATCCTTCAGCTCCACCGTGACACTTCTCTTTTTCACATTCGCTTTTGCGGAAAGGAACGCGACATCGTAAAACTTGACCTGACCTTTTTCGACAGCGCGGTCGTCAAAAACCTGTTCGGGAATATATTTTAATCGAATGTCCACACCTTTGCTTTTCAGTTCGTCCAGAAAGAACGGTTTTTCGCCGGTAAGCCCCATCTCGAACTC
>Ga0172366_10001353_pt1 | contig 18940 bp, 10 predicted proteins | sample LakKivSesite69cm_FD_114533 | JGI IMG/M metagenome (GOLD analysis project Ga0172366, IMG submission 114533) | Sediment microbial communities from Lake Kivu, Rwanda - Sediment site 69cm | ecosystem: Environmental > Aquatic > Freshwater > Lake > Sediment | place: Rwanda: Western Province, Lake... | reverse complement strand
TTTGCTCCATTGGTTTGGCAGGTCGCTAACTTTCCACACCACTGGCAAACGCCCTGCTCCTTTTCTAGTGTCCAGACTTTACCGCACTGGCTACAATGCCCTTGTGGTCGCTTGTGGTCGCCGTTTGGTGCTGGCGGTGCTATTACGCTTGAACTCACGCTTACCCCCTTTCTGGCAAGCGTCAGGTTCAGGCTTTCGTATTTAGTTTTTAAGGTGCTTTTGTTTTTCCAGCTTCATTATTGAACAAAAGCATCTATTGTTATATCTGATAACCTAGCTGGATAATCATGCCTCCCAGCGGCCTCTTTTCTTGACAAAGATTTAACACTGTCGTAACATCAGACCAAGATGCCTGGCCCCAAAATCTCTGAGCGGTATAAGTACATGACTGTCCCACAGGCGGCTAAACGCTTGGGAATACACCCAGCCAAGCTTCGGCGCCGTGTGAAGGACGGGATATTTCCTCCACCGACCTATGTAAATCAGTACGGACTGAAGTTTTTTGACGAGGCCTGGCTTAAAAAGACCAAAGCCATCATTGAGAACTCATTTGAGAACCACGTGAGATGGCAAATGGAGGGCTAAAAGCATGGCAAGCACGCAAAGGGTTCAGCAGGTCTTCTCAGCACCCGAGGTTAAACATGGCTTGTCCCTCTTCGGTGCTAATGAATTAGAGGCAGTTGAGAAGTTGCTGACCGAAAAGGAGGGTAAGCTCTTCATTCACTGCCAAATAAAGGACAAATATAAGGTGGCAAAGCCTGAAGAAATCGTTAGGCAACTTTGGATTCACAGATTACTCACAGAATATGGTTATCCCAAAGAACGATTAGACGTCGAGAGGATTATTTATTTTGGCTCTCGGGTAGAACCTGGAGCTGCGGATATCGTAGTTTTTCATGATGATTTAACACATTACTATATTCTGTTTGAAACAAAAAGGCCGAAAAGAACTGACGGGCGAGAACAGCTCGAGAGTTACTGCAATGCGGAAGGCGCGCCTATCGGCATATGGTCTAACGGGAATGAAATGATTCGGCTCCATCGTGAAGAGCCGAATATTTTTGTGGAAATTCCGCGCATCCCGAAGGTCTCAGAGACTCTGCGAGACATTCTGACAGAGAGATGGACTCTGAAATGGTTAGACGAACACGACGAGTTGAAGCAAGGCAAAACCACCCTCAAGAAAATCATCCTGGACCTTGAAGAGCTTGTTCTCGGAAATGCCGGAGTAGACCCATTTGAAGAAATTTTCAAACTAATATACGCCAAACTATATGACGAGTGGAGAGGAATCAACAATCCTGGCTATCAATTGGAGTTCTTTGTCGGTGATAGAAGCCCTGCCCAGGTCAAAACGGCGATTACCAACTTATTGGAAGGTGCCAAGCGCACATGGTCGGGGGTATTTGAGCCTTTGGAAAAAGTAGAACTAAGAGATGAACATCTGAAAGTGTGCGTGTCCTTCCTCGAAAAAGTCAAGCTATTCAACTCTAACCTCAGAGTAATTGATGAAGCCTTTGAGTATTTGATTCCCCAAGTTTCAAAGAAGAAAGAAGGGCAGTTTTTTACCCCAAGACCTGTGGAAGACATGGCTGTCAAGATGCTAAATCCCAAACCAGACGAGCTTGTTCTTGATCCGGCTTGCGGGTCGGCCGGTTTCCTGTTGCATTCTGTAATGTGGATTGCTGGCGGAGTTATCACTGGCAAAGAACTGCCGCCGCCGGCGAAAAACTTCGCTCAGAATAACATCGTCGGAGTTGATTTCGCTAAGAAACCGGTAATGATTGCCAAAGCCATCAACTTGATAGTGGGAGACGGTAGGTCTCATGTTTACAAGGACAATTCCTTGGCACCACAAACTTGGACTGAAGAGACCAAGGCGGGGCTCAGACCAAGGCTTGTGAGATTTCTTGACGAGCCGGAGAAGGATAGAGAAAACCAAGGCAAGTTCCTTTATTTGGACTTTGATATCCTCATGACCAATCCGCCATTTGCGGGCACAGTCAAGGAAAGAGAGATTCTGAGACTTTACCTTCTGGCGGAGAAGAACGGTAGGCTAGTGAGCAAGATAGGCAGGCATATCCTCTTTTTGAACCGCTCTCTACAATGCATAAGACCGGGTGGCAGAATGGCTATTGTGTTACCGCAGGGCTTGTTGAACAACACGAATGCCGAATATATCCGCAGGTTTGTAATAGATGAGGCCAGAATTCTGGCGGTCGTGGGTCTACATGGTAACACCTTCAAGCCTCATACCGGTACAAAAACCAGTGTGTTGTTTCTCCAGAAGTACAGCAATGAAGAGAAAAACAAGATGGAGCAGGCAAAGGCAAAGTACCAAGCTGAGTGCGAGGACTTTGTAGCCAAACTGAAGAATCAATACAAAGAAACGACCTGGAAGTCAGAAGTCGATGAGGAACAGTTGCCAGAAGAATTAAAGACTTTTATTGAAAGCTACGTTGGAGTGGCTGAGGAACCAATAGAGGGTGAGGAATCGGAGGCGCCAGGGGAATCAGAGACGGCCGAAGCCCAAAAAGGCAATTCACTCAGGGCTCTGGCCAGTGAGCTGGAAGAGTGGGAGGAGGCGCTGAAAGAAAAAGAATCTCAGAAGCCCCAATCCTCAGAGGAGAAAGGGAACCTGCAGAAAGAAGTTGGAACCATAAGTGGCAGAATCAAGAAGCTCCAGCAGCAGATATCCGAAAAGACATTAGGTGGACAGGTCAATCTGGTCTTGAACGACGAGAGGCTGACGGAACAATTTAAGAAATTCTGGCTGGAAGGGAAAGTGCTCAAGGAAATAGACTACCCCATATTCTTTGCCGTGAATCAAAAGCCGGTCAAAGACAACAGTGGAGAATATAGATACAAGAAAGGTCCCAACGGCGAGCCTCTAATGGACGAGCATGGTCACCACGTGATAGACCACGATTTGGACGGGATAGCGGATGCGTTTGTGAAGTTTGCCAAAGAACATCATCTTGAATTCTGGAGTAAGTAGCGGTGGCTTTAATCAGTATTGTTAAGCTATCCGAGCTTGAAGGTGCAAAAAGAACCGATGCTGAGTACTACCAGCCTCAGCACATAGACCTGGTCAGTAGGATAAAGCAACATCCAACATATACTCTACGCTGTATGGGCTGTGATGTGGTAAGCGGACCGTTCGGCTCCTCCTTAAAAAGCGAGGCCTATCTATCCCAGGGAGTGCCATTCATCAGAATACAAAACCTGCTGGATTTCTTTATAGACAAGCAAGACCTTGTTTATATATCTGCTTACGACAATGAAAGATTGAGAAACTCGGAGTTGAAAACCGGTGACTTAGTGCTGTCAAAAGTAGGAAACACGATAGGCGTGGTTTCCATCGTGACTGAGGATATAGGAAACTGCAACATCAGTGAAAACAATATAGGTATTAGATTCCCGCCTGGAACTCCGGCACCCCTTAAGTCATACGTCCTGACTTTCCTGAACAGTGAGTTGGGGCGTCAGCAGATTCTGCGAAGAATTAGTGGAAACGCGCAGCCTAAACTGAACGTTCGAGACATCTCTGAGATGCTCATAAGTGCACCGAGCGAAGGTTTGCAGACTAAGGTGGACGATCTGATTCGTGATGCGAAGGCTTTGGTAGATCTCGCTGCCGCTTGTTACCGCAATGCAGAAAACCTGCTCCTGGAAGAATTGGGGCTAAAGGATTTCCACCCGAAGTACGAACTTTCATATTCAGCCAGCCTATCCAAAGCGTTTGGCGTTCACCGTGTTGACGCCGAGTATTTCCAGCCATGCTATGAGAATCTTGTTAAACATTTGACTGAAGCAGTCGAGGTAAAGCCTCTCAGGTATTTCTTGCTGGATATCAAGAAAGGCATAGAGGTTGGAGGAGAACAATACCAAGAGGAGGGTAAGGCATTCGTTCGGGTGAGTAATCTTTCCATTCATGGGCTTATAGAAAGAGACCAAAAGTATATAGATGAAGAGCTATACGAAGAACTTGCCGAGCAGTACGGACCGAAGATGGGCGAATTACTCTTGACCAAGGACGCTACGCCTGGCGTGGCGTTCGTTGTTAAGGAACTTATTGAAGGCGTTATCGCTGGTGGCATCTTAAGGTTATCAGTCGATGAAACTCGAATCAACAAGGAATATCTGGCGCTCTGCATTAACTCTCTGATTGGTAGACTACAGATTGAGCGGGACGGCGGCGGTTCGGTCATCAAACACTGGAGACCGGAGCAAATCAAGAAATTGGCTATCCCGTTGTCGCCTAGTCATACTCAGCAGAAAATAGAATCGCTCGTCCGCCAGTCCCATGAAGCAAGAAGAAAAGCGAGAGATTTGTTAGAGGAAGCCAAGAGAAAGGTTGAGCAGGCTATAGATGAGGCCTCGGTCAATTGAGGTGAGAAACTAAGGAGTAAGGAACAAGGAGGTGCTGAATGCCTATTTCCACTTCTGAGTTAAAGGAGCACCTTGTTAAATCTGGGAAAATGCTCCAGGCAGTAACAAGGCTGGTGAAAGCGATAGAAACACTGGAGAAGAATCACGTTGATAACGTTCACCAAATAGAAAGAATGGTCGCTAACTTACAGAAGATAGCCACTTCCCTACCTTCGAATAATGAAACCAGGCGGATGATTGAGGCTTGGATTTCTGAGTGTACGTCTCGCTTGCAGACTGACAAAGGCGAATTGAGGCGGAGCTTTGGCATCAGCCTGGAAAACTTGCTTAAAGAGAAGGGTCTGGAGCTAAAAGGGCAGTATCCAGAACTAAAGACGAGTTTTTACACGATTGAGATAGATTTTGATAAAGCACAAGCCAGCATTTGGTACGGCCCGAAACAGGAACTGATGACCAAAGCAAAACTATCGCCGCCTGAGGTGACTAAGCAACTGGACAAAGTACACAAAACGGTGACCGGGAGGCCTCTCAATGAAGAAGGCTTCATTAAGCGTCTTCACGAATCCTATCTCCGTACACTATCCAGGGTTGGGCGAAAAGAGGGAGAGCATGCTCCGATACTGCAAGTCCTTGCTGATTACGTCTTTCTGGAGCAGGATAGGAGATTCTATACTGACCCCAAGAAGGAACATTTCAAGGGATACGGCAGAGCTTTTTTCAGTTACGACCTCTACAGACTACATCAGAGAAAATTGCTGGGTAAAGAGCTATCGCTAGTCGTAGCTACTAGGGCAAACACTGTTAGACGCGAAAACTTCTTGTGGGTTCCAACAGACGATAAAGGTAATGGCACGGTCTATGCCTATTTATACTTTCGGGAGGTGACATGATGCAAGTATTGTCGAAGGATGTTGCGCGCTCCATTATTGAAACCGTCGGCGGGCCAGGGGAACCGCCGGAGTATGGGTTCCAGTTCTTTACAGCGGGTGTTGATGAGTATCTTGTCCCCATTGAGCAAGAGTATCTTTCCACATTTGTGAAGGATGGCGGGCGTTCCTTTAAGATGATAGTAGGTACCTATGGGGGCGGCAAAACTCACTTTCTTTACTGCGTGCGCGAGCTGGCATGCAAACATGATTTCGCTGTCAGCTACGTCAAGCTTAGCCCTACGGAGACACCCTTCCACAAGCTGGAAATGGTGTACCAGTCAATAGTCTCCAACTTGACCTATCCGATGAGTCCGGAAGAGCTCCTATCTGGTTATGAGAGGGGAATTGAGAGCTTCATCAAAGTATGGTTTGCTCAGAAAACCAGGGAGGTTCAGAGCAAGGGAATCATGGGCGACCAGCTTAGGGAGGAGCTGAATTCGTACATTTCATCAATACCCAACTTTGAAAGTATCAGCTTCACTAACGCTGTGCGAGAAGCATTCCGTTGCCTGCTAGACAGACGGGACAATGACTTTTCCAAAATAGCCCAATGGCTAAAGGCAGAAGGGTATGACAGCAACAGGCTACAGGGTCACCCGAGATTCGGCATATTGCAGAAAATAGACAAGAGCACAGCGTTTCCTATGATCAGGTCATTAGTTCGCTGGGTGAGAGAGGCTGGCTACTCAGGTCTGGTTGTGCTCTTTGATGAGGCAGAGCTTGTTCCCAGTATGAGCGGTAAACAAAAGGACTTACTCCTAAGCAATCTTAGGGAGCTTGTCGACGAGTGTGGTCACGGCACTCTGGCCAACTCTATGTTCTTATATGCAGTTCCCGATGAGAACTTCTTGCAAGGGAAGACTCAAATTTACGAGGCACTTAGGCAGAGGGTTTCCACGGTATTCGAAGCATTGAACCCGGTCGGGGTGAAAATCTATCTAGAGAAACTGTCGCGAAAGCCAGAAGAAGTTCTTCGTGAAATAGGACAAAAGCTTGCGGCCATTTTTGAGGTCGCCTATTCGGTAAAGTTCAATACTGACGTCCTGAACGAATCTGTTGCTCATATAGCTGACGCTGCCTACGCAGAACGCTTCGGTGACATAGGGTACAAGCGAATCTTCGTGCAATCGGTGATAAAGGGCTTTCAGGTGCTGCGCAAATCCCCAGCCTCTATCATAAGCCCGGAAACAGCTAAAGAACTCATAAAGAGCTAAAAGAGTGATTGGCAAACGGCTCGAACACAGAAAATTTGGCAAAGGCACCGTGCAGGAGCTAAGGCACAGGGGCTTGGAGCTCCACGTCTTATTTGATGACGGGCTTAACCGCTGGGTTCGGATTGAAGACACCAGATTTCTTTCTCCCATACCTGTCGTCACGTCAGTTCTACGTGCGGCATCTGCTCTGCAAAGCGAAGCTTTCCGGTCTCGCTTCATGGTTGAGGCTTTCCGATTGGGGATTGTGCCTTATGGGAGCGTGGAAGCCTTCACTTTCGGGCGAGATGCTGAAATAGCCGAAATCAAAAAATGGCTAGGCAGTACGGATACGGGTACTCTAGTTGTTGAGGGTGAGTATGGCAGTGGAAAGAGCCACTTGTTGGAATATGTTTACGCATTAGCTCTTAATCAAGGTTATGCTGTGGCTCTAGCTGAACTTGACCCCAATGAGGCGCCGCCATTCAGACCAAAGGCAGTCTATCGCAAGTTAATCCAGTCGTTCCGTTATAAAGAGGGTACTGAAGTAAAAGACTTCAGAGATTTTATGCGGGCTTTAGGTAGGCTGGGGAAAGAGAGTCTTCAAAGTCACCAATACCTCAGTAATGTGGTATCAAAGATCGGGACACCTGATGAATCGGAGTGGTTATGGAATTGGATAGAAGGAAGAGAGAGCTACTATTATCCAGTCCTATATGACCATGGGACTGCTGCAAACGTGTACTGCAATATCTTAGCGGGGCTGGCGTGGACTGCTCGTCTTATCCTGAAACTAAGGGGACTTGTCCTCATAATGGATGAGGCTGAGAATGTTGACACAGGATGGTACTACGGATACCAAGTTGAGAAAGGATTCAACCTCGTATGTGGACTCACACTACTCGCAAGTAATGACAGCAGACTTAGGGATGAGGCAATTATTGGTGCATATAGGCCAGGCATCGGAACTTGGTTCGGTAGAGGAACTGACCTAATATACCACGGGCACATGAGAGCTAGGTATTGCTTTCGTTTTCCTTCTTTTCTGAAAATAGCCTTAGCTTTCACTCCTACATATATGGTAGACAAACTAGAGAAAAATGGAACTCGCTTACTCTCTCTCCATTTGCATCCCCTTTCTGAGGCCGCTTTGAAACAAATCTTCGAACACATTTGCCTATTGTATGATTCAGGATATGGTTTCTTAGAGCGTGACCTCGACATCAGCAAATGTTTTGAGGTTATTAAGGGTAAATCAAGAGCCGGGACCCGTTCGTTCATTAAAGGCTCCGTAGAGATACTTGACTTGAGACGGTTTCATCCTGGTATGTCCTTGGAGCAGATAGAATGAACCAGATCGAGAGTACATTGCAGATAAAGAAGATTCTCGGGAAAACATGGACTAGCTTTTTTAGCCGATTTGGCAAACTGTTGCCTGTTCAGATCGAGACTATACCTCTGGTGCTAAATGGGCAGAATCTCATCGTCAGTTCTCCAACGGCTAGCGGCAAGACCGAGGCCGTAGTAGCCCCCCTTGTGGAGATTCTTCTAAGGAATGGCGACAATTCTGACCAAGGCTTATCATTAGTATACGTTTCTCCAACGAGGGCGCTGGTTAACGACCTTTACGAACGTTTGGCCGGGCCAATTTCTGAACTCGGCCTATCTGTAGCGGTCAAGACTGGTGACCGCCCACAATTCGATACGACCAACCCTCAATCCTTTTTGCTGACTACGCCTGAGGCTCTCGATTCGCTAATCTGCCGAAGTCCGGATACTCTTGGGAGTGTAAGATTTGTTGTCCTTGATGAAATACACCTGGTAGACAAGACGTACCGAGGCGACCAGCTTAGAATACTTCTAAAGCGTCTCGCCAGACTGTCAACGGGTGGTCTGCACTACTATGCGCTGTCAGCAACTCTCAGTAGACCAAACGAAATAGCTCAGCGTTACTTTGATAACTTCGTTATTGTCGCAGTACCTGGCTCCAGAGAGCTGGAATATGAGTTGTTTGCTTCTTTGGATGAGGCTCTTAGGGCCGCTCGTCAAAGAAAGATGCACAAGATTCTCCTTTTCTGTAATCGTCGTAGAGAGGTTGAAGAAATCAGTGGCGAATGTAGGGCATTCTGGCCAGAGGACCGATTAGTAGTTCACCATGGCAAACTGGACAGGAGCGTCAGAGAAGAGAGCGAACGATTCATGCGGGAGTGCCAATGGGGACTTTGTGTGGCCACGATGACACTCGAAATCGGGATAGATATAGGTGATATCGATGTGGTAGCACTTTATGGGGCGCCGTGGAGCGTATCGTCTCTATTACAAAGGGTGGGAAGAGGTAACAGGCGTAGAGGCCTGGCTATAGCCTTTGGTATCTACAGAGGACCCGAAGAGCAATTGTATTTGAAGGAATTATTTGAGCTCGCAAAGGCAGGAGCTATCGAGGATGAGCCGTATGTGCCTGATTTATCTGTTGTCACTCAGCAGATTTTTTCTTGCCTCTACCAAAATCCAAGTGGGCTTACAGGAGAGTTCTTCCTCTCTTTGTTTAGCGATTATTGCTCTGCGGATGAAGTCGGCTTGATCCTGCCGCATCTCAGGAAACTCGGGTATGTAGAGCTACGCCAAGGCAGGTGGTACGCATCTACGAGAGTAATGGATATGGGTGATAGGGGTGCCATACACTCAAATATTCCGGATGCCAGAGACTACAAGGTAATTGATGTGACAACTGGCACAGTGTTGGGCGAGATTTCCACGGCTATCGTTGAGGATGTATTCAGAATTGCAGGAAAAGCTTGGAAAGTAGTCAGGCTTGAAGGGGGCCGCATCTACGTGAGCCGCTCGAAGGGCGGCCAAGCACCGCAATTCGGAAGAAGCTCTTCCAGGGGGGCCTTTTCTAGACTTCTGCCACCGGAGCTCAAATACACAAAAGGTGGAAAGACATGACAGTTCATTTATCTGCACGGCTTGCTTGGCACGACCGGGGTTGGGATGGTCACATCTGTGATTCCCCCGAACTGAACACATTCTGCCTGGTGCACCAGCACATTCGAGAGGCTAGAGACGATGCGACCGAGAAAAGGCTTGCTGGAAAGTTTATTGCCGATTGTCTTGATTTCTTGCCACCCTGCTCAAGGGACCCTGTGGTGTTCTCAGCCAAAGGTTACACAGAAATACATAGAGACCCACTCGACTTTAGAAGCCTGCCTCCGGCGAGAGAAGAGATCCCGCCATATTCATTATGCACATCACCTTATCGGTGGATGCGAGAGGAGAACGTTCGTACCATCTGTGAGGCCGAGAATATCAATTTGCCTCCCCCAGCTGACCCAAACAGAGCCGGAGGCTGGGTGTATGAACCATCGAGGCAATTGACACTCCTGCAGCGCTTTTGGGGCAAGCTAGAACCGCGAAGGTCGCTCATCTTCTTCTACTGCAACCAGGGTAACCCCGTCGATGAGGACTGCGCTAGGCTTATCATAGGTGTGGGCCGGCTTAAAGCGATAGGTTCACAATTGTTTTTTGGTAATAAGCCAGGATACCCCGATCAGTATCCGGTTTGGTCACGATGCCTAACGCAAAACTATCCAGAGGAAGGTTTTCGTCTTCCCTACCAAGAATATGTTAGAGCGGGATACGATTTGACCAACATCGTTTGCCGGGTTCCTGATGGAGCAATGCTGAACTTTTCTTACGTAGCGGAGCACGTATCGGATGATTTGGCCGTAGGAATACTAGAGAGACTTCTTCAGTCGGTCACCGCAATACAGCATGAAGGGAAGGTTAAGGGCGAGTGGCCAAAACAATTGGGGTGGTTGAACGATAGGCTTTCCGAAGTTTGGACTAGTCGTGGACAATATCCTGGAATGGGTAGCGTCTTACAATACTTAGGTTTTCGACGTGGTACTGCTTATCATAGACTGTGTCTTGCTCCTCTCGAAGCTAAAGGGGAGGACATTCTGAATTACGTGGACGCAATGCTTGCAGGCAGTCGTGTACTTGAGCAGGCGGAATACCAGCGTGAGTTAGAGGAGGCCGCTGTACGCTGGAAGGGGCTCCCTGAATCTCGGAGAACCTTGCTACGGCTTCTTTCCAGATTTGAGCTGTCACCAGAACAGGTCCATCGTATTGCAAACCCAGATGCCCGTGCCAAGGCTGGCATCAACGCCACGGACGAAGAGCTGATTGGCAATCCCTACCTCATATGTGAGCAGGATCAAGGGACAGGTGAGTCCGAACCTGTCGCTCTTGAAACCATAGATCATGGACTGCGTCCTGAGTACGGCTTGCTTTGGTCGAAAGACAACGAGACGATTGTTACTGCCGACGACGCACGGAGGACCCGTGCAGTAATGATTTCTATTCTCAAAAGCGCTGCGTCCCAGGGTGATACAGTGTTGACCTTTGACGACGCTCTGAAGCGTGTAGAACAATGTTTTCCGGAGCACCGGGCGTGCCGACCAGACCGAGACCTTGTTGTAGGTCAAGCGCCATTTTATCAACAGGCGTTGGCCTTCTTTCCTGAATTGGAGCCGCCAACGGTAGCCCTAAAGATTTTGGATGGCTTGGAAAAAGAAGTTAGGGCAGAGCTAGAGTGGCGTGTTCAAAAGAGTAGTTCGCCAGTTCCATCTGACTGGAGTTGGCGAGTGTTATTGGCAGCCGAATTTGGGGCTGGGAAGGGCACGAAACTAGACCCGGAGATTGAAGAGAGAGCCCAAGCAGAAAAAGAAAGGGCTCTTAATATAATGTTTGATGGGCGTTTTTCCGTACTGACTGGTCGAGCGGGAACCGGCAAGACATCCGTGATCAAGGTATTCCTTGATGGTCTGGAGCAGATCGAAGGGCGAAAGCATGTACTATTGCTGGCACCGACGGGAAAAGCAAGAGTTCGTCTGTCTACGATAACCAAACGACCTAGCTATACAATTCACCAGTTTTTGCTACCGCTTGGGTGGCTAACACCAGAAACATTTGGTCTTCGCTACGATGGAGGAAGAAAAGAGGGTGCGGCCACAGTGGTCATTGACGAAGCATCGATGATCCCGATGGATCTTCTTGGCGTTTTGTTTCGTGCCCTTGACTTAAATCAGGTGTCCCGGCTAGTCCTAGTAGGCGATCCAAACCAACTGCCCCCAATTGGGCCCGGCAGACCATTCGCGGATATCATAGGTTGGCTTGAAGCTGACAAAAGCAGACAGAGGTGCTTGGCTATGCTGACAGAGAGGGCAAGACAAGAAAAGCGTGATAGCCAGGCTCTTAAGTTGGCAGACGGATATCTTCGCATCCAGCCAACGCCACACGACGACGAGATGTTATCGCGGGTGGCAAAACAAGAAGTTAGTGGTGATCTAGAGGTGCATTTCTGGGAGAGTGCCGAAAATCTCAGGGGGATACTTAAAACACGCATGGATGACCTGCTTGACTTAGGCCAAACGGAAAGAGCTTACGAAGCCTTCAATCGCTCGCTCGGGATAGACCGGAAGGATTACAGGGAGGCTGAGAGATGGCAGATATTGAGCCCTGTCCGTGGACAGGCATTCGGGACGACAGAACTAAACCGAATTATCCAGTTGGCATATCGCAGCGGGGTGCTAGGACTGGCGCGCCGCCGAGGCCCTCGTCCGTTCGGCGAGCAGGAAATTGTGTGGACTGATAAGATCATCCAGGTCATTAATGCAAGACGTAAAGGATGGCCACGCCAAGAGTGTACTGACTATATAGCTAACGGTGAGATAGGTATTGTAGGCAATACCAGGAAGGGTCCAGATAGCTTAGACGTGGTCTTTTCAACCCAGGACAGGTTCTCTTACCGTTACTACCGCCAGGAGGTTGACCAGAATTTGGAGCTGGCTTATGCCCTTACCGTTCACAAGTCCCAAGGAAGTGACTTTGATATTGTGTTCTTCATCCTACCCAACGCCGCTCCGACACTCTCAAGAGAGCTGCTTTATACTGCTCTAACCCGTTTCCGCAAGAAGCTAGTGTTGCTGATCGAGAAGGATACGGCAGTGCTCGAGACATTCCGTAAACCGGAGAGATCTGACACACTGTTGCGAAATACGAATCTTTTTGCTCTCGCCATAAGACCAGAAACCATTGAATTACCCTTTGCCGAGCATCTTATTCACCGCACAGCTAAGGGTGTCCTAGTACGCTCCAAGTCAGAAGTCATAGTGGCTGATACTTTTACTAGGCTTGGTTTGAGCTACGAATATGAAAAGCGTCTTGAGGCACCTGGAAACCCAAAGGACTTTCGGCTACCTGATTTTACAGTGGCATATCGAGGCGACACGTTCTACTGGGAGCACCTTGGAATGCTCCAGGTTCCTTCATATCGCAGGGAGTGGGAGCGTAAGTTGGAGTGGTATAAGGCGCAAGGATATGCAGACCAGCTCATAACGTCTCAAGAAGGTGAAGACGGGAGTATCGATGTAACCGAGATTGAACGAATAGCCAAAGCTCGGATTCTTGACACCGGCTAAGCAGTATGTAAGCGCTAGACTGGATGCATTGGTTCAGCGAAGGACAACAACCGGGATGAGACATACAATGAAAGAGCAGACTGTGCAGGGCAGCCTCTTCCAGGGTATAGCACAAGTGGAAACACGGGTAATCTCGCATAGGGAGGACTTTGAGGCTCTATTTGACGGGTTTACGAAGATGCGGGCCATTTCCTACGTAGTGTCATCAGACCTTCTACGGGAATTCTTCGAGAGGCGCGGCTACGAGGAGATTGAGGTTGTCGTCGGGGAGGATTTGACAGAACCAGCCCTGCGCCAGGACCTCCAAGACAAGCCAATCGAAATCCTAGAGGCACTGGCAGTGCGCGTAGAGAGCGGGTCTCTACGCATATTTGTTCCGCGGCGCAGCATCCACACCAAGCTATACATACTCGAAAGACCGGGCACCGTAAGGGTAATCCAAACGAGTGCTAACCTGACCGAGACAGCTCGCAAAGCCAGCCAGATGAACTACGCCTGGTACGCCGACTTGTCAACTGGGGATGACTTTGTGGAAAGAGTGCTACAGGACTATCGGTCTCACACAAGGGGTTGCACCCTTTTCATGGGCGAGCTTGTAGACCTGTTCAAGGATCGTGCTAGTACCCCCAGGCGTGAGTTAATTGAGGTGTGGGTGAAGGGGGAAACGATCCCTGCACCGGAATCGGAGGCAGCAAGAACATTCCAAGAAATCTCTGCCCAATCGCTGCTGGTCCCCAGCGAGAGGGAAGCAGACATCGTAACGGTGAAGTTGCCAGAAGCACCAGCCGCCAGGAAAGCGGTTGAGCGTCTGTTAAGGCCGCTAAAGCCTGTGATAACGGCCAATGCAGTCACCCTGAGCTCATCAGCGTTTGTGAACCACGTGCATGCGACGTATGGCATACCTTTGATGCGGCTTGATCTAGAGAGACGAGAATTGCGACTGGGATTGAAGGGCTCCATCATTTGTCTGTCAGAACCATTGCCCAGCCCACCGGTTGTTAACCAAGGTCTTGAGCACATGGAGGATTATGTGCGTACCGTCGACCTGGGGAAGAGCCCGGATCCTGGATTTGCCAAAGCCAGCATGTTCGAAGCATTACTGTACATTTTCTTCTCGCCGTTCGCCAATGAGTATATGAGAAAGAAACGCATCACCTATGGTCAGGTGGACCCAAAAGGCCCGCGGTTTCTTTACATCTATGGGCCGACGCAAAACGGCAAAACCACCTTTCTCCGCTTCGCCCTGAAGCTCGTCACAGGTCAGGATATGGAGGCTTTACCGAGGGAGGAATTCTCCAGCCGAAAGATAAGGGGTTCAGCCACTGTTGGTACAGTATTCCCACTGGCATTTGATGATGTGGAGTTCTCTGGTAAACACTGGGTGCAGGATGTCTTCAAATCTTACTGGGAAACTTGGTGGAGGGGCGCACTGGACATACCGCAGCTAGTGATGACTTCAAACGAGCCCAGACTTCAAGACTGGGCAAGGTCCCGCGTCAAGAGAATCGATTTTGATGTCCATTTCGCCTCGACTGAGAAGGGGAAGAGAACGCTCAAGGAGTTGTTCGAGCGAGACAATTGTATCTTCCGGTGGTTCTCCTATCTGTATCTTGAACACTTGGTAACAGACAGCGAATTCAGCGACGATGAACTCCACATTGCCCGGACTGTCATGCACGAACTCTATAAACACGCCGGTAGGGTAACGCCAGAATTCTTCCTTGGCCAACCCGTTGAAACAAAGTATGACTTGGGGAGGAAGAGGTGGGCAGATGTTCTCTATCGCCGGCGGGAAGCAAAGGTGATGCGAGAAAAGGAAAGAATCCTCGTGCGGTTTCCCGACCAGATGCAGTTCTGGGAAATTCGCCGCTTCGAGGGGTATCTTCCGCCCGAAGTAAAGGCTCGGCAGGAGGGTCACACGATAATTATTGAGACGCCAGGGGAATTCGATGCTTGGTGTCCACCGCCTGGTCGCAGGTTATGGCCGTTTAGTCGCTAATGGGCGCACTCTACGGCAAGGCGTAGGGGAGTGAAGACGAGTTTTTGTTCCTTTAGAAATTCCCGAAGTCCTTGCGCTCAACCAAGAGGAGGATAGCATGGATCTCCATAAGATGCTCTCGCAGATACGAGATACCTACAAGTCAGAAAAGGCAATGGCGTTCTATGTTGCAGCGGGCATATCAAAAGATTGTCCCACGCACTTACCCCTTGGTGCAGAACTTCGGGATGCAGTTATATCTGGTTTCCTCGAAATTGAGAAGGACAGAGACTTGGCTATTCTCAGGGAAGCTCTTGAAAAGGAGAAGCGATCCTTGGAAGAGGTATGTGGAGTCATCCAATACGAGCTGGACGATAAGAAACGTATGATAAGCCTAATGTCAGCGGCTCTCGACAGCGCTGATATAATACCTAACCAGATCCATCGATTCCTCGCACGTGTCCTACACGATGGACACCTGGTTGTCACTACCAATTACGACGGATTGATAGAAAAGGCTTATAAAGTCATATATAGAAAAAAGTTTCCATCAACACGTATTTGTTACGATGACGGGAGTTTTGAGGCCTTCTTGAAACAGTTCTTGTCCGTCCCAATCTGGAGGGTAGGCGGTACCCCTGGATGGCTTCTAAAGTTACACGGCACATTTCATATGAATGGGAAAGACGCAGGCGAAAGTGTGATGACCACTCTTGATAGAGTTGGCAAGGGCCTACCCACTAGTGCCCAGATAACTCTCGTTCAGGTCTTGCAAAACTGCCCTATGGTTGTAATGGGATACGGCTGTATGGATATAGACATTGTGTATCCAGTACTTGTTGAAACAGCAAGTTCAAAACCCGTTTGGTGGGTTAGGCATAAACAGCCGGAGCAGATTAAGGGATATGATGAGGTGGGGCGACTTCTAGAGGAGGAGGAGGAGAGGAAGGGTACAAGCGCCAATATGCAGACACTGAACATATGCCATGTGCTGACGAACAGGGGCAAGGACAATGGTGGCAGCGTCTGGATGGTCGATATTCTAACAAGCCAAATGGTGCTGATGCTGATGGCTCAGATTGGAGGAAGCTATGGAGCCACAATGCAGCCATGCGAGGGAGGCGAGGACCGCTGGCGGAATACCCTAAGGCAATTAGCATCTGGTGTTTCTGCCTTTGAGAGGCTAACTATTCTCGCTAGACTGTCGCAAATATGTGGTCCCTATAAGTCAGGCACTCTGGATATTTATGACCTTTCGGATGAGCTATTCAGAGATGCTCTCGAACAAACTCCCGATCCAGGCAAGAAGGCTCGCATCCATCGGGAAATGGGGTGGAACATGTACCGCCGGGCGCCAGAGACGAACGCTGAGCAGGCTATCAGACTCTATCAACAGGCAGATAATTTTCTGCCGCCAGCTCCTACCCAATTTAGTGTCGAACGCGTCGCGCTTGAAGGTGCTCGTGCATTAGCATTGCGGAGGGCACGTAGGATAGTCGATGCTTTGGGAGCGGCAGAGAATGCTTGGCGGATGCTTCCCGATTCTCTTAGAAGTGGACCCCTGCTATCTGAGCCAGAAGCTGTTAGGTCCTTGCTTGAAAGAAGTATGAGGCTGCCTCAAGGCGACTGGGGAAGGCTCGGTTCGGTACTGAGACGAGTCGCGGGTGTGTACGACCAATGTGTCTCTGGTCCTGTCACACTGGCAACGGCGATACGGTGCGAATATCTGTGGAAAATGGAAGAGCGTGAAAGAAGATTATTGGAACGTGCACGGAGGCTTCTGGAATTTGACAGACGCCTTCAGCATCTTATAGGCGAGCGTAGAGAAAAAATACAGTCCGAGAATCAACTAGGGCTTGTTTGTTCGAAACTGGAGGACGGCCAGGCTGCTAAAGAAACGCATACGGAAAGCCTCCGGGTTGCTCAGCAATTCGGATGGCGATATGAGCAAGCGCAAGCCTTACGGAATCTGGCGTTGGGACATGAGGTAGCAAAGGATTGGGATCAGGCATTTGCCAGCTTGGTGGATGCTATGACTCTGTTTGAACAGTTGCAACGAACAGGTGATGTGAATAGCGCTCTCTGGCATCTCGGTCGTATCAGGATAAAAATAGGAGATGCTAAGGGTATCAAGGATACTGAAGGGCATTTGGGTACCGCTGCCAGTTGGCATGGAAAAGCGAATAACTATGTATTACTTGGCATTGGTTACTATGACCTTTTGAGAGATGATTCTGCAGGCAGACGACACTTCGATTTGATGTTGCGTCAGTATCCCGAAACGGACATAGAACTTAAGAACCAAGCATACGGTGTGGACAACGCATTGGCAAATGCTATAGCAGCCATTGAGCGCCTTGGTAAGGATACCTCTTCAGAAGCGGCTAAGCTATTAACAGAATTTGGTTCGTTCCGAAAGAGATTGGAAAGGCTCCGTTCTGAGACGATTGAGTCTTTGCCCTTTGTGAGCTAAAAGTGGCAGGGTATCTTGTTACGTATGCCTACCAGTGTAGCTAGGCGAAGGTCAACAAAGACATCATTCGTGCTTGCTGAGGGCTATAATCTGAGTGATAATCTTCTCTAGCGTGTCGCTATGTTTGTTCTGCTTCCGGGCTTCCGCAATGATTTCTTTGGTAACCAACGGGTTTTTGACGGCGTGATCCTTGTCTAGACACAAGCGCGTGCAGCACTCTTCAAGAGATTCGTCATAAAAATCTCGGCCAATTTCATTACACAGCGTTGACTTTAGATCGTGCTTGAAGCAGGCAAATTCCTGTGTAACCTTCTCGGGCCAATCTTCTATTGGATAGCCAAAAAGCCTTAATAGGCTGTGATTGCGCTCTTTCTCCTCGTTTTCGTTCTTCTTCCCGTGACCGCAATCGCTGTCCCATATTGTATATGTGGGGATACCTAGATTTTTGAATATGGCTGTCGGTCTGTCAAGGTTGTTCTTACCCATACAAGGTATAATCGAAATTCCCATACTTTCTAAGTCGTAGTTTGGTTCCATGGCAGCTGCTACTCCCAGTATTGCAGCTTGGTCTTCTTCGCCTTCAACTAAAACAGCGATATCAGCAAAGAACCCTTCGCTGACCCACGGGGTCATTAGTGTTTGAAGGCGCGGTTGCAGAGCCGCACCAGAGTAAGCACCTTCTGGTTTGCCATCTGCTTTCTCTAAGACTCTGGCCACTTCATCTAAGGTTGCCCGGAGCACTTTTGTTTGCTTCGGCTTACCCTCTTCTCCGGGTTGTTTTCGAAGTAACCGTATATTGGGGAATCGGTCGATGCCCACAAACAATGGAGAGTGTGTGCTGTAAATGACTTGGGTCTGGTCTGCGACTCCTTTTATGCTTCCCATGGCTAGCTTGAGAAGAATCGAAGCCATGTGGCGCTGTCTATTTGGGTGCTGATAGAGTTCTGGCTCTTCGATACCAAGGATCAGATTTGGCATCTTCAGGGTTGCCTGCCTTGTTGCACCTTCTGATTCTATCTCAGAAACAGCGCTAGTCTCTATACTTTCATCCTCTTGACGCGGAGCCTGCGCCACTGCCAGATGTTGCAGGATAGTGAGAATAAAGGCACGCTGAAGACCGTGACCGGTTCTGCCAACCGTAGAAAGGTAGCCATCCTCCACCAGTTTGACATCAGCCTTGGGCATTGGTATGTCCACACCTTCTGTGGGTAACCAATCTAGCTTAACACTAGCATCTAGGACAAACGTTTTTAGAGTCTCAGTCATGTCATCGGCAAGAGTACGCAGTTCCACCAACTTCGTTGGGTCGACTATCTCGTCATACTGCTTCTGGGTATCCTCCCGTAGCTTTTGGATATCTTCCCTCTGTGCCAGAGCGCTACGGACAACCAAATCCATGAGTTCAGTTATAGGTGTCCCTCTACCTTCACTTACATCCTCTGCTGCGTCACGGACTGCTGGCACAAAAAGGAATCTTGTATACCGTTCCAAATGGG